>Ga0114974_10000283_pt1 | contig 43132 bp, 13 predicted proteins | sample S_130206_EF_Meta_FD_87318 | JGI IMG/M metagenome (GOLD analysis project Ga0114974, IMG submission 87318) | Freshwater microbial communities from Lake Simoncouche, Canada to study carbon cycling - S_130206_EF_MetaG | ecosystem: Environmental > Aquatic > Freshwater > Lake | place: Lake... | reverse complement strand
TGTAATCGGCGCCGTACACGTATGCATGAAAGTGGTATCACAACCGCGACAAAATTTAAAACGCCTCGATTATTTTCTGGATTTTTTATTTTTGGCAGCGGCAGGAGGCCCGATTTGCGCGGTTATCATTTTGAATTCAACACTCTACGATGGCTGGCGACAACTATATTTTATCTATCCTGCCATCGTGTTACTCAGCGTAGCCGGTTTGCACGCGCTCAACAAAAAACAAGTGTTTGGGATACCCTTGGCTGCTTTAATGGGGATTCTGTTCAGCGTACAAATATTGTTTAACGTGAGCTGGATGATACGCAATCATCCCTTTCAACATTTGTACTTTAATGGTTTGATGACACTACTGTCATCGCATCAAAGCTTTGAGCGTGACTATTGGGGCTTGACCGATGTGAAGGGGCTTGAATTTATTTTGGCCAACGACGATAGACACCGCATCACAATTCGGTCACTCGGCGTAACCTCAGCACAGCAGGCGATCGAGTTGCTGAGGCCGCAAGATCGCAAGAGAATGATCTTAGATCCCTCAAACTTAGAGTCGGATTATATTTTGACAAATTATCGATTTTTTGATGGCTCTAGATTTGAACAACCCGACAAGGTCTACACGGTCTTTTACGAGATCGTCATTGACGGCAGCACAGTGCTCACCGTTTATCGTCGGCTTAGCACTAGCCAGCAGTAGCGGTGTAACCGTTTGTTCAACCGCTCATTCTGCTAGTGAACGTTAACGCGCGTAAACCACACCTGCCCCACCCCTTGGGTCAGCCCCGCCCCGCATACGACCACCTATAGTTGAAATCACGTGCGCACGCGACATGCTGGGCTCAAAGCTGTGCACGCTTTGGTGAACCGTATGACCTAACGCGCGTAACTCTTTGATCACCGAACGCGACACGGTGGCCTCTGTGTGTATCCCTAAACCCTCGCAATGGATGCGCGGAACCGTGACCGCTTCTACTGGCGACATCCCAAAATCCACTACGTTCAAAATTGCCTGCAAGGTGGCGCTGATGATCACGCTGCCCCCGGGTGCGCCGGCTAACAACACGGGCTTACCGTCTTTGAGCAGCATGGTGGGCACCATTCCGGTTGTGCGCGCTTTACCTGGGGCCATCGAATTCTTTTTATTTGGAACAGGATCAAACAGCTTCATCGAATTGTTGTAGTTAAAGCCTAAGCCCGGGGTAACGACGCCCGCGGCTGTGCCGAGCGTATGCGTCATCGACACGGCATTGCCTTGCGCATCCATGACGCACACATGCGTGGTGCATCCGGGTGGCGCCTCTTCTTGGCCACCTGCATACTGACCAGACTTGATTCGTTCAGCCCAATACGCCGCACGCTTTTTAGAAATCAGCATATCAGTCGGGACGTCTGCAAAGCGTGGGTCGCCTAAATAAGCATTGCGATCCACATGGGCCGCAGCCATCGCGCGCGCCACTAAATCTATGTGCCGGGCTGAGCCATGATCGATTGCGCTCAAATCAAAGTGCTCGAGAATCTGCAACATTTCAATCAAGGTTGCACCGCTACCTGGTGGCGGATTAGAGCGTACTTCATACCCACGATAAGACCCCACCAAGGGTGCACTTTCTTCGGGTTGATAGTCGGCCAAGTCTTGGCGGGTGACGAAGGCGCCGTTCGCCGCTAGGTCGCGGGCGATTTCATCGCCAAGCGCACCTTGATGAAACTCGCGCCAACCACCTTTAGCGAGCCGCTCTAGTGTGCGTGCATAGTCAGGCAGGCGCATCACATCGCCAACCTTGAACAAACGCCCATCGGGATGCAAATACACGCGCGCGCATTCAGCGGTTTTGCGGATACGTGTGAGGCCATCCGGAATACCGGGCTGAGCGTAACCGCTCCAGACCGTTGCCAAGTTTGGCGTAACCAGAATACCTTCGTTCGCTTGGGTAATCGCTGGTGCAATCAAATCACCCCAAGACATCGAGCCAAGCTTTTCATGAAACAAACCGAGTCCGGCTGGCGTACCAGGCGTCATGATGGCTGTATAGCCAATCTCGCTTCGAAAGTCATCAAACAAGCTATAGCCAGAAATCGGTGTGCGACCCTTACAGTCTTTTTCCCACATATCCGGACGCACGTTAGAGCCCGCCCGATTATAGAAATCGATCATCCCGCTTGTGCCCGTCGCTGCATGAAAGTAGTGCAAAGTGCCCATGCCGCCCAGACCACACATAAAGGGGTCATTGACCATTTGCGAAAATGCAGTTGCCAACGCAGCATCAAAGGCGTTACCGCCCTTCTCAAGAATCTCTGCCCCCACCTCGGCAGCACGCGGCTGCGGACACACGACAACGCCTTTCATGTAGTCTCCTCCTATTTACCTTGACCAAAGCTCATTCGATGACAACGCTCAGCTAGCTTGCTCACGACAGTCTAAACCCTCAGGACCTTTGCCCCAAACTCCTGAGCCCTCAAAGGAAGAAGTGGTCATTGATGGTCGCGCGAGAAGTCCTATAAAAATGGCTCTATGCATTAAAGCGTAGTCTGGGGGTTTTTTCGCAAAAAAATTAGATTAAAGCTAGTATGAGACTGATTTAAGCCTTGCGCTGCAGCGTACCAATTAACAGTTTTTATCCCATGATTGAAGTTCCCAAAAGCCAATACCTTCTTCCCTACCGTCTGATACGCTTGCTTGCTTACTTGCTGGCTGGTGCGAGCTTAGTTCAAGCGCTAGGCTGCCTCACTGCCTATCTTTTAATGATGGATTCTCAGGCGGCGGGCATGATGGCACATCTACTGATGCAACATCTCTCGTATTACTTTTTGGGGTGCACATTTATTATCTTGAGCCTCTCTAACATCTTGATTAAGCGAGGTATCTCTGAGCTAAAGGGAATTCGCTGGCCATCATTGATGTTGGCGGTTTCTGTTGCGGCTGCAAGCTTTTTGCTGATACCACGCATAGATTACTTGAGAGACACCGCATTAGATGATGGAATGCCGGTCATGCTCTCGCCTTTTGCAAACTACTTTGTCATCTTAAATAGCATCGTCTTCTTATTGTTGTGCGCTCAGATTTTCTGCAGTGCCCTCGTGGCGCGACGCCTGAATGATGCCCAATTACCCTAAATGCGCACGGATTTGCGCAATCAAAGCAAGCTGCTGTTCGTGTCTGATGAACTGACCCAGCTCAACCCGTAGGTTAGCTTGGCTGATATTGAATGTTTTTGAGCGTTCAATTGGTAGCTCTATTTTTACCCATTGAGTATTAAATTCAAAAACCGTTTCTTTATTGCCAATAAACTTTTTTACCAACAGCCGTTTATCCTCAATTTCAACAGTTTCACAATCTAACGCGTGCTTACAGTAGATTAAAAAACCAATCGTTACTGCACTTAATTCAAGGGCCGTAAAAATTGAAATCACCCAGACCCCAGCTAAAAAGAAACCTGTTGCCACGATCAAGGAGAGGCAGACTAGAGCAATATAAAACTTGAGCAGCTGCTTAGGTGTCAGAGCACAGTTTCTTCGCATTTGCCAACGTTTCACGCTCATGTAGACGATCCGAGAGTCACCAAAATAGAAATAAGCGCTATTCTAGGATTTTTATCGTTTTGATGCTTTCGACTCAAAGTATTTGAGCGCAGAATCAATCTCTAATCAGCCCGCACGCGATTGTTTGACAGGCATCGCCACTAACCCAATTACCCATGAATAAAAAAACGATCATTTTCGATACCGAAGCCACAGACATTAAAGAACCCGTATTGATCGAAGCCGCTTGGGTTGAGCTTGAATCCCTTGACCCCTTTACTGTTACCTCGCCCTTTGAGCAACGTTATAACCCCGGCAAGCGCATCAGCCTTGGTGCGCTTGCTACCCATCACATCATGGATGAGGAATTAGTTGATTGCCCGCCGGCCACTAGCTTTAAGCTACCGGATGATGTTGGCTACATCGTTGGGCACAACGTGGACTTTGACTGGGCAGTGATTGGTCAGCCTAACGTCAAACGTATCTGCACACTGGCACTGGCTCGCAAGCTGTGGCCTGATCTGGATAGCCATAACCAAAGTGCTCTGCTCTACCACCTAGAGCGCGCGACGGCACGCGAGCAATTGCGCAATGCCCATTCGGCGTTAATTGACGTAGGTATTTGCGGCGTGATACTCGATCACATTTGCCAGCAGCTCGGCGTTCACGCGATTGAAGATTTATACGTGGAGTCTGAAAAAGCTAGAACACCCACCACGATGCCCTTTGGTAAACATAAGGGAATGCTTTTGGCAGATGTGCCTAAAGACTACAAAAAGTGGCTGCTCACGCAACAGGATATTGATCCATTTTTGAGGAAGGCGTTGGGGGGGTGATCGATGTGCAGCCACTACAAACCCGTCACACAGATCAACCAATTGCGCCAAGCCTTTGGGCTTGACCCGTTAGAGCAGATCGGCAGGCCTGACATGTGGCCAGGCTACGAGGGGCTATTCATTCGCCCTCATCCGCACGCCGATGTGGGCGACGAGGCCGTACCTACGCGTGAGGCACTCACTGGCCATTGGGGCTTGATTCCTCATTGGTCTAAGGATGGCAAGGTCAAGGGTACGTTTAATGCCCGCAGTGAAACCATCGCTGAAAAGCCCACGTTTCGCGATGCTTGGAAAAAAGGTCAGCGCTGCATTATTCCGGCGATGTCGGTGTTTGAGCCAGACTGGCGTTCGGGCAAGGCCGTAGCGGCTGAGGTGTCACGGGCTGATAGTGAACCAATGGGCATCGCGGGGATATGGTCTGCCTGGCGCTCGCCTAATGGCTTGATAGAGAGCTACACCATGCTCACAGTGAATGCAGATGATCACGCAGTGTTTAAGCTACTGCACAAGCCGCAAGACGAAAAGCGTATGGTGGTGATCTTGAACCCTGACAGCTACGAGACTTGGCTGACAGGCACACAGTCAGACATCACGCCGCTGATTAGGCAGTGTCCTGCTGAGGCTCTTCAATTTAATGACTTTTAACTTAACGGCGCCCTGTCTGCCTTAGATGCCGCCTGCGCAAACGACTCATACAACGTCAAATCTAGGGCATGTGCTTCTAGCGTTTCGGGATGCCACATACGGCGCGGCAGCTCGAGTATGTCGCCGCCGTAGACATGAAGCCCGATGGCAGGCTCTTTACCTAGGCACTCGGCGACGTGCACGGTGTCGGCTAACATCGGCAAAATCGAGCCACGGGTGAGCGTGACTTCGCTTGCCTTGCGCAGTTTTCCGTTTTCAGTGCGATACAGCGTGTTTTTTTCTTCGCCCGAAAACAGAAGAATCGTCGCCCACGTACCATGATTGTGGGGCGGCGTGCGGCGTCCGGCCGGAAAACAAACCTTCAGCAGCGAAATCGAAGGCGAGCGGTAAAACACTTGCCGTGCATTGCCGCCGGTGCCTGAGACAAACCGCAAGGCCTCGTCAACGGCGTCGATATCATCGCGCAGCGCTTCGAGTTCTTCGCGCGCGGCCGTCATCGGGTTGCTGCTAGTGCCAGCCTTAGCGAGGCGGGCGACGAGTTCGTGTATTTGCATGGTGGTCTCCGGGGCGTTGTCGACATTAGCCGATATATCAGCTTAAGTATATTGCAAGTAACGCCAATCTTTGACTTTGGTGCCTCATGCGCTCGTTGCTTGAGTGCTTGCTAATACAACTTCAGAATCTTTTGTACAGTCTCTTTGACTTTTTTCTTCAGCGCTGCTGGCGCTATTACCTCTACATCAGGCCCTTGGCGCAAGATATCTTGAATCAATTCCCAGTCTTCGCCATAGGGGACTTCTAATGTATAGCTACCATCTGCGTGTACTTCGCCAACTTGCTCGGGATGCCAGACTTCGCGTGCGACCCACTGAGCTCTGAAGGGGGTGAACTTTAGTTTGGCGACTTGGCGATTTTTACCTGAAAAGATGCCGTAGCTGGTTTCGAACATTTCGCGCAGCTCTGCCTCGGCTACATTCTTAGCGGCTTTATCGACTAGCTGTACACCGCTCAACGCATCCAAGGCAAAGCTGCGCAAACCTTCGCGCAGATGGCAGTAGCCATCCATATACCAATTGTCGCGGTAGTAAACCAAACGCTGGGGTGACACTTGCCGCTCAGTCGTCTGCCCGGTTTGCCGCGCAAAGTGTTTGATATCGAGTCGTTTGCGTTGCACCAAGGCATGGGCAATCACTTGAAAATAATCACCTGAAACTTGACGCTGTGCCATGGGTAAGATGCGAATCCGGTTCATCGCCTCTTTTGAACTGCCAATACCCTCGTCTAATAGACCCTCAAGGCGGGCTTTAAACGGTGCCACGTGCGGCAACAACAGGCCACCCGGTTCGAGCTTTGAGATCAATTCGATCATCGTCAACAGCGAATGAATCTCTTGCTGGTTAAACCAAACGCCTGGCAATTCAAAGGTTTTACCGTCTATGTGTTGACGCGTCATGGCATAGCCACGTAGCGTAGCATCCCAGGCAAAGGGGATATTTAGCCGATCGCGCATATAGGCCAAATCACGATTTAAGGTTGCGCGAGACACCTCAAGTGTTTCTTGCATCTGCTTCATTGTGACCGAAGGTTTGGCCATCAGCATGGCTTGAATTTTATAGAAACGTTCGGTGCGATCCATTCTTTTTATCCGCCAATCATGCAACTGAGTGCAAGTGTTGAACCAATGATAGTTAACTTTTTGATCAAGAGGTTGCGCTTTGTGCTGTCTCACCAGGTGATAGTGAAAATAATCTTCTGACCTAGTTTGCTACGAACGACCTAATGGCTAACGCGCCCCTCCTCTGAGCAAGGCTAAGGGTAATAGGCTTTGAGTTGCAGTCTTGAGCGCAAGCCGTGCCTGACGCTTGGCGCGGCGCTTTTCGAGTGCCAAGACAAAGTCACGACGCCAACGTTTGGATTCATAGCCAAGAGTGGTGCGTTCAGCAACAAAGGCAAGGTACAACAACTGCAAGCTAGGGTTTGCCAACTCAGCCTGCTGACAGCAGCTAACGGGTTGTAGGTCATGCGCAAAAGGTGTGAAGCGTTGGACGCCAAACGTCACCACGCTTGCACCCACAATCACAATGAACCAAAGAAAAGATTTTTTTAAAATTTTGCTCACCTTTGAACGTCATACCGGTATGAGGTTAGTATCACCGCATGAGTGACTCACAGGATGAGACACTCGGCCTTAAACCGATAAGATTTCGTCAAAAAGTGAACAAAAGACAACAACCTAAAACGGCTACTCTTAGGTAAGGCCGATGGCCTTGCTACCTGGGTGCCGCGCATTACCGCCTACTGTTAATGATGTGATTTCACCTGCTGCTTAGATCAGTTTTGTAGCGTCCTCAAGAGCGCTATGTTCGAATGCAGATTTAAAGTCTAAACACTCAGCTTGCTTCAGCCCAACTTCTGGCGTAACGGCTACAGACTTCCATTGCCTGACAGCTTCGACCACCTCACTGAGAATTGCGTTTGCTGCCGCTGGTGTCAATTCGAAGCGAGTTGCCTGCTGTAGCAGTTGCTTTACCGACGTGATCGGACCAGTGTCCTCGCTTAGCCATGTTTTTGACTCAGGTTCTTTATCTGGAAACGGATTCAGATCAAAGGCGGGTGCGAGACGCCATTGATTATTGTTGGCATATAAAAAACCAATGTTTTGCAAATGATCATCAACGTTAGTAATCAAATGGTTAAAGACCAAGCGACGCCACAGCTGTTTGGCATCTGCGATAAAGTCTTTGCAATGCGAGCGCTGTTGATTTGCACCGAGAACTGACCCACAGTCAGTTTTTAGCTGGCGTCGCAACTGGCTTGTCTTTGTCTACGACGTAGGTCACGAGCAGTGTCGCGGCAGCTGCGCTTGCATTTTTACCACCGTGAATTGAGCCCTCTGGAACCGAAAACGATTCACCGGTTTTGACGACTTTAGATTCTTTTCCGTCGACCAGAAGAACTAACTCTCCGTTCATGATGTAGGCGATTTCTTCACCGGGGTGAGTATGCCGAGGGATCGTGCCGCCCGGCGCAACTTCAACAATCATTTGTATGGCAACTTTACCCGGAGTGCTTAACTGTACTGTTTGCAGGGGGGTACGCTTAATTTCAGGAGCTTGCGCAAAGACTGAGGTCGTCATCAGCAGGGACAAGATACTAAAAAATACACTTTTGTTTTTCATTTTCTTTTCTCAGAGTGATGTATTGAACGGTAGACGGACTTGTGCGGTACATAGATTAATCTTGTGAGCAGAACATAATTACAAAGAAATGTCTATAGCGCACTAAGAGAGCAGACACCAAACAGGTATAGTTATTAAAAAGACTTGCCACCTGATTCATTCACGATACCGAGATCACCCCTCTAGTGTCCGGCTTGCTGCCTGTCTCATGCAGATCAATGTCTGGTCGATCAGTTGATTGGCGATCTGATCAACATGGCGATTACGCCAATCCTGCATATCAGATGATGCAACCCACTGATTGAAAGCGCCCAGAGCAGGCCCTGTCCAAATCTGAAAATCTGCACTCCTAGCTCTGTCGCCATCCAGAGCAGACTGACGCGCCGATGAAAGATAATGACAAAAGACACGTGCGAGTAAAAGCTTAGGAGAGCAATTCCGAGGTACGACACCTCGCTGTGTCATTTCTCTTGCGATCGCATCAAATGAAGCACACAGATACTTTTGTTCAATGCGCTCACGCTCGGACTGAGGAACAGCTTCCCAGCTGTCATAAAAGCGATAAACGTCATACAGCTTTGATGCGCGAGCGGCAAACAGACTCCCTTTTTTCAGAACACGTACTTTTCCACCCCAGTCAAACCAATCCTCAGAAGGAGCGAGTTCGCTGTCTTGAATATCCATTTTTGCAAGCATATCCTTAGCCACATCACTGATTGCGGCCTCGACAGAACACTGCAGCACTGAACCGAGTTGTATATAGTCTGCCCCCATCATGAACGCGGCACATGCGGCTTCGGGAGTCCCAATGCCGCCCGCAACCCCAATCGACACACCCGGTGCGATCTGATTGCGCAGACTCAATACGATTGGCAGCAATGCCAAAAATGTGCCACCGTCAGTATCCCCTCCACCATCGCCGCAGGCCGTCACCGCATCGACCATTGGCAACTCGCGCGAGAGTTCTGCTTGATACTCAGAAAGGCTTCCTGATTGTACAAGTGCCTGAATCATCTCAGCGGGCGCTGGTGATAAGAACAGACGGGCGACATCCGGCCGGGTGACTTTGATCATCAGTCGATTCGCGCTATACACGACGCCACGCTCATCGCGCGCGACCGCTTGCAGTCGATACCGTATCAAAGCAGGTAAGACCTGGCTGCAGCCACTGAGTTCAAGACAATTCACACCTAAACTCAACATCAACAGTACCCTAGACTGCAAGGCATCATCGTCACCTGCATGCCCGCGCACATTCACACCAAATGTTTTCCCGGTAGAACTGGCACGCAGTTGCGTGACCATATGCGAAACCACCTCATCACTCAATCCATCGGCGCCAAGAAAAGCAAGAAAACCAGAATCGGAAAGCCGTTGCACGAAACGCGTCGAAGCAACCCCAAAACCCAAGCCCCCGGCTACCAGGTTTTGTCTCACCCCAAAAGTCTCGCGAAAAACACGCGAACCGGGTTGCCCGGTCGTTGGCGAAAGAATTGCGGCCTCATGCGCTACTAACGGCTCTGTATGCGCGGATTGATCTGAAGGTATTTGAGAATAGACATCAGGGGTGGAGATCGCTTGAGTTGGCGCATAAGCCGCTTGGACCAGAGGTGTGCTGGATGCCTGTATTTTCGTGACAAGACCTGTGAGTACCCGACCAGGCAGCATTTCAATGAATTCCTGCCCACCCTGGCCCCAGATCCAGCGTATGGACTCGACCCAACGCACCGACTGGCAAAGCTGCTCTGCAAGATTCGCACGCACGGCGCCACGCTCATGTGGGCGAGCCGTGTAATTAGACACGACAGGAATGCGCGGATCATTAATCGTTAAAGTCTCCATGAAACGCACAAAATCAGCTTGCATACTTCGCATCGCCCGCGAATGGAAAGCGGCAGAGACATTAAGAGGGATGACAGTTTGTGCACCTGCTGCAAGTAAAACAGGCTCGGCCGCCTTGAGATCCTCTGCCGTTCCTGCCAAGACAATCTGACTGGGTGTATTGATATTGGCCAGATCCAGCCGATCATGACCGGCTTGAAGTATTGAACGAATAGTCTGCTCATCCAAACCAATCACAGCTGACATCGCGCCGTTTCCCTGCGAAGCCATCAGAGCACCACGTTTGATGACGAGTTTCAGACCAGTTTCGAAATCAAAGGCACCGCCAGCGAATAACGCAGTGAACTCCCCCAAACTATGACCAATCAGCCACGCAGGCTCTTGCGACGCGGTCTTGCTCCACTTTAAAAATGACAGTGCTCCGATTGTAAATAAGGCGGGTTGCGTGAACTGTGTTTTCTTCAAATCACCATTCGGATCCTCCATGATCAGTTCCTTGAGGGAACGACCCAGCATCTGACTGGCAACCTCGATATGCTCGGGAAACTCAGAAAAAAGATCAGATCCCATACCTTTTTGCTGGGCCCCTTGGCCAGGAAATAAAAGAGTTGTCATATCAGACCTTCAAATGTTTTCGAATTGAGTCAAAACCTTCGACTTCATTTCCCATTAAGCTCATGATGGAATAAATCTCAGTCGTTGAAGCGGGAGGTAAATTGTATTTAGCGACAGTAGCCATTGTCCCCGATGGACTCAAGTCTATCCATATTTTTTCAGGGCGGGTATTCATATGCGCAAAAGCAGCAGATACACGCATAGGTTGCCTGACAATCTGCCATAAATGATCGTGAGCGATTTCATCGATACATTGGCCGGATACGCAAGAAATCACCGGCAAGGCTAGCGGTCCCCGCAGGCGACCATTCAATAAACTACCAAGCTTTGCTTGCGAATGTTCTAGTAAAGAAGAATGAAAAGGATATCCCACGGGCAACAACAGACAAGCAATTCCTTCAGGCTCAAGCACGCTGGAAATATGTTTAAGCTGGATCGCAGATCCTGCAAGGATGAAATGCTCTTTGGATAAGACACCTGCGATCTCGGCGCCATCGAAAAGCGCACGCCGGCGCTGCACAATATCGGGCGGCGCGATGATCGCAAGTAACCCTCCCGTCGCAGGCGTATGCTCAAGCTGCTTGGACATCGCGATCACGAGTAATAAACCATCCTCAACCCTGATGGACTCTGCCAAGGTCATCGCGATAATCTCGCCCATGCTAGCCCCCATCAGAGCGCCAGGTCTCACGCCTAAAGAAATTAAAGTTTGCGCCAGACAAACTTGAACAATATATAAGGCAGCATTGCTGTGGAGCAAATTGTTAAATGGTTCGTAACGACTACGTTCTTTGTCAAAGACAATATCTAATATAGAAAAACCAAGCGCTCGTTGTGCGAGTTGATCCAATTCAAGCAATCTGCATCTGAACTCCGGAACGTGCGCAAAGAGCTCTCGGCCCATGTGATAAGACTGACTACCCTGCCCTGCGAACATAAAAATCACTGGATGCGCTATCACGGCTGTACTCATTATTTCACCGCCTCGATCCATGCCAACGCATCCTGTATAACCTGCCCGGTATACGTATCGTTCAGTAAACCAAAATGATCAGCCTTTAGTTCAAAAACACGAAATGGTCCTTGCGCTTTAGCCTGCCAGTTAGAAACGACAGCGTCCGTCGCGCCAGGACTTGCACGTAAATATGCAACCGGGCAATGAACAGCGTCGAGGGACTGATAGTCACGATAGACCTGGCTAAGTTTTTTCCAGGGAGCAATCAATGCTGACAGTGCCTCTTCAGTGGTAGGAATATTCAAGGCTTTTAACGCGACCGGCAATTGATCTGCTGTAACCAATTTTCCATGCATATCGCGCAACCAATCGATCAATACTTCATCATCATGGCTGTTTTCATGTTCGTCATTAAACTTGCCCGCGTCTGCCATCACGCTATCCAGCAAAATTAAGCCCGCAGCAGAACGACCTTGCATTTCTAAAGCCCTGACCATTGCAAATGCCACTACGCCACCAGCCGACCAGCCACCCAGCAAAGGCGTTAAATCCGTTGGCAATTTAGACAAAAGCGTTGTGGCAAGATCAGGCATGGAGTTCAACCGACTAACAGGTATCGCAGCCGGATTGAAAGCAGCAATTGTTCTGGCATTTGCAAAATACTGACCAATAGGGTGTAAAACAGAAGCATCACCTCCCACCCCAGGAACGAGATAAAGCGTATCTGCTTCAGCATTCTCATTGAACATGAGCAGCTCGGAATCTATCTGACTATCGTTTAACCTAGCGCTAATCTCACGCAGACTCAAGCCCTGCATCAGCCACATGGCAGGCATGGCTACACCGAGCGCAACCTGAGACTTAGAGGACGCAGTCAGTGCCAGCAGGGAATGTCCACCATGTTCAAAAAACGAACGTGTAACATCGATACAAGACTGACCAAGTACCTCTTGCCATAAAGCAGCCAAACGCAACTCCATATCGCCTTCAGGCATTATCTGGACTGCAGATATAAGTGGTCTGTCTTGCAACGCAGCCAGATTTACTTTTCCATTGCTGGTCATCGGAAACTCATCCAGACAGTCAATACTAGATGGAACCAAAGCGGGAGGCAAAAGCTTGCGGGCGTACGCAAGTAATACCTGAGGATCGACGGCTCCAGCAATAAAAACCCTTAAAACATCTTGACTCACTGCGACACAGACTTGGCGCACACCAGCATAACTTTCTAATACGCGCTGCACTTCATTCAGCTCAATTCTGAAACCCCGCAGCTGGACTTGTTGATCACGACGGCCAATTATTTCAATCGCGCCATGTACGTCGTATCGAGCAAGATCTCCAGTATCGAATAAGCGCAAAGACCTATCACCCAATTCAATCGCCTGGCAAGAATCTACGATCTCGCCGTTGCGTAAATACCCAAGCGCAAGACCTTCGCCGCCGATCCACAATGTACCAACCACCCCAACCGGAACCAGACGACGTGCGCGATCGAGCACAAAAACCTGTTGATTTGCGAGAGGTCGACCAACCGGTACGCCAGCAAAATGTAGGGGAGCGCCATCATCACGCCATGTTGTCGAGGTAATCGTCGTTTCAGTCAGGCCATAAGCATTAATCAGTGGAATGGATGTTCGCGCTGCGCGCCAATTTTCAAGCGCCCGCGGACTTGCCCGCTCGCCTCCGATAATGACAAGCCTCACGCTTGCGGGTAACACCAGCCCTTGCGAAAGCGATCCAGCCAGGACAGACCAATAGCCCGTCGGTAGATTGAGTACTGTCAATTGATTTAACGCGATGTATTCAATCAACGCTGCCGGTTCCAGACTTGCATCAGCAGGCAAACTGATCAGTTTGGCGCCTGCGATAAGTGATGGTAATAACTCTTCAAGATACACATCAAATCCAGGTGCAGCCATCTGAAGAACAATATCAGTAGGGGTGAGTTCGTAATCTGCAATCACGGCTAACGAATGATTGAGCAAAGCTTGATGAGAGATCACAACACCCTTGGGGATTCCTGAACTCCCTGACGTATAAAGAATATAAGCCGGATCACTCAAACACCCATGATCAGATACTAAAACAGGCTGACCAGTAGACCAATCAGAAGATTGTGCGTCAATCGCTAGCACGTCAATATTGACCTCGATCGCCCGGGAAATAAACACATCATCAACAATAATGCATCGTGCACCAGAGTCTTTGAGTAGCGTAATAATCCGTAAATCCGGAAGTGCAGGATCAATAGGTACTAATACAGCAGCCGAAGCAAACACCGCGAGCATGGCGGCATTTAACGCACTTCCACGCGACAAGCAAATCGCAACTTTTAAACCCTTATAACTTCTGAGCCGTTCACTTAAATAGGCGACCTCAAGCGATAGCGCTGGATAATTCGACCATTGCACCAGACTGATCAAGCAACCGCGATCGGGTAAAGGAATAATTGGCCCAAAACCAGCCTCAAATACGACATGACGTTCTTGCTCGCTCAACAGTTCAATTTGATTGAGCTGCTCAACGGTACATAGCTGCAACAAGACTCTCTTGTAATGCAGAACGAACATTTCAATCAAATTTCGGTGATAACGCGCAGTATCAAAACTCACCTCAATCAATACTTCATTGCCGGGAAGTATCGCCAATGTCAGAGGAAATTGCGTGGTTTCAATTGTGCTCATTGATGTTAGCTCTACATCAATATCGAGATTCGACAAAGCTTCAGCCGGAAACGACTCAATAACCAGGGCGATATCAAACAAGGATTGTCTGGGGGTCAGTCCCGCCCACTGGGAAATCATGGCGACGCTGTCATGCTCATGCTCACTCAGGCTTGCAAACTCGACATGCAATCGCCTGAGTAAAGACATCACTGACTCAGAATCAGAGAAAGCAACCCGGACGGGTAATGTATTGATAAACATACCGACCATCGAGTCGATCCCATCCACAGGCGCGGAACGACCTGAAAGGGTCATCCCAAATACAACGTCATTCTGATCAGAGTAACGCCCCATGAGCAAAGCAAGCGCAGCTTGGTAGATGACAGCGGGCGTAACGCGTGCAATCTTTGCCGCAGACACCAAGCTTAGACTTTCCTCTGGAGACAACACTTCACGCAGAGAGTCTCTTGAGGCCGAGCTCAACGATCCATGTTCAATGCTCAGGCACGCATCACCGGACCAGCTACCAAATCTATCAGACCAGTAACTTTTTGCTGCGAATTCAGAATCATTGGCACTTAGCCAGTTTGCGTAGTCTGCGAATGAGTGCGTATCCAAGCGTTTACTGCGGTAAGAAATATTCTTCTGCAGATCATCATAATGGGCAAAGAGTGCTGCCATCAAAATGGGGTTAGACCACCCGTCCAGAATTAAATGATGAATAATAAAAATTAGTTCCTGACCATCATTCGGAAGATCAATTGCAATCACGCGCGCGAGAGGCCCAGTTGTGACATTAATTCCCTTGTTCAACTCACTCTTCGCCAAAGTATCGAGCGCAGTGTCTACAAGGTCACCCTGCTGTGTAAAATCCTCAATCCTTACCACGGGTTGCATTTCACTCAGCACAAGACCATGCTCGCCCCGCACAACTAATCGCAGCATGGGCTCATCAGCAACCAATCGTTGCCAAGCCAACATGAGCATACGTGTATCGAGCGCTCTGAATCGCATACGCAAGACCGTGACGTACACCCCAAAGTCACCATGCAACAACATGCCTCGCTGAACAGGCGTCAAGGGGAAACAATTTTCTTCTGAAGAGAATTTATTTTTGAATGGATACTTGGCAATCAAATCAGACATAGCAGTTTTAAAGTATTCAGCCAGTCTCTGTATCGTCACGGCCTTGAATTTATCTGAACTGTACTCAATAGTCAGTGACAGCTCATGGTCAATCACAGCGGCATTGATGGCAAGCGCATTGGGACGGATTGCTTCGCAATGATGCATTGGACCAAGATTCGAATGGGCAAGTCCTTTGAAGATGCTGGACGAATTAAAATCAAAAATACGTCCAAGATAATTAAAAGAAATCGGTCCTTCGCACACGGAGAGCTCTCGCGTGAGACGTTGATCTGGTCCATGACGTAAAAGTAAAAACTCACGGCCGTGGCCTGGCAACGTGCGTCTGGCATGAGCAATTTTTACGGGATCACTCTCTGTCAGTGTAAGTGGGTAATATGTCGTGAACCACCCCAAGGTTGAACCAGTCGTAAAGGGCGCATCAACCGCATCACGACCGTGAGCCTCAACATTGACAACCGGAGAATTTATATTGCCCGACCAACGCCCTAATGCAGTTTTTAAAGCTGACAAGAGCAAATCATCCACACCGACACCCAAGCCGGACGCGATCACACGAGTCAAAACCTTGGTTTGATGCGCATCGATGCTCAACTCAACAGTCTGAGCAAACCCCTCTAGCTCAGAACCAGAGGGCTGATCGTAAGGCATCTCCCAAAGCGGATGCTCTTGATTGATAGTTTGCCATTGAATACATGCACGAGTAGCGTCGGAAGATAAAGCCCTGTCATGCAGTAATTGCGACCACTCAGCCATCTGACAATCGGGAAAGGATGGCTCTACTCCCTCGTACACCCTTTCAATTTCTTCCAGATAAATCTGCCATGAAATACCGTCCATCAACAAATGATGCGCGATCAAGACAAGCCGATCAAGTTCACCAGTTAAACCTTCAACTCGGACAAAACCAAACAATCTGCCTTGAGCCAAGTCGAATTCACTGACCAGTTTAGAAATAGCCTGTTGAATTAAATCATTAAGGGCAAGAGTCTGTTCGGCAGCAACATCTATGCGTTTAACAATCACTGCAGACGCATAGGGCATGATCTCACTATGCCACTGATTGTCTTGAAAATAGAAGCGCGTACGCAATGTGTGCTGAGACAAGGCAAGCTGGGCATGTGCTTGCGACAATTTATCTAAGTCGAAATCTTTAGCAATCAGGACGTGCATCGCCATATTCCAATGTGTACGTATGGGCATTGGAATATTAAAGAACCAACGCTGGATCGGCGTGAGTTGTACATGTATTGCTGCCTGAGTGTTACTTGACTGCGTGTGAGTTGACTGAGTGGTAGAGGCAGAGGCTGAGGCAGACACTCTATGATTAATTCGTGCTGCCAGCTTTGAAATTGTTGGCGCTTCAAATATATCCCTCGCAGTGAAATTCAACCCCTCTTTGCGCGCAGCACCTGCTATACGCGTAGAGACAATCGAATCCCCCCCCGATTCAAAAAAATCTGTATCAAATGCAATATCACCGGTACGTAAAAAACGACTCCACAAACTAAAAAGAGTTTTTTCAGTCTGACTGGCCAGCATCAGCGAATCGCTGTTTGATCCTGACACACTTGGATTGGGGAGTATGGCCGACGCTGCCACCACCAACAGGGCTGAATGATCAAGCTTACCGTTTGGTGTGAGTGGTAAACGTTGAAGAAAATGATAAATAGCCGGCCGCATGAACTCAGGCAGTTTTTGAGCACACGTCTGACGCAAAACGTTTTCAGCTATGCCGACTGATGCGATCGGCACGATAAATGCTTCGATTCGTTCTGCTGTCACAACGACAACAGCATGGGAAACGCCAGAACACTCTGCCAAAACAAGTTCAATCTCACCCAGCTCTATACGATTTCCACGTAATTTCACCTGCGTGTCGACACGACCAACATATTCTAGTTCACCATCGGCGAGCCAGCGACAGAGATCCCCGGTGTCATAAAGGCACGCTTTATCCACTTCACTAAACCTATCAGCCACAAACTTTTCAGCTGTTAATTCCTCTTGGTTCAGATAACCTGATGTAACCCCCGCACCACCGAGCCACAAGCGACCAACCTCACCAACTTCAACCTCAAGACCGAAATCATCTAGTACATACGTATGGACATTAGGTATTGGAGACCCGATCCTAACAGGGCGCTGTCCATGCTCAACGCGTTTCAATGTTGCGCAAATAGAGTTTTCTGTTGGCCCATACCCATTAAATAGGTTAAAGAATGATGACCATTTGTCTGCGAGGGCGGGTGGTAAGGCCTCCCCCGCAGAAAGTACTGTGCGCAGATGTTCTGTCAAGCGCTCCGGATTGAGGACACCCAGCACAGAAGGCGGCGCGGTCAGTAGATGGATGTGATGCGAAATCAGTGTGTTCTCAAGATCTGTCCCAGGCAGCATCTCCAAGCGATCACATAGAACAAGCGTCGCACCTGCCGCGAGCGTTGAGAATATTTCACCTACAGCACCATCAAAACCCGTTGCACAAAATTGAAGTGCTCGGGTACCCGGAACGCATTGCAACTGTTGCTTAAGAAACTCAATAAAATTGACCACACCACCATGCCGAACCATGACACCCTTAGGACGGCCTGTACTGCCTGAGGTGTAAATAATGTAGGCTAAATCTGTAGGACAAACATCTGGCAAAACAGATGAATGATCCGCAGGTGATACTTTAATATCCTCGACATTTAGCGCGTGATCGGCGACGACTAATGCAGCACTACTGGCCGAAACAAGAATCAGTCTGGGCTGGCAGTCTTCAATAATTTCGGCGATTCGTTGCGCTGGATAATTTACATCAACAGGAACATATGCCGCGCCCGCTTCCAGAGTGGCCAAAATACTGACGATCATGTCGATACCGCGTTCAAGCAGAATAACAACGCGATCGCCCGGCAATACACCTTTTGCAACGAGTGCACGAGCAAAACTATGCGTGCGTAAAGCTAGTTCAGCGTAGCGTATCTCTTTACCCGAATGACTCAGCGCTATCGCTTGTGGGAAATGTTCAACGGCATTAAAAACCATCGCATGCAAAGTTGTTTGAGGATACTCACTCTGCGTGACATTCCAACTCGTCAGGCATTCTTTTTCACTAACACTGAGCAGACAAGCATGCGTTAAAGGCTGATCGGGATTCTTTAGTAACTCATCGATCGCATGCACCAAACGTTTTAGCAATCGCGTGGCGGTCAGGTCATCGATCAAACCGCTTGAATACTCAAGACGCAAGGTTGAACCGTCCTGCGTTTCGACAACGTCCAGTACCAATGCAAATGACTTGCGTTCAAAATCAATTTGCCAGGCTTCGAAACTTGAGTTCGTTTTGATACCATCCCACTGCTGATATGCAAACAAGCTTTGAAACGGCAAGGACTTCAACCCTGCAGACTTCAGGATTTCAGACAAAGGCAGAGCAGCATGCGCTTGTCCATCTTGCCAAGACTCCACAGTAGCTTCGAGTATGCGTGCGAAGGTAAGTGGTTCTTTCACTGCAATACGCACAGGGATGGTTTTCACAAAATACCCGATCAACCCTGCAGCTTCGGGTAGCGGACGATCATCGACCGGCACTCCGTGACAGAGATCATGCGCACCCGTATGTCGCATCAATACGGCAGACCATAAAGCCAAAAGAACATTAAATGCAGAGGTGGCGTGCGTGGATGCGAAACCGCGCAACTTCTGAACATGCGCACGGTTAAACGTAATCGAAGCCATTCTTGGACGATCTTCAAGCCGGCTCAGGAGGGAATGATTAAACTTCAATCCATCCATTAAACGCGGGGCATCGCCGAGTTGTTTTTTCCAATAAATTCTCGATGCATCCAGATTTTCAGACTGTAGACGCTCTCGTTGCCAGAGGGCAATATCGCCTGGCGTATACAGCAGTGGCTCCCATGCAAGGGCTTTGCCATGCATCAGTATTTCATACGCGTACTGAAACTCACGCATGAATACTGTCAAAGATCCTCCATCCATCACCAAGTGATGGATCGCCAACATACAGCCGAAGGAATCTTGACCAAGCACATACATTGAGACTCGGACAAGTGGACCCGATTCAAGATCAAAACGTTTTATGGAAAGATATTTTGCGTGCACTTGAGCAGCGGCTTCACGCTCCTCGTGAGGCAGGTGAGTCAAGTCCTCGATTAAGAAATCGATTTGCGCCGCTGTGCTGATCCGTTGAACAGGCTCATCATCCCCCATATGAAATGTTGTGCGCAAAGATGGGTGACGCGCAATAACGGCTAACAGGGCTTGTCTGGCTAATTCGGGCTTTAGTGGCTGGGCAAATTTACCGGCCGCGATGACAACATGATCAGCGCTCTGCAAACCGCTACTATCAAGTGCACTGACCCACAACGACTCTTGTGAAACAGTCAGAGGATATTGTGACAGATCAGGATAGCTCGTAATTGGTAACGCACAATGAGCGCTGCCTTGCTCACCAAGGGTAGCAAGGCCTCTGACAGTTCGATAATTCAAGAGGTCCGATAATGTCAATCGCCTGGCAAGCAATGCGGAAAGACGGCCAATGATCCTGGCTGCTGCGAGTGAGGTGCCACCGATACGGAAAAAATCGTCCAACGCGCCGATGCTTGTTGTTCCAAGCACATCGCGCCAAACAAGCATGATTTCGGTTTCAAGACCAGGTGCTGCAGAAACATAGTCTTCAGGAGGATTCGAACGATGACATGTAGTGACATTGAGGCGCTTGGCTTCCTTTAGAAGTGAAGGCACCGTTCCCCAGTATTCACCTACCCTCTCAAAGGCGCGTGCACGGCGGTATGTATCCTGAGCGAGGTTGTGTGCTTGCGGGGTGAGGTTTTGATCATTGTCTGGCACCGCAAGTGATGTAGCACGTGTGAGTGACCATTCGCGTGCCTGCGATACCTCTAATTCAAAATGCTTTTCTGCTCCGCGTTGCCGCGCGATCGCGTTTGGTAACGACTGCAGAAAATTAAGCGCAGGACGGTTACGCGTCGTCGGGATAAAAACGAATCGCAGCAAAGTCAAGCCATGATTCAACGCAATAGTGGATAATTCAGCAACTATTTTCTGTTCAACACCGCGACCCAGCACGCGGCAGGACATCATGAAGCCCTCTATTTCCAGCACGTTATCCTGCGCGCGCGCAGTGATTAGTCCGACCATTCCATAATCGCCAAACCGATCACGCACCCTCACAACAAGAGCGGGTATCCCCAGTCTGGAACGAAGCTCCTGCTCTGACAGTCTCCGGGCAGTCGTGTTGAACTGATTCGTCCTATCGGATAGCTGTGCGGCGCGCGCAACATCCTTGTCTTGCAAGTTATCCACCTGGATAACCAACTGTAAGCCATCAAGAAACTGAGAAAAATCATTACTGGATGATAGCGCTGAGGCACGAGCGATATTTTCACGATACATACCCGTTCGCCGCAGATCTTCCGCACTGGTCGCTCTTTGATCTAACGCCCAAAGTTGTGCAAGCCACTGATCGATCTGGTGATCATATTCTGGGAAACTGTACACAACAACTTGAGGTAATTTGCTTCGGACCTCTGCGCATTCAACAGGATTGTCATCAATAAAAACAAAGGAATCGAGACCTAAGTCAAGATCCTTAGCCAATGACTTGATACTTTCGGACTTTGGACCCCAGTTAGCAAGAATCGCAACAAAGTTTTCAGGATTGAGACCAGGTTCATTGAACGCACCTAATCCTGCAACAACATCCTGCTTTTCGTTCTTGGAAGCGATAGCAAGCAACATCCCGCTTTTCTGGAGGGTATGCATCAGCTGTATAAACTTGCGACGCTCACTGCTCAACGCCAGCCCGTGCGGCCCGACCTCACCTACGACCCCCTGCCAGAGCGTATTGTCTGCGTCGAGCACAATCACCTTACGTGCGGGCGTCAGCAAAGATATCAGACGCCTGACCAAAATCCGGCTGATTTCAGCGAATCCTGAATCTGAAAAAGGAATGCCTGCAGAATCAAATGCGATATCGTCAAAATAAAGTTCATCTGAAAACTGAATAGATACGGCGCCAAGACGCTGAAGTCGTTCGTCTGCTTTCTCTTGCAATGCACACCATTGCGGAGAATGTTGATAAACAGCAGCGTCGGGACAGCGAATGAGGACAAGCGGAGATTTGATACGTGAAGACGCATGCTCCATAGCCGTGGCTAACTCAGCAAAACGCTCCTCTGTCCGACTCAATGCAGCGCTATCAAGTGCGGCAAGGTCTGTTGCGTCACCGCTCAGCAGATCGCTTAAGCGCCATAACACCGCGACAGCGCCTGAATGTAATCGATAAGATTCCGATTTAACATTAAGAAGTTCCTGCATGATCTGACCAAACGGCGCGAAACCAATACGAAAAGCAAGATCAAACTCCTTGGCAAGCAGATTGACGTATGGCTCAGCAGGCTCAGAAGTAAAGCTTGAAACAAAGCGTAATTGTGGTCGTATTGATACTCCAGACGAACGAAGCACCTCGTATACGGGTCGGCCCGGATCGCTGAGCATTGCGTCAAGAACGGCTTCATACTGAATAAGCCATTCGTGGGCGGAGCTCTCATTCATCAACGAATCGAGATACTCGAGGTTGATCGTGACTGAGTCTCCTCGGTCAATCATGGTGAGAAAGAGCGAAAACACCAGGGCGCCGCGATTAGTCTCGACCGGAGTACCTGTCAAACCAGACAATGAAAAGCCTTGTCCTAGCTGACGAGCATAGGTACAACATGCCTGAAGCGGCGTAACCGTCGGATCATCGGATAAACCTCTGATCAGTGCGCTTGTTTCGGAAAATGGGAGCACGTGTCTGGTCGCTTGATCCAGAGCTTCTCCTGTTGAAGATACAAAGGCGACAGTACTCGTGTAAACATCGAGTTGCGGGACAACTAGCATGATGTCCGCAAAATCACCAATGAGCGCTTCGTCCCCGATACCGGCTCGATTAGAAGTCGGGACACCTATCGGGAATTTACTTTCACTTGTCTGGGCATACAGCATCAGAGTAAAGGCGGCGAATAACACGGTAAAAGGTGTTCGCTGCATCTGCTCCGCGCCTTGGCGCAAGCGATGAACGAGTTCTGGCGAAATTGTCCGGCTCACTTGGCTCGATTCACCTTGGGCAATTGAACTAGAGGTGCCCTTGCCTAACTCTAAGTAACGTGCGGCATCTTGCAACTGCTCAACCCAGAAAGCTTTGCGTTCTGCAATAAGGGCTGGCGTAAATAGTAATCGCTGGGTCTCGACGTAATCTGCGTACGTACGCTTCAAAACAGGCAGCGTTTGTTCTTCGTAGGCTAGTAATAGTTCAGATAGGAAAACACCTATTGACCAGATATCGGCAATCAGATGATGAAACAGCATCTCAAAACGAAAGGTATTCCCCTCCTCCGCGATCAACGCTAGCCTGAGCAGTGGCCCCTCAGCCAAATTGAAATCTGACGCGTCAACGTGAGAGCCAATTGTGACGTCCATACTTGGACGCACGGTTTGGCGTGGTCCCTGGGGCGTACTGACAAAAACAGTCCTGAGAGTTTGGTGACGCGAAACGACTAAATTCAGAGCAGACTGCAACCTTTTACGATCGATGTTTTGCGCAAATCGAAACGCTGCCGGTACAGCAAGCAAACCTGTCGCCTCTGGCATGAGCGTAGCGACCGACCAATGCCATAGTTGCTGAAGTGAGAGCTCTGAAAAGACGGGAACGACTGGCACGACAGAATCCGTAGGGATCAGTCTGACAGCCTTACCCGTTAAGGCGAATAACTCACTATTTCGGTTATCAGACAACCACTGACCTAACTCGTCTAACGTTGTGCAATCAAGCAAAAGAGTTGGCGGTACAGCTCCGCACAAATCTGTTTCGAGTCGTTTAACTACCTCCATCATGGTTAACGAATCGAACCCATAGGAAGCAAATTGCGTTTGGGATGCAATTGCGGCAGGCTTCATCCCTAGGGCCTTCCCTAATACCTGTCTCGCATATTCAATGCCATCTTCAAACGAGGCCACACCATCGATGATCACCTGCATACGAGGCTTGGCGTGAGACAACGTAACGGCGTTCGCCTCACGCTCTTTTGTTTGCAATGGCGCGTGGTTGATATGCTGCTCAACCCATCCATCAGAGATAGCTGCGACGATGCCCTGGGGCATGTCATCGTCCGAGAGACCTGGCAGTCCGAAGCCCTTGACCTCAGAAAAACCTGCAGTCTTTAGTCGATCAAGCCAGAGTGGAACCGATAACAACGGTGAATGTGCAAGTCTTGAATCACTATCGCTATAAGACCACCAGCCGTCCAAAAGACCAAAGGTTAAGGTCGCGTAGTCCTGCACGGAAGTCACCTCATTAATCACCAGTAAACCACCCGGGCGCAATAAGGTCTTAGCATGTGCGATCGTCGTATTGATATCAGTCGTAGCATGTAATACATTGCTAGCGATCACGACATCTGCGTAACCAGTATTAAATCCCTGCGTCTGCGGGTGATTCGCGATATCGAGCAACTCGAAATGCAAGCAAGGGTGAACAGGTCCCATTTCGAGACGAGCACGCTCAATAAATCCAAGAGAAATGTCAGTAAAGCAATAATCGAGCTTGTCGGTTAGTGACTCAACACTTTCAAGAACAAAGCGCGTGGCGGCACCCGTTCCCGCACCAATTTCAATTATTTTTAGCTCAGAACGAGCAGACTGTAAGAACCAGGCAGAGACCACCTCAGCCAGCGTCCGACTATAGAAATCCATCATGGCGTCGCCACGATAGACTTTTTCTACCAATGATTGAGAACCTGCAGGGAATACGACTTGAGCACCTGTTTTTTTACCGACAATTACATCATTGAGCCCGTCTAAACAAGCATCAAGCAGTGGCTGGAAGGCCTCAATGGCCTGCGTATCATCGAGCGTGACGGGATGGGGGGATGCCACGCCAATAATATTTTCGCCAATTCGCTTAAGCCAACCATCGCGCTCAAACATAGCAAGCAGAGCGTTGAACAGTCGCATTCTGGCTGGTGTGACGCCAAGCTTTTCCACAAGGTGTGTCACGGTCAGTTGTTGACCGGGCGATGGCAGCACTGAGGCCAAAGACATTGCGGCACGACTACGTCCATACGCATCGAGCCTGGAGAACGACAGCTGAGCAGTTTGTAATGCCTTGATATCAGGCGCCTGCACGGAAATACTTAAGCCAGCAAGTTCAACCGCTTGAGTGTTCGACGTTAATCTAGTTAAAACAACATCGAGGTTATGTCGAAGTTTTTCAGATAATTCAGAAGAAAGCTTGAGCGGAACGACTTGCGATATACCAGCAGTAATTGTTCTCTCAATGACTTGAATCCCTTCTGCTGGATCGATTGACAGAACGCCTTGAGCAGCCATGCGGGTCACCGCTTCAGGATGAGCGACAGCACCCACAGAGCCCCAGAATCCCCAGTTAATGACATAAGCCGGCCAGACGCCAACTCTGCTAAGTTCATGCACGAAAGCATCGATAAAGGAGCTGCCCGCGCAATAATTTGCTTGACCTGGATTAGCCGTAAAAGAAATTGCCGAAGAGAAAACAGTAAAGAAATCGAGTGGATGGCGCTGCATCACTTGCGCAAGCACCATGACCGAGCGTGCTTTGGCCTCGAAGGCAGCCAGGAAATCCTCATCCGAGGCGTTGAGGAACAACCCGTCGCGCAGGACCAAGGCAGCATGAAATACGCCGTTGACCTCACCAAAACGTTGGACTGACTGACTGATCGCCTCAGCAAGTTCAACAGGATTACAAGCGTCAGAACTAAAATAAGCCGCATCACCACCCAGACGACGAATGTCAGCGAGTTGATCCTGAATACGCGCATCGATTGAACGACGTCCAATCCAGGTAATTTTGGCTCCCTGTGTACGAGCGAGATGCTGACTCAAGATAAACCCGATACCCCCCGCACCGCCAACGATCAGGTAATGACCATTTTTTTTCCAGGGCGTTCCATCAAGATCTGGCAACAGCGCTTTGTCGAGCCATCTTAAATAACGTGCACCTTTTCTAATGGCAACAGATTCAGCATTTTGATGAACGGGTTCGCTCATTAATGTAGAGACCGTATCAAGAAGTGATGCGTGCAAGTCGATATCTACAATAGACACGTCTGTTGCATGCTCGCGGGCAGCCGAACGAATTAACCCAAACACCCCTGCTCCGACGGGATCAATTAAATCATTCGCACTTACTGCAAGGGCTTGACGGGTAATAAAAACTAGAGGCAGCCGACGTTGAAACAAAGGTTTGATGCGATGTATGAAATCTACGATCGAGATGCCTGGCTGTTGAGGTGAACCATCCCACACGTTAAACGCATAGGCAGGAACGATGACATACACCAAACCTGCCTCAACAAAAGACTCACCAAGCGTTGCGATAGAGGACAGCTCGTATCGTCGCGCTATTTCATTGGCTAAATCAGTAGCATAGCTATCCCCTGAAGGATAAAGTACGACCACAGGTCCCTTGGTATCTCTGCGATGATCAACGGACTGCACACGCCAACGTGGCAACCAGATCATATCCGCAAGCAAATCAGAGGGGGTATCAATCTTAGATGGAGACGGTGATTGTCCGAGCGGACGTAGTCTCAAGCCGAGCATACCTACAACCAACCTACCCTTTTCATCCCGCGCAGCCAAATCAAACAGGTCCACTTCACGCCTGATCAGACGAACAGTTGCTCGACGTGGCAAGGGGTATTCAATGCGTACTTCTTTAGCTGAAAAAGGAACGCTCAAACCTGATGATTCAGCTGCAAGACCTGCGATGCCATGCAGGCAGGCATCGAGCCACGCGGCATGAGACAGGAAAGACTCTGTAGTATCAAGCACCAGTTCAACTTCGGCATGTTCATTGCAAACGCGCAGATTACGCAAACCACGATGGTGGGAACCATAACGAATCCCACCCTCTGCAAGTTGCGTATAAAAATCGTAACCATCAAATGTCTCCCCCCCTGACAATGGGTCAGCGGGCAAGACGTCTTTGAAACCTCCATCATCAAAAACAATCACGCCCTGCGCATGTGGACCTGAGGCGCTTTCAAGTGTGAAGGTTGAAAGATAAGAATCCTGTTTCAAAGTAAGAGAAGCCGTCGCATCCTGATCGGCGACAACAACGGCGGTTTGCCATACCAAATCGTGCAGCACGACCTTGCGTTGCGGCCACTGTTTACGCGCGGCGGCTAATGCAAGCACAATCGATAAGGTGCCAGGTATGACTCGCTTACCAGCAACTTGATGAGAATTAATCAACGGATCATTCGGAGAAAGCGCAAGGTCGACACGCGCCAAATTGTTCTGCATTAATACAGGTGCAGCGTCAAGGTCCTGCGTGATCTGCAGTGTATTTTTGGAAGGCGTGCGTTCGATCCAGCAACGCTCGCGTGCAAATGGATACGTTGGTAAAACAAGACGTTTAAAAATCGACACGTCATGATGCCAGGACTGCCAATCTATCTGACCACCCCGCCGCCATACGCTTGCTATGAGTTGCGCATCTTTATGCTGTAAGGCATGCGCTAATTCACGCTGTAAAACTGAGACGTTTTTCAGCATATCATCAGCTTGACTGACAACTGGCTGCATTAAAAATGCACGCATCAAGGCAATGGCTTCTGTGATGTCGTGCGCAACGACAGACCAACGTGAGGCGTATGCATCACGCCCTACCTGTAACGTATAGGCTACATCGTGCAGTGTCCAGGCATCCTGTAAAGCACTCGACATCCAATGATACAAATCACTTACTGACTGCAACAATCTATCTTCATCTTTAGCAGAGACAACAAGAATTGCAGGCCCAACAGGGAGATTGCGCAAAGCAGAAACTTGCTGATATTCCTCAATAATTACGTGTGCATTGGCACCACCCGCACCAAAGGCGCTTACGCCAGCTATTCTCGGTGACTCTGAGCCATCAGGGTTTTGTCTTCGCTGCCAGGGTTTGCGGTCAGTTGAGACAGTAAATGGCATCGAAGTAAAATCAATATTTGGATTAAGTGGCTCTGTGTGCAGCGTCGGAGCAATTTCCCCGTGCTGCATCTGAAGTAAAACCTTAATCACTCCGGCAATTCCCGCCGCGCCCTCAAGGTGACCAATATTGGACTTAACTGAGCCAATGGTGCGCGTTGCATCTCCAGGCTGAGAATGGCCAAAAGCGCGAGAAAGACCGTTTACTTCCACAGGGTCACCCAGGGAAGTTCCCGTTCCATGAGCCTCTATGTAGCTAATGTCGCGAGGCTGAATGCCCGCGCGTGCCATGGCTGCTGAGATCGCCAATCCCTGTGAAACAGGATTAGGGACGGTGTATCCACTTGTTCTTCCACCATGGCTCAGAGCTGAGCCGCGAATAACGCCCCAAATATTATCTCCATCTGCAATTGCTTTTTCCAGGGGTTTTAACAATACGGCACCCACCCCCTCACCAGGAACGTAGCCTGTACCACCAGAACCAAAACTACGGCACCGCCCATCGGTCGATGCGAAACGTCCCTGCGAAAGCGTCAGGAATTTGTTGGGGTGAATGCTGACATTGACGCCACCAGCAATAGCCATTTCGCAGTCACCAGAACGGATTGCCTGAACGGCAAGGTGTATCGCAGTGAGCGAAGACGAACACATTGTGTCCAACGCCATGCTCGGGCCAATTAAATCCAATGCATAGGACACTCGATTTGCTACAGAGGCGTAAAAGGAGGCCGTTGCCAGAACATTACCGCGCTCTGTTTCCTCAACGCCAAGCAACTGATACTCGCCATACATGGTGCCGGCATAGACACCGACATTGCGTCCCGCAAGAGAAGAAGGTGCGTAGCCCGCAGATTCTACGCACGACCAAGCGGTTTGTAGAAAAATACGCTCCTGCGGGTCCATAAACGACGCTTCGCGAGGCGAAATTCTAAAAAATAATGGATCAAATTTATCTACATCAGAAATAAAACCGCCCCACTTGGCATAAAGACTTCCGTAACGGGTGTGATCTGAATCGTACAAATGACGCCATGCAAATCTGTCATCTGGAATTTCCTCAATGCAATCACGACCTGATATAAGGTTTTCCCAAAACTCAGATAGAGACTCCGCTTTAGGAAAACGACCTGATACACCAATGATCGCAATTGCATCGCCCTGATCATTTCTGTGAACAGCAGCAGGCTGGTCCTGAGTTTGGGATTGGGGCTGAGGTAGTTGCTCGGACTGAGCCTGGGCAGCTACATTTTTGCTGAATGCATTTGCATAATCAGTCTGTAAACGTTGAGCAAGCTCACCAACGGTCCGGCATTCAAAGAATAATGTTTTAGGTAACTCTCCCAGGTCTAGCTCAAGTAACCGGGTCAACTGCATGGCCATAATCGAATCGACACCGTAACGCTCGAAACGGTCGTCAGGGTTGATCTGATCAGCGCTGAGTTTGAGTTCATTTGCGAGAATAGACGTCAAATATTCAAGCGCCACACCTTGTGGCAGCGCCGCAGCAGCAGGTGTCTGACTCATCGTAGACGAAATAGAATGAGGCAGACTCACCTGAGTAAATGAGGCAAGTATCTGCCGCTCGTTACCAGAAAGTGGCAAAATCCTACTATGCTCGAACGATGTGCTCACTACATACTTAAGAACCTCCAGGGCACTGTCGGTCTCGATCGGCAAGATACCAAACTGATTCCACAGGGCCTCTGTGGCTTCTGGTGAAGCGCGCATGCCACCCTCACGCCACAGACTCCAATCTATCGAAATGGTCTTCCCTGAACACTGTCCAGCTTTACGCTTAACTTCCCTTGTTTGAGCAAAGTAATCCAGATAGCGACTGGCATAAGCATATAAACCCTGACCTAAATTACCTAAAGTCGCAGCCGAGGAAAATAGAACAAAGAAATCAAGTGGCAGGCCATTTAACGCGCGTTCCAGATTCAAAGCCCCTTGAATCTTGGGATCTGCCACGATAGAGAGCATGGCATGCGTCTGCGATGCAATCAAACCATCGCGCAATACTCCTGCCATGTGTAAAACACCGTCAATCTGCCCAAAGCGAAGCAGTGCTGTTTGAATGCCATTCTGCACGGACTGCGCATCAGACACATCGACCTGCAACGCCAAAACTTCAGCACCGCAGAGCTCAAGCGTCCGTATCCAAGCAGAATCAATCGCGCTTCTGGAAAACAGTACCAGACGCGCCTGATATTTTGCAGCAAGCTCTTGGGACATCTTGCGCGCAATCGCACCTGAGCCCCCCGTTAATACATAGACACCTTTCGTTTTAAAGCGATCGACGTAACCGCTCGGCCAGTGCTGCTGGATCAACGAGACGCAGCTGCGACGCCCACCCTGCCAGATAGACTCTTGCATTCCAGTTGGATGCGTACTCCATTCGTGAACAAGACCACGCACAACACCTTGACGGTTTGACCAATCTGTAAAGCCAACACTTTTTATCGATTTTCCTGGGTTTTCAAGTGAAAAAGTACGCCATAAAGCAGCCAACGCTGAGATTTCTGCAATGTCGTAGTCATCCCCCGCAGGATGTGCAAACATGACAAACCGCTTAGAAACATCCGAGGCCAGGGCTTGTACCGCACTGAGCACTTCCGCAACGGTGTTAGGCGTCAGGTCGGCGATGATCAGTACAGCAGACTGAGGAGCGTTGATTAAGGTCGATGACAACGCGGCAGTCTCGATGAATACGGCGTGTGCAAACTCGCGTGATATCACTTCGCGCCATGAACCCTCCCCCAAAACAAGAATCTGCTGTGGGACTGCACCACGCTTGGGGTCGGCAATGTCATCATCCGACAGTTCAAAAATAATGTCTTCCTGAACGGGAACCAGTAGCACAGGACGATTAGAAGGCGGTCTGATTGAAGCTTGAGCTAATGGGAGTATGTCTTGCGCAATGAACGACTTGGCACTGTAGCCATGCATCTTAACGAGTATGCGACCAGAGGGATCAAGAAGGTCAATATCAAATTTTTCAACATCGCCCGATATAGCAGCGCGTCGCACATGCACCCATATTTTTTCCTGCAGTGAAGTAAACACTTCCAAACGCTCTATCGCAAAGGGCACCCGGGTACTCTTGAGCAACCCTTTATGCTCCATTGCAACGATGGCTTGTGTCGAAGCATCCAGGATGGATGGATGCAGTACAAAAGCCGTGACATCGCCCGCGCTAAGAGGCAGGTTCAGCTCTGCCAACACTTCATCTTTGCTTCCATAGGCATTCTGGATCACACGAAACGCTGATCCATACGCAAGTCCGGACTGCGCTAAAAAACGATAGATATCAGAACCAGCATGCTGGATACTGCAGCGCGATCTGATCGCACGCACATCGACATTGCGTTCAGAAAATTCAAGCCGAGTAGCTTGCAATGATCCCTCAGAATGTATACCGGCTAGACTTTCAATCACAAAGTGCATGCCTGCAGCGGATCGTTGATCAAAGCGGATTGTCAGTTCGACTGGCTCTTGGTTTTGAATAATGGGACGCAACCACGCCATATTCGTGACAACCGTCACGTGCTCTCCGAGCGCAAGTGATCCGGCAGCACGCGCCATTTCGATACTAGCCATACCTGGCAATACTCTCTGGCCACCAATGATGTGGTCAGCCAGATAAAACTCAGTTCCATTTAAACGTGTCGTAAAACGAATCGCTTTGATATCAGAACAATTTTGGTCAACGAGTGGATGCAACTTAACGCTATGAACAGAACTGGATTCAGTCTGACGCTTAATTCTGTACTGAGCGCGTATAAATGGGTGGCCAGGCAGAGAAATTCTATTCGCAGTCCGATCAGTCGGCCAGGATACATTGATTCCTTTCATGAACGATCTGGCTAGTTCGCCAGACGATCCTTCTGGCAGCGACAGTAAGCGCCCTTGAACAAAGTGATTCAATTGTTCACTCAAGTCCACAATTGAAGTGGCCAAAAATATCTGTCGATGCTCCAACGCGTCGCGTCCAATCTGCAACGTAAAGGCGACATCACACAATCTGGGATGTGGACGCGCATTCGGACTGAGTCTGGCGAGCAACTCAGAAGCCATTAATAGCAAGGCGTCTTTTGATCGCGCTGATAACGGAATCAGCCATGGACCAGCTGACGCGTCATTTTGTACACGTTCAGGTGCCTGTTGAATGACCATATGCACATTCGTGCCACTAAAACCAAAAGAACTCAGCGCAGCACGTCTAGGGCTTACAACACTCCAAGCTCGCAAATCACTGTTAATCACAAAGGGTGAGCGCTCAAAATCGAAATGGCGACTTGGTCGATGCGCATGCAATGTCGGAGGGATTTCTTTATGTTTCAACGCCAAAAGAATCTTAATTAACCCTACGATTCCTGCTGCAGCCGAGGCATGCCCTATATTTGATTTAACAGAACCTATTGCACAATACCCGGTGCGGTTTGTGCCTTGTCGAAAGCTCTCTTCGAGGGCTTTCAATTCAACTGGGTCACCTAAGGGTGTGCCAGTCCCGTGTGCCTCAATCATGGTGATTGTTTCAGGCGATATCTCGCCCCGTGCGTAAACGGATAACTCAAGATCACGCTGCGCGTTACCATTTGGCGCAGTAATGCCGTTGGACTTGCCATCCTGATTCATGCCAGAGGCAAGAATCACACCATGAATGACATCACCATCAGCGATCGCATCCGATAGTCGTTTGAGTACCACCGCAGCAACGGCTTCTCCAGGAACCATCCCGTCAGCATCGGCTGAAAATGCCTGGCAACGACCAGTTGCAGAAAGCATCCCCGCACGACTCATCATTAAATACGGACGCTCGCTTAAATATAAATTGACGCCACTGGCGATCATCAAATCCGCATCACCATCTGCTAAGGCCCTCGCTGCGAGGTGAACAGCACAGAGTGAGGAAGAACACGCTGTATCAACAGCCAGTGTGGGGCCTTGCAGGTTAAGCAGGTACGCCAGACGTGCAGGTAACATCGAGATAGAGTTACCGACCATGACCGGTCCGGTTCGTGAAGCAAGTGCTGGACTATTAATCAGCTCAAGATACTCATTGCCCTGTTGGCCAACATAGATTCCACAACGTTTTCCCGAGAGACTCGAAGGCGCTAATGCGGCGTCTTCAAGAGCCTTCCAGCAAACTTCAAGCAACTTTCGTTGCTGAGGATCCATGACCTCTGCTTCGGCAGGCGATAAATTAAAAAACAACGGATCGAAGGCAAAAGGATCCGTTATAAAACCGCCCCATTTACAGTAGGTTTTTCCGTCTTTACCTGCAACAGGATCAAAAAACTCTGAAGCATCCCAACGCTCGGCAGGAACTTGCGTCACACTGTCTTGACCCGAGCGTATATTTTGCCAAAACACATCGATATCAGGAGCCCCGGGAAACTGGCCCGCCATACCAATCACAGCAATCGCATCATCTTCGGATGAATATGCGTCCGCTCGGAATAGACTGTCATCAACATTCTGATCGCTCCTGCCGAGCGCATCCGCGCCGCCAGTCAAACTAAACGTTTCGTCAAGTAATGGCGATACGACTGTAGCAAGAGTAGCCAGTGTTGCTGAACGATAGAGTTCAGTCATCTCAAGACTGATTGCGAAGCGATCATTAATAGCTTGTAAAAAGCGTAACCCTTGCAGTGAACCAAGACCTAAATCAGAAAAAGTCTGATCTCGTTCAATATCCTGGTTTAACAACTCGAGTGACTGACACAATAGCTCTGTCAGCACACGCTCGACCGATCGACTACGCAAGTCAGAGTCATCTCCATCGCTTTGGGATTGATCGACAGCTGCAGGATAGACTGCGGTACGAGAAGCAGATACTTCAAGCGTTGAAACCTGGATGACAGAAGCCTGCGCCGGTAATAATGGCAAGGGTCGCGCATCGAACACCTGCCCGGGCAAATTAATTCGGCGACCCTGGGCATTGAACTTAGCATCTAGTGGCCACTCTGTGCGCTCTCCCCGCATAAAGGAAAGCAGCGCAACCTTGAGCATCTCTGGTACGCCTGTCTCAGACCGCTCAGGCCCCCAGCAAATATCTACTGCACCCTGGGCAAAGCGTTTTAATTTTTCAATCGCCTCTGGCAAGCTGTGTGCAATCAATACAAGACGAGATTTTAAAATATCACGACCGACCTGTAAGGTCGTAGCAACATCTGCAAGCGAGATATCAGCGTGAATTGCGAGATAATCAGCTAGCGCGGATGCTTGTGCACGCAATGAACGTTCGGTTCTTGCAGAAAGTACGATCGCGTGCGCAACCTGACTAGAGTCAGTGAGTTCGTTCACGTTCGAGCATGGCGCCTGATCAAAAACCAGATGGGCACTGGTGCCTCCTAGTCCGTACGCCTGAATACCAGCATAGAGATGATTATTGGCATCTGGCAACCAGTTTTCTACTGAACGAACAACTCTGACACGCGCATTCGAATCAATATTGTCTGGTAACTGGCCTGAGATTGTGCCAGGGACCAGACGATGCCTTAGCATTTGAATGACTTTGATTATTTGTGCGATACCACCTGCCGCTTCGAGAAATCCTATGACGGGTTTCATAGAACCGATACGACAAACCTGGCCAGAAGAATTTTGAAATACAGTCTTAGCGGCCTCAAGCTCGATCAGATCACCCACTCCGCCTGCAGCGTGTGCTTCGATGTACGCAACCGAGCCCGCATCAATGCCTGCATCTCTACACGCGTCTCTCTGTAGACGACAGAGCGCGTCAACAGCTGGCAAAGTGAGATTGCCAGACTGAGCACCCTGGTGATTTACGGCGCTACCTCGCACAAGTGCGAGGATCGGATCTTTATCCTTAATGGCGTCCTGGTAACGCTTCAGAACGATCACCCCAACGCCTTCGCCCATGACCTGACCACTCGGATCTTTGTCAAAGGCTCGACAAACTCCATTCACCGATAAAATTCCAAGATTGGCTAATGCCGCAAGCCGACCAGGTGAGAGAATGAGACTGACCCCTCCCGCGAGCGCAAGATCACATTCCCCGGCTCGCAAAGCCTGAATCGCACGATGTACAGCGACAAGCGAGGACGAACAAGCCGTATCTGTAATTTCACTCGGCCCCGTCAAGCCCAGTGCGTAAGAAACACGATTAGCAACAAGTGAATGTGCAGACCCAGTCGCATCCTCAGGGTCAAGACACCCCCCCGCAAGAGCCCAAGCCGTAACAAAATCAGTGTTGTACATGGCTGCGAAGACACCCGTGCGGCTACCACGCAAGCTACTTGGTGCAATACCTGCGTGCTCTAACGCACGCCATGATTCTGTTAGAAACAGTCGTTGATGCGGATCCATCCCGCGCGCTTCTCGCGGCGAAATACTAAAAAAGAGCGGATCAAATAACTCAATATCATCTATAAAGCCGCAACGTCTGGCTGGAACACCAGCAGGCCATCGCCCCTCGGGCGGATCTCGAAATTGCGACTCTCCCTTAAGCAGTACCTCCCAAAGAGCGTCGACATTTTCAGCACCAGGGAAACGTCCGCTCATGCCAACGACGGCTATCAGATTATCCTCAGGACGCTTATCCATCACAGTGGGAGAATATTGCTGCGTAGACATCGTATTGCGCGCAACATCAAAACCCGGCATGACCCGTTTACTCAATCGTGCCAACCATGGCAAGCTTTCAAGAATCTGTGCGCGTGACGGGCCAAAATCCATGACGCAAGCGATTTCATCTACTCCGGCGTTGTGTGCCCGCTCAACCGCCTCATAGGCATCGTCAACACCACCAAAAATCCCACCCTCCTTGAAGTATCTTTCTGTAGCATAGAGCGCGATATCGCGCATATTTTTGGTCGCCTCAAGCTTTTCATCGCGCATCGCGCTGCGGTGTCCGTCGAATGACTTTTCAATATATGAAGCCAGAGGTTCACGCGCAATGCGTATAACCGTGTCCATCGACTCATGCACAAATGTATGGGTAGCAAGCGTGATCCGTCCGGTCGCGGGGTCATGCCCGGCAGCTTTACGCGCGTCTCGATAAAGTTTGATTTTCGCTGCGAGCTGGTCAAGTGAAATACCCATGAGCATCGTCAGAACATTCAAACCACGCTTACCTGCTTCTACAAAGGAAGCGTCTTCACGTGTAACGGTCAGCCAAGGCTGCAGTTCTGACTGGACAGGTTGCGGACGGGGCTGTAAACGAACCTTTTCTTGCAGTCCATTTAGATATTCAAGCGACTCACCTTTCCAAAGCCGCTTGACCTCATCGATACGATCAAACCATATATCTCGACGATTATTAAAAGTGGTCGGACTCAAAGCAAAGTCATTGGGGTTCCACCCACTAGCAAAGCCAAGGTCAACCCGCCCACCAGACATATTATCTATCATCCCCCATTGCTCGACGACTTCAAGCGGATGATGTAAAGGCAATACAACAGAGCCCGCGCGTATGCGCACACGCGAAGTAAGCTGTGCGAGTACGGAGGCCATCACGGCTGGATTTGGATAGGCACCGCCAAAAGAGTGGAAGTGTCGCTCTGGCAACCATACCGCTTCAAAACCATGCTGATCTGCAAACTGAGCCAGATCTTTAGCGAGCGCATACTGGTCGTTGACCGCCCGATCTGAGGCATCCGCAAAAAAAATCATACTCAGTCGAAGTGGCGATTTAGATATGCTTGTTGAAGGTTGTTGGGGTCGCTTCGTAGCAATCAACGAATCTACCGCTCTGCCCACTGACGGATCAGCTGAAATCAAAGATTTAAGTCGCCGTTCTTTTTCCGCTCGGCTCAGAATACTCTTGTCGCTCATACCCTCGACTCCGACAATTCTTTTGCAAGGACAGCAGACAGCGCTCTGGGTGTGGGATATTGAATCAGCATCGCGGGTAAAACTGCCAGGCCAGCGTGTAATTCGAGTTGCTGTACAACGCGCACAGCTGAAATAGAATCAATCCCCACATTTTGAAATGTCATATCCGGTCCAAATTCATCAGGTTCAAGCTCAAGTACTTGTGAAACCACGAGACAAATTGAGGCAATAGTATTGTCATTGGACGGTTGTGACGGTGCTTGCGTATTCACACTCGCATGATCGTGAGGACTATCTTTACCCTCAAATTTAGCAATGAGCTGATCAAGCTCATCATCCGTTAACGCGCTGAACTCTGGCAGTTGATTTATCTGTTGATTGATCTGTTTAGCGCGTGCTGGCAACTGACAGTATCCGGGCAGCGCCAATGCAAGACGCTTACTCAACACTAAAGCCGGCATCGCGGCACCTGAAATGCCTTGAGCCATGAGACCCGCTAACAGAGAAATACCTGTCACGGTGTCGCTCATGAGCAAACCTTTCACTGACAAGCCCTGATTGACAGACTCACTCTGCAAGCCTGTGAGTCTGGTGTGCATGCCCGTATCTGTCCATCCAACCCATTGCACTGCAAGCCAGAGTGTCTTTGCAGCTTTGGCAGACTGATAGTTCGCCAACGCATCAAGATATGCATTACCCATTGCGTAGTCACTCATTCCAACTCCCATTACAGGAGCTGAGGAAGCCACCGATGAACAGAGGATGACAAAACGAAGAGCTTCTTGATTCATCACTGAAAGCAGGCAGTTCAAACCGGTGATTTTGGGCTCTGCTGAATGTAAAAAATCATCTGATGTCTTTTCAGTAAATAGCGGCCGGTCTCCACGTATTTGACCTGCGGCATGAACAAGCCCGGCAATCGCACCAGAAACTCTAGTAACAGAGGCAACAAACTGACCGATACTTTCAAGATGGGTTAACGATCCACAATATAAAGAAATACGTACACCTCTTGATACTAAAGCCTGGAGAGGCGCAAGCTTTGCCTTCAGCGCAGGAGCTGCAGACGGATCCGCGAGCACCAGAGGCCAGTCTGAGACAGGTGGCAACGCCTCTTTACCCATCAGGGCAAGGTGATCCGCTCCGGCATCGACCAATGACTGGGCAATGGCAAGACCAATGCCACGCGTACCCCCGGTCACCAAATATGCCTGGCCGGATTGAACGTAACTTTTCAAGTCCGGTTGTGCAGGAAGCGAACCCGCCTCCATCGTAGGAACATACCTAGAATTGCCTCGAAGCCTGATTTCAACCTCTGGCGAATCCATACGTGACAACTCCCGCAAGATGGCACTCTTCCATTCATGAACAGCGTAGAGATCAAAATCAACATCTACTGTTCTTGAAAAAAGGCCAGGATTTTCAGCGCCAAGAACTTTAAGCAGTCCAGCCATCACTGAACCCTTCAATGTCAGGCCAAGGACTGGTGAAGCATTCATGTATCGCGTCAAATGCAGAATTCGCAGAGATTGAGGCCGTCTTTTAATCAGTGTCTGGAAAAATCCAATTCGCCCAAGATCGAGTGCATCCACAACACTCGGTTCTTCAGATATATCCGAAAGGTCAACGATCGTGATTGGACTGATCGTCAGCGAAAGCAAATCAATTGCTTTTGCGACACCATCATTCCAGTCTGTAAAACACGGCAATACGGAGTCACTTAAGCCCAAAGCCAGGTGGTCAGCGTTCACACCGGCCAGCACAGAAATACTGGACGCCTGCATAAGTTGTCCTAACGCAGGTTCAGAACCATCAATCTTCCAGACTTTACGCAAGGCTTGCATATCATCGCGCTGTGGCGTCATTACCAAAGGATTGACTGCACGCGTTGATTGAATGTCCTGTGGCGATGAATCCAACCAGGCATCCACCCAGTAGCGCTTGTGCTCAAACGGATAGGTTGGCAGAGAACCTAAACGGAGGGGATGCGGCAAGGTGCGCATTTCAGACCAAGCGATATTTCGGCCTGAAAGAAACAACTCTGCGCATTCACGCAAATTCTGAGGCCCCTCTAGTACAGGGACGTTGCCTGCTATAAAACTGCTCAGACCAACTCTTACCGCCTGAATATCTACAGCAACAAAGGCCAGTCGCTGCCCCAATGCACTACGCCCCACCTGAAGCGTATGCGCAAGCGATGAAAGATCGATCGCCGACGTCGAGCACAAATCAGGGGTTAGCACTTGCCTCGTATTCGCAATTTTCAGTGCAAAATCTTGCGCTAAAGCCTCAATATTGCGATGTATCGCAAAATCATTATGCGTCACGGATACACTTAATTCTGATTGCAGGATGTCTCGTAATGCCTGCTGGCGGTCTGCAACCAAACCAAGTTCGACCCAGTCCTCATGCGTATCAATCGCGGACGCATCTAAAGCCAGCACTTGTGCGCTGATCGCAATTAGGATGCTTTTTATACGAGACGTTTCATGAAGAATATCAATCGATTTCCCTGAAAAATTAGATTTATCTTCAATCCACTTCAGTAAGTCTCGTGCACATTGAAGCAGCGCATTGGGTGTGCGTGCAGACAAAACAATAATTTCAGGCCTTATATTTTCAATCGAGATAACAGGACGATCAGGCGCTTGAGCAATGACGAGGTGTGCGTTGGCCCCTCCCGCACCAAATGAGCTCAAACCTGCAATCCGCACGCCACCCTTTGCATCCCATTGCGCAGCGCTGCACTGAACGCTAAACGGAGTGCCATCAATACCTAGTGCGGTATTGATCTGCTCAGCATGTAAGGTCGGTGCCAGAAGGCCGTGACGCATTTGCAACAAAACCTTGCTCAGCCCCGCAATGCCTGCCGCAGACTCTAGATGACCGATATTAGACTTAACAGAACCTAAGGCACACCAAGGCTCGGCAGCTGTTGCGCCAAAGGCGCCTTTCAATCCAGAGACTTCGATAGGATCGCCAAGCGTAGTACCTGTTCCGTGCGCTTCGACATAACTCACTTGTTGCGGACTGACACCGGCACGAACAAGCACTTCTGATATCAGTTCAGACTGTCGCGTTGCAGAAGGTACCGTATACCCGGCAGTGTGGCCCCCATGACTGATTCCACTCGCAAGTATGACACCCCAGATTGGATCGCCATCTGCTTGTGCTTGAGACAAACGTTTAAGCACAGCAACGCCAACCCCTTCACCGGGCACATATCCATCCCCTCCTTCACCAAAGGCACGACAACGTCCATCGCGAGAAAGCATTCGACCTTGGCTCAAAAACTGGTATTTGGATGGATGTAATGTCAGATTGACACCACCTGCCAAAGCGAGATCACTCGTCCCGTGGCGCAGACTTTCGACTGCAAGATGCAATGCTGTTAATGATGAAGAGCACGCTGTATCAAGACTTAGACTAGGACCTCGCAGATCAAGCAGATAACTGACACGATTCGCGACCGAACCGCTAAACGACATCGGCAAAACACTTGATCCATTTTGCGCAGCCGCCACGCCAAAAAGCTGATATTGACTCCACATGACTCCGGCATAAACGGCAACCCGTTTTCCTGCAACCGCTTCGCGAGAAAGACCAGCATCCTCAAGTGCAGAAAATGAGGTCTCGATAAATAAGCGCTCTTGCGGGTCCATCGCCCGCGCCTCAACCGGAGAAATATGAAAGAACAGCGGATCGAACTGATCGACTCCGTCAATAAAACCACCCCAGCGCGACCAGCTTGTAGCGGCTTTATCACCACTTTGATCAAAGTACGCCGAGTGATCCCAGCGTGAACCGGGCACTTCGGATACGCTATCAACGCCAGCAATCAAGTTTTGCCAGAACTGTTCAAGATCATTTGCCTCAGGGTACCGGCCTGCAAGCCCAATCACGGCAATTGGTTCATCCTCGCCGCCCGTGTGCACCGAGTGCGGTACCTTAAAGTCTAAAATGCCGTCATTTGTTGTCGGGGACGACTCTTTCGGGCCTCTGTCAGAGGTCGCGCGTACAGACTCAGCTCTTAAAACCTTCATCCCTTCAAACAGCCGATGCATATCACCATGCATGACAAGTACATGGGGATGGGTCGGCAAGGCACCCAGAATGGTTGACATCGCTTGTAAGCCAGTACTGCTCGGCATAGGCGTAAGTCCCCAGCGATTCTTCAGGGAGAGAATGACGCTCTCAGGGACCTGCATCCCCCCCTCGGCCCAGAGCGGCCAAGCCACCGAGAGTGTTCGCCCAGGACCCGTGCGGTCACGCGCAAAACCATCAAGCAATCCATTTGCATAGGAATAGGCGGTCTGTCCGACATTACCGAAGCTGCCACTTAAAGACGAAAATAATACAAATGCATCCAGTGGGTCATTACGGGTCAGTGCATCAAGGTTACCCGCGCCTGTCATTTTAGGTGCGAGTACAGCCTGCACAGACTCAGCATCAATTCCTGCGAGTACCAGTCCATCACGCAGTACCCCTGCCGCATGGATCACACCTGTGAAAGGGCCCATTCGCTCACGTAATACATCAAGCCCTTGCGCAAGTGCACCGTAGTCACAGACGTCGCACACGACCCAGTCAATCCCCTGCTCTTTGAGCTGATCAGCGACGAGCGCGCTCGGCTCGCGACGGCCAACCACGCCAACTTTCACACCATCAGCGGCCAACGCACGCGCAAAAATAAGACCAAGACCGCCCAACCCTCCACTAATTACCCAACTGCCGCTTGCGCGCCAGGATGATTGGGGCGCATCAATTTGTTTGAATACACGATTTGTACGCTCGCCATTTAAATAACGCAAGGTAGTCAAACCGAGTCGGGCGTGGGTGATTTCATTCAAAATTTCTGCGTTATTCGCCCCGGTCAGACTCACTAGACGCAGCCTAGGTCGCTCTTGTGCGACGCTAGCGAGTAACCCACTGACTGCACATTGTTCTGCGTGGGCGCGAACGCCCTGAGGATGCACAACGACAAGCACTGCCTCACCAGGAATGCGTGCGCACAAATCTATCAGACGCAAAGCATCTGCGGCACCACGCCAACCAAACAAAAATAGACTTGCCTGACTAATATCTTCTGCGAGTGTTCCTGTCCATGCCTGCGCAATGCTTTGCAAATCACTGATTCGATTCACCTCTACAAACAATGCGCCCGTTTGAATGGTGGAGCTATCTATAGTCTGTGGTTCGAAGACAGGGACCACGAGTAATGTATCAGCGCAATATGTTTGAACAGGATCCTGCGCAGATGTTGACGATTCATGAATAACGATCTCACGCGCGTTGCATTCCCGATCCAGTAAGACATGAACACCTTGTGCATGCTCAAGAATCAGATATGCCGCCAATCGAGAAATTGTGCCTTGTTCAAAAAGCAATGTGGGATAAAGCTCTGAGCCAAGGCCACGCTCAAGCACCCGCACGAACTCAAGCAACTGACGACTATCGAGTCCAAGATCGTAAAAGCCGGCCTCGATATCATCCTGTCCGATAGCTTGGTTCAATATAGAACCGATTTGAATGCATAGCCAATCAAGCAAGTCACGTTCGACGTCACCTGTCAGAGGCGCCGATATGGCCGATACTGCTGCGGCGTCTACTACCCGGGCTGGCATGGCAAGCGTGACGTCAGGCAAGATACGCGCTGTCATGCTCGGTACGCGCACAGAGACAGCATCGGGGCGAGCGGCCAAGGGCGTGCGCACACGTTTTGCTGCGAGCCGCTGCATACGTGCAACAGGATTGCCCTCTGCATCATAAAGAGAGATGTCTGCATGATAGACATCATCAGGCATATTCCCTCCCAAGCCAGTGCGTCGAACTAGCACCCAACCTTCTGTTCCTATCTGACCACGTGCTTCGAAGCTGCCTATGCTGATCGGTATAAATGGACGTACGTTACTTTGAACGTTGTTGCGCTCAAAAAGAAATGGAATCAGACAGCAGGCATCCAGCATGGAAGGATGCAAGATAAATTGAGACGCCGCCTCTACTGCTTCACCAAAGAACGACATCTCGGCGAGCATAAAATCATGACCTTCCCAAACGGTTCCTCGCGGTTTCATAAAATCGCCATGCACAATGCCAACTTTTCGGGCTAATGCATAAGCGTCTTCAAGATCAAAGGATGTCAAGGCAGCATGTTTGAGCTGCGTCACATCAATCATCGAGCCAAGGTCGGTCTCTTGCCATAAAGCCACAGCGGCAAGATGTGGCTCAAGAGTCAATCGCCCGTGACCCACACTACTTACATCGATCGTCAACGCATCATCATCGCGCAATGCGCACGCTATACGAATGGTTCTATCAACTAACGCATTAGCAGGCCCACGGAACACAATATTACGCAACACAAAACCGTTACTCCTCGCAGGAACAACAGCGTGAAGGACCCGGCGCAACAAATCAAAATACATGGTGCCAGGAGCGATCCCAACGCCCTCTATGACGTGATCACGCAATACGGGATGATCATGGCGCAATACGGTTGTAAATAGCCGTCCATGCTCCGTTGGTTCTTCCAGTAATTCAAAACCACAAAGTTTCGAATCTACCGAACCGGTCATAGAAAAGTGACGCGTAATAGGAACTTGTTTTTCTAGCCAGAACTCACGTCGATTAAATACCTGTGCGGGCAGTGCTTGTCTGGTGGGTTGATAGTTCGCAGGAATCCCTTCATTAGAGACCACCGCATGCACATTGGTCCCGCCAAAGCCGAACGCTGAGACTCCCGCACGGCACACGCCATCGACCCCACTCCAACTCTGCAACGCCCTGACTGGCATCAGCGGCGAGGTCTCGAACGCAAACCGTGGATTGGGTCGATCACAGTGCAAAGTAGGTACGAGCTTGCGCTCAGACACCATCAGCACGACCTTGATCAGACTCGCCACACCCGCGGCA
>Ga0114974_10000281_pt1 | contig 43223 bp, 61 predicted proteins | sample S_130206_EF_Meta_FD_87318 | JGI IMG/M metagenome (GOLD analysis project Ga0114974, IMG submission 87318) | Freshwater microbial communities from Lake Simoncouche, Canada to study carbon cycling - S_130206_EF_MetaG | ecosystem: Environmental > Aquatic > Freshwater > Lake | place: Lake... | reverse complement strand
GCTCCTGTTAAGGCCCCTTCTAAGAAGGTTGCTGCTCCTCAGCAGTAATTTTAATTAAGGTTTAGCTTGTGGTGCAGCAGGCGCAGGTCCGGCAGCGGGTGCTGCGCCTCCACCACCTCCCCCTCCGCCATCGCATGGTCCCGCTCCTCCTCCTTGACCACAAATGCGAATTTCCCCTGCCAAAGACCTAGGGGTTGGGTCTTTTGGGCTTGGTTTTGGCTTTTGGGGTGGATTGTCTCTTGGACCCGGTTTGAATGGATGACCTTTTCCTTTGCTGGAATACATTTCTTCTATTTGATTTAGCCAGTTCTTGAAATTCATGTTATATTTACGCTAACTTAACATAAATAATATAAACTTTTTATCTTAGGAATTGCATGAGCGAATCATTTCATGAATATGTTAACAACAGAGAAGATCGTCATTTGTTTGAACAAACTGACATTCCTATGAAGTTGATTACAGAAGCGATTGTGAGCGAAGGATTAAAGTATCACTTGGAAAATAATTTATCCCTTTCCAACACCGTGTTCCGATATGGAAGCGAAGCGTATTATACTTTGGTCAACGAAGTTCGTGATCTTTATCGCAATAGACTTATAGAAATCAATGCTCATGATAAGTTTTTCATAGATACGGATTTGGGATGTGAAGCTGTTTATCATGGTCAGAGTGTAAAGCTTGATAGTCCTATGCGTTCATCTGGTCCTAAAAAGTATCAGGTTTTTGTGAACTCTGGCAGGAAAAATGCTCAAGGTGAAACGATTGCCAAAAAGGTTACATTTGGATACAGAGGTCTTAGTGTAAAAAATTACTCCGATGCAAGAAGAAAATCATTTCTTGCAAGACATAAATGCAATGAAAAGAAAGATAGGACAACTCCCGGTTATTGGGCTTGCAATGTAGGCAGATATGCTAAGAAATTAGGTTTGAGTTCATCAAAGAGATGGTAGACAACAGTCACATTCCAGCAAAACAAGAAATCAATGATGGTGTCATTTATCGTTGTTTCAGCAAAGATGTTGATTCAGACGAGTTGAAATGGCATTGGGATGAAAAAGATCGTTTGGTTAAAGTCTTAAATGAAAATGATTGGCTATATCAATCAGATAACAATTTTCCAATTGTTTTGAAAAAAAATACAGAAATTTTCATTAAAGCTGGAGAATGGCACAGGGTAATTAAAGGATCGACTGATTTGGAAGTTTGTGTTATTGAAAGTTAGTTGCGACTAGGGATAATTTCCTCACATGAATCAAATAATCCTTTAACCGTATATTGTATTCTTTTATTTTCTATATCATCTTTACTGATAATTTCAGATAGAATAAAATCGTGAAATATACATTTACTTTTTCCTTCTTGAATAATGACGCAGAATTTTTTTGATATAAGATTTACACTAGATAATTTATCAATGGCGAATTTATCATCAAAGCACATTGTGAGATTCTCTTCTGGGCATTCAGAAGGGAGTTTGGTATCGTATTTAATTAACTTAAACTCTGGTAAAATAATTTCCCAAGTGGCAGAAAGATGCCACTTAGCCGTTGTGTGAAAAAGTTCTCTTTGAAATGTCATCATGAGGAGACTATAAAAAATTATTCGTAAAATTGCAACATGCAAGTTGGTATTTTTGGTGCAACATACTTTAGAAACTCAAATGCGCCCTTGTTTGAAAAGACTATTTCATTCCTGTCTCTTGCTGTGCGTACTTCACAGTCGCAATCCAAAGAATTAAAATAATTTGCTATAACTTGACTGCCTTCTGCTCCAAACTTATGAGTTCTGAGGTAAGATTTTCTTTTGCTTTTTTTGCCAGCATCGAGAAACCAAGTCATCCATGCCTCATCTGATAAAATGTCGAGCATTTCTTTTGTGATGATCTTTTTCCCGTCCTTGTAAAAAATCCTGTAAACTTGGTTGAAAACAGGATAGGCTATGCTATAGCAGCGGAATGTATTTTTGTCTTTTTTAACAGTTTGATCATCAATTTTGAAAAAATCAGACAAAACTTCAATTTTATAATCTAGCCAAAGTTTGTTGCTATCCCTCATAGCAAGGTAGCAGTTTTTACCCCTATCGGGTTTGATTATGGAAGAACCACCCAATATTGTTCCGTACAGAGTTTGTTTCTGCGATTCCTTAAGTTGAGGTCCAGATTGGTATGTCATAATTTACCTCTAATTATATACTTTTTTCGCAAGATTTTTTCCGAAAAATGATTATAAGTTTCAACAAAATAAAGCAGCAACAATAAATATAATGTTCTTTTCTTTATAAGGAGAAATATAAATGGCAGCTACAACTACACAAGGGACCGGACCCGGTTCCGCTTCCAATATTAAGCCATTGATTATCAATGGTGCTGTAAAAACATTAAATCTCGGACCTGATGCTGTTTTGGAATCAATTTCAGGCGAAAGAAAACTCTTGAGCGTGACTGCAAGCACAGTATCTTTGACGGCATCTGACAATGCTGGCAAAGTTGTTGTTCTTAACAGGGCTGCTGGCGTAACAGTAACCCTTCCAGCTTCTGTTGGCAACGGTGATGTTTACACAATCGTTGTTGGCACAACTGTGGCTTCAAATGATGATATCATTAAGGTTGCCAATACATCTGACAGTTTTGTTGGTCGTGCGATTGCTTGCGCCGATGGCGGCAGCACTGTTAATGGCTGGGAAGTTACATCTGGCGATGACACCATTACCTTGAATGGTGGAACAAAGGGTGGTTATGCTGGCGATACCATTCAAATTATGGATATCGGCAACAACAAGTTCGTTGTCAATGCTTTCCTCAATCAGACTGCTTCCGAAGCTAGTCCGTTCAGCGCAACAGTATAAAAACGAGGTATTATGGGGGCTACGACCACAGAAGGTACAGGTCCGGGGATTGCAAGAAGAGACACCAAGGGAAGACTATCCCTTGGTGTCTCTTCTTTAATTGGTCCCAAAATAGTTGCATCTGGGATCACAACTTTGAATGGCACATCTGAATATATTTACATACCTCAACAGATTGGATTAGTTAGCGATTACTGCGTTATTTTAACAAACAACTCTTCTAATCATCCATACATTTCAAACGCTTTGTTGCCCATTTCTGGGTCAAATGAATGGAGATTCCAGATAACTGCTGGAAATAATGATGTCGTTCACTATCTTGTAGTTAAAATAGGTTAAGGAAAAATTCAAAATTTTTTAATGCAACAAAAAAAATGTAAAAAATGCAAATTTGATAAGCCTATAGAATCATTTAGAATTTGCCGTTTGTATAAAGGAATGGAGCAAGGCAGTTATAGGCGATCTGAATGTATTGATTGTGAGAAAAAAAGTTCTGATCAATTGAGAAAAATAAAACACACTGTTCCAGAAAAGCCTAAAAAGTGTGATTGTTGTCAAGAAATTACTGAAAATTTTGTTCCAGATCACAATCATGAAACTGGTAATTTTCGTGGTTGGTTATGCAGGAATTGTAATCAGGGAATTGGTAAATTAGGTGATAACTTAGAAGGATTGTTGAGGGCTGTGAGTTACATTATGAAAAACGATTTTACTCATCGTCCTTTGGTTTGAAGAATTTAATGTTTTTATCGGCCCATTCTATTGCCATGTGGGCTCCTCTGTTGAGAAGTCCTACAAGTTGAGTTGGGTTTCCGCTTCCTTCAATTGCGATGTTATCTCTTTCTGCGTTTTCGATCCAAACAAGTGCAAAAACAAGGCCATTTCTTTGTTTAAGTTCTGATGCCATTTGTCTTATTGTAAGAAGTGACATGTCTGGAAGTCCTAATTCCTTTTGTTTGGCTTTTTTTAGGTCTCCATTTGATTCAAGAACATTAGCCAGTTTCTTTTGAAGCATTTTGATTGTTTCAAATTTTTTTGTTTGTTCTATAACAATTTGATATGAAAAATCTTTTGGGTCACTTTGATTTGCAAGAACGAGCAAATTACAAGGGTAGTTTTCTTTTATTTCCGTTATTTGTACAGATAGTGCTGTAAGGGTTGCTTCTTTATTAATTTTGAAGTGAATCCAAGAATATTCCGTACTAGTGTCGATTATTGATATTCCCTCATATTTATTGAGAGTCTTTACAAGAGACTCGAATTCCTTTTCCATTAATCCTCCAAAATTCCATTATTGTCTAGAGAACGCACAAGTTGCATAAGATGTTTGCACATTCCCGGTAATTTACGAGGATTCGCAGAACCGGGATTTATTTTCGCTTCGTACTTTCTTTTCTTTCTGCCATACAAAGATCGGTCGATATGATCTTCGTAGTTGAAGCGCCAATAAAAATCTTGACACCCGCAACGAAGAACAACATCCTGATTTGTATTCAGTCTTTCAAAAAAATACTTGCTTCCATTACTTGTGGATAACTCGGCCAAATGTGGATTTTTAGAATCGTAATACCTCACATTCTTGAAAAGAATCATAGGGTTATATTCTGTACCTTTTAGCTCATTCCTTGCCAAGCCTTTCACAAATAAAGTTCTAACACCTAGGAATGGAACGAATGATAAATTTGTAATACTTATTTCGTTAACCGAATTTTGCCTTTTCCTTGTGTTTGGAAAGGCATTTACGGCACTCGTATACAATCCTTGTAGGCTTGATTCATTGAGTTCGAGCCAATTGTGGAACTTCATACATATATTTATCGGATATTCAAATTTTTCATTCAAAGTAAACTAATATATCCATAGATTTTCGGCAATCTGTAAAAAATGACGAAGTGATTTATGTCAGACAATAATCAAGATAACCTTCCAGACAAATCGTCACTAGCTGACGAGGATTTTATTGCATTTGACATGAAGCGTTTTGAGGTCAGGACTCGCCCAGCAAAGGGAGGAGGCTTAGAGAACGCCATTTTCATTGGAGGAGAGTTGCTTGATTGGACTGTTGATCTAAACAGTCTAATGGAAGCAGCAAAAATGGGGCCTCAATATATTCGTGAAGTTCAAAAGGATATAGAAAAACACTTTGCCAATTCTGTTTCTGATTTCCTCGGCAGGAAGGTTACAATTGAGGAAATCCAAAAAGCCACCAAAACTGGTTGGATTTAATTTCATTTGATTTTTAACCCTGATGGGAGGTGATTCAGCTTAAAAAATCAAATGAAATAGAAAAGGGCTGTTAGGTTGTTCCTAACAGCCCTTTTTTTTTAGTTCAACCAAGTTTTCTTAGGATCGTTCATTCTACCAAAAATTGATTCAAGAAATTTTTTGTCTTTATTTTGAATTTTTGAACTTTCTCCAGTCACTCCGCTATACATGCTTTCCTCTTCTTCTTTTTGTCTTGCAAGTTTAGCAGCATCTTGAGCAGATTTTTGCGCCAAAGCTGATTGAAAAGGAGTGCGTCCAGTAGGAGCAGTAGGAGCAGTAGGAGCAGTAGGGGCTACAGGAGAAGTAGGTTTTGGTTGCGCTTGTTGCTTTTTAAGTTCTTGCATGCCTTTTTCCCAAGAACTCAATGGCTTTTCTGGTTGTGCAGCGGCAACTGGTTGTGCGGCTTGCTGCTCAATTTCCTTTGCAACTTTTTGCCTTGTTTGCTGTCCAAATTTCATGTGTTGCTTTAATGCTGTTGCAAACTGAGCAAATTCTTCTGTAGGCAGAACACCATGTCTAGCCAAAATATTTTCATACGCACTTAGCTTATCTTGAACACTCTTAATGATTGGCTCATCACGCTTTTGATCCCAAAGTTCTTGAGAAACATCTCCACCTTGGTATCCTCGACCAGCAAACCAGTTTGTCAGATTAGTTTTTTGACGACCCAACCAGTCGCCAACTGCCCTGAAAAGGCTTTCATCGATTCTTCCCCTCAATGTTCTGTGATAAGATTCAATAACATCATCAGGATTGATTCCATTGCTCATGAAATCAACAATGTGGCTTCTTATTTCATTGAAATTTCTTACTTTTTCGCCTGAAAAAACACAATTTCTAATGTATGGATTTTGAATTGATTCTCTTTTAGGTGCGCTTGTAGTAAAGGCATCAGATGGTTCTGGCACAGTCAGAATAGGTGATTTTGATTGTTGACTGAATTGATAAGGAGTTGACACACCTGCAAATGTTGGATCTTCTATGTTATATGTACTTGGATCAGCTTCTGGAACACTAGATGGCTCGCCTTGTCGGCGGCGTGTTTGGAATTCTGGTCTATTTTCAGGATTTGCCTCGGGGGCAAGATCTTGTCCGGTTTCATCGCCAGTTTCATATTTAGGTTCAGACATTGGTTTTTGGAAATCGCCAAAATAATTCTTAAACTCTGGATGATCGTATTGTCCTTGTGGTTGTTGTGAGTTAAATCTCAAACTAGTGATAAGTTCAAGAATGTCATGGCTGAATCCTGAAGACGAGAATATCTTTTGCATATAAGCAGAACTTTGATAACGATTTGAAAGATCGCTTAATGCCTGCTGCAACTCCATGGTTGCTCTTTGAATTTCTCTGTCACTATTCTGTTCTTCAATAACCCAAACACTGAATGATTCTTGGAAATATTCGTTGTTGGACAACCAACTTACAAATCTCTTCGGGCTTACACCATTGAGTGCCAATAGATGCATGGCTTCTTTAACAAGTTCCATGTTTTTTAATGTTGTTCTTGATGGTCTAATCATAATACCTCTTTCATTCAGGTAGCTTATATTTATATTTTTGCAAGTCCATTTTAACAAATGGTAACTTTGGCAATTCTCTCTTTTCTGTATATATTGGCTCCAAACCATTATCTAGTTCTTCGTTCCAATTTTTGAGCATTTTTATGTCGGTGAAATAAGATTGATGGTTCATCAGTTGTTCTTTGTGCTTTCTAATAGCCCTACACACTCCGATTACCTTGAGATCATCATTTTGAAACAAAGGTCCACCACTGTCTCCAACCATACAATATGCATTTGTTCTAATAAGACCTTTGAATATATTTGGGTTGTATGTCTTGGTTTGTGTGATTTGGCCATAATCAATTCTTGCATCATCCATCATCCCAAATCCTATGTGGAATATATTTGAACCCATGAATATTTTATGGTCGAAATTAATTTGCACTGTCGGCAATTTCTCATCTGACTCAAAAACACCTATTGCCAAATCTTCTTTTGGTTCCAAGGCATAAATGAACATAGGATAAGTTTTTTCTGATTCGATTTCTGCGTGTTTTTTGTATTTGAATATTTTTACAAAGAATGGACCGTTACTTTCCGCTATGTGTTCTGCTGTAATAATAGCGTTGCGATACTTGTTGCCGTTTTTGGTTGATCTGACTATGAAGCCGCTTCCTCCAGTTTCATTTTTTGTATCAGTTATGCATACAGTTGGATAAAGACAAGATGAATAAATATTATCTGGAACTTTTTGTGCAAATCCAGTTGTAATACTAATCATTAAAATAAAAAAAGACGATAATATGAATTTTTTCATAGTTCCTCATTTTTATTTAGATTAGAAACAAAAAAACACCTGTCTAAGATAGACAGGTGTTCGATAATTTTATTTTTAATTAAATCAGCCGTTAATCCAAGTGCCACCAGAGCCGTTGGTATAATCTTCAATATTCTGAGTAACATCGGTGAAAACTTCACCATCGATGAGTTCAAGAACTTTGCGATCAGTACCAGAGACAGTTTCGATGTAGCCGGTACGCTGAACTGAAACACCGTTAACAACTGAGGTGTCGAGTGAACCTTCGGTGCCGAGGTTTCTTAAGGTCGGGGTGAGAGCAAGAGTGTATGTTGCCATAGTCATTTCCCTTTATAAAAGATAAAAGAGGTTACAATCTATATATGCTTCAAATTATAAATTATTCAATTGGTTAATGGTTGAAGCGTAAAATTCAAGCGTCTTATGCCTGAATTGGCAGAAATGTCTACGCAAACCTTTCTGCTCATTGAGTCAAAAGATACTATTGTCCAATTTGGGTTTGTCAGAAACATCCTTCTTGGCAGCAATAGTTCGTAATAAACCCAAGTACCATTATTTATGTTGGAGTTTATAATATTTTGAGATAGATTTGAAATACTAATCACCTGTCCTGTTTCAATAACTATCGCTTTGCTCTTATCAAGATTGCTATTTAGCATGGCGAGCAAAGTTGCTTTTGGTAATGTTGCTAAATTTGTGCAAGGCTGTGAAATAATCATAGGTTTTTTCTCTATTACTCTTGATATTTATGGAAAACACTCAGCAAAAAGAAAACTGTTATTTTTATACTGACTGTTCATTGCCTGTGAGTGAGCAGATTATTCAGGTCATGTGCATGAATTGTCATGAAAAAAACCCAGAAATGGGCTGGTTTTGGGAAGGCTCAAGGCTCGGTTACGGTCCATTTGATTTTATTTGCAATTTGTGTGGTCATGCTGTTCATGAAAAGAGGAGTAATGATGAAAGTCAGTCGTCCAGCAATTAAATTAATGAATGATAAATGGTCGGTTAAAGATTGGATACTCTCAAATTTCCCAGAAGATTATGAGAACATGACTTATGTTGAGCCATATGGAGGTGGAGCAAATCTGCTTTTTTGCAAAAATAAGTCAAAGTTTGAAGTCATCAATGATATAAATTTTGATTTAATTGACATTTTCAGAGCAATGAGAGATGATCCTAGCGAACTTGTAAAAAGACTGACTGGTCAAAAATGCACTCAGGAAAACTTTGATAAAGCATCAATCAGAAAAGACTTTGATGATTACATGGATCACGCCGTTAATGATCTTTTTCTTCGGAAGACAAGTGCAAATGGATTAAAAGATAAATTCAGCAAGCCTTCTAGCCTTGAAACATGGAAGAAGAGTGTCAAGGAAATTTTTGAATATGCGAATAGAATCAAAGATGTATATATCTTGAATAAGCAGGCCTTAGATATTATTGAAAAGTTCAATATAGAAGATTCTTTTATTTATTGCGATCCTCCCTACCTTCATGAAAACAAGGTTTCCAAGGTTGTTTACAGTAGTGAAATGACACCAGAATGTCACATGAAGCTCTACCAAATTCTCGATAAATTTAAGGGCAAGGCAATAATAAGTGGATATATGTCGCCATTATATAAAAGAATATACAAAAATTGGAATATTGAAAAAAACACAATAAATAAAGGCAATTCCCGTGAAGTGGAAATTATATGGAAAAATTTTTAGGTGGTTGTCATGAAATGTGAAATGCCAAATTGCGACAATGAAAGTACAAAAAAAATAAAAAACAGCGGTGTTTTTTATGGCATTTATGTAGAAGATGCCGAGATTGATGTTTGTGATCAACATCCAATTGCCGATATACAAAATATAATAAATGAAGTCTCTGTTGATAGCTGCATGGATTCACAATTGTGCAATCCATTTGATGACATGGAAATGCTTAGAAAACAGAAAATTATGTCTAAATAATGCATGGTACTTAATTTCAAAGAATTCATGTCTTTGTCGAAAGATTCTCCACAAGGGACATCCGACCTAAAATCAGATGGTTTGACTGTTACTTTTTCAGGGGAAAGCTCGAAAAATAAAACGCCAAAACCTAAAAAATTGTCAGGTTTAGATCCAGAAAAAATGTATGGAAAGATAAAAAAAAATGAACTTCCGTAAATTATGGGAAAACATGAAATACGCCAAAGATCAAGGTTCGGAATCTCCCGAAATTGATCCTATGGCAGTTACAGCTATAAGAACAGGATTAGGAATTGGCGAATCATTTTGGGATGATTTTATTCAAATTCTCAACAATTCCGAAGGACTCTCTGCTTTGTTGGATATTTCAGTCGATGAAATTTCAACATGGAGGAAGAAGATAGAGGATGCCTTGTCGCAAGTTGGTGAGGAAGATGGTGATTTGGATGTTGGAAAAAACAAGAAACTAGTCAAAACTGGACAACCGGAAGAACCAGAAGATGATGAAGATTTCTCAGGAGCATAATAAATGAAGACTTTTCTGCAATATATCAAAGAACAAGGTGACGGCGAAGAAATGCAAACAGTTGCTCCTCCCGGCGACATGCCATTGGATAAAGAGTCTGGTGACGGCAACAAACCCATCGTCCCCGGAGATGGCCATTCTGAAAGACACAAGGAAAAGTTGAAGAATGCATTTAACAGATTCCTTAATGAAAAAATGCTTATAGCGGTCAAACATGGAAAAATATCTAAAGAAGACGCTCTAATGTTGTTGAAAACTGAAATATCGGCTTTCTCCAATATGATTGGCGCTGATGCAAATAGCGCAGGCACAGAAGGGAAGAATGCCATGGCAACCAATTCCGAACCTAGGTCGCCAATTCCAAATCAACCAACAGCGAGTGGCTAAAATGAGGCGTGGAAGAATTGTTTCTAGTGATATTACAAGAAAAAAAATACAAGAAGCTCTTAAAAACAAGCCTTCTATAAACGACAATGCTCCTACTCCGCAGCAAATCAACGATTCCAGAAAGAACATTAAAAAAAACCATTCAAATAAAAATGTAGTTACAAATAAAGTGATAAGACATAGAAATCAACCTGTAAAAAGGGCTACTACTCAATTTTTGACAAATGCGGCAAGTAAAACTACAAGACTTATTCTTCCCGAGCGTGGCAGTTTCAATGCTGGAATTCTTGATTTGGGAAATAAGATTCTTTGTGTTTATAGGCCAGACGAAATTCAACTTGTTGCCTGTTTTTTGAATTATGATTACAGCGTAATACCTGATTCATTTTATAGATTCAGCTTATTGCTTGCAGCCGATCCAAGGCTAATTCTCACTCCAGACAATAAAGTTTTAATGTCATATTCAAAATATGAATCAAATAGTTCAAAAGAACATATTGATGGCAATATAATCATGGACTTGAATAAGTCAGACAACAAAATATTTTTAAGTGAAACAATAAGAATAAGCCCCGAGTGGATGAAAAACAGGCAAAAAAATTGGATGCCTTTCATTCATGAGGAAAAACTATATTTCATATCAACAGTTTGTCCTCATGCAATTTATAATGTAGACTGGAATGGTAAAACACAATCTTCTTTAGTGCATAACACTAATTGGGAAAATAATTGGTTTTGCAAAGAACCACTGAGAGGAAACACCAATGCCATTTTGATGAATGATGGCAATTATATTTGCACATTTCATACTGCTTCAAGATTGGGAAATTGCCACTTTTACGATAATGGAGCCTATATTTTTGAAGGACATCCTCCTTTCAAACCTTTGTTTGCTGCCAATAGAACATATCTTCGTGCAGAGGCTGCTAGAGAACCACACTACAGAAAAGAAGGTCTAATTGTTTGTACATTTCCGATAGGCATGATGATGCGTGATGAGAAATTAATTATAAGTTATGGCGACAATGATTCTTGTGTTAAAATTATGGAAACCACATTGGAAGAAATAAAAAAAACCATGATGCCAGTAAAAAATGTTTCTACGAGCGTTAAGTTTAATCAATCTGACAATATGTTAGAAAATATTCCAATGCTATGAATTAGAGGAAAGATTATATGCATTATGTTCATCGTATGACTTTGATGATTCACACAGCTTCTTGCGATAATTTTTTAGAATCGCAGGGAATACCAAGTTATTATGAGGCTTTGCTGAGAAATTTAAGCAGACAATCTTTGCGTGAATTTGAACTTGTTTATGTTGATAGTTTTTACGAAGAAAACAGAGAGAAATTTGATAGATTGCTATCAGGATTAAATTTCATAGCAAAGCATGTTCCCATTCATAAGGACCACAGATATTGGTTTGATAAAGGCTATTGTTATATTGCTGCTGCAAAAAATACAGGTATTTTGCATGCCGATGGCGAATTGCTTGTTACATGTGATGATGGAGAGTTTTTCCCAGACGATTTTTTACAGCGTTACTGGAGCCATTATAAATCAGGTCATTATATGCTGGGTATGCATAATAGACTCAAGTCTATCAAGACAGAAAACGGAATACCTGTTTTCCCTATACAAGGTGAAATTTATATAAACGACAATAGATTTAATCAACTTTACATTAACGCCAGCCCATCTTCAAAAAGCAATAATATTTTTCAACATAATAATGGGAGTTGGGCCTATGCTGGCACTAGTTTCTCTTTGCTAGATGCTCTTGAACTCAATGGTTTCAACGAAAGGATGGATGGATGTAAAAGTCTTGATGATTGTGATTTTGGTAACCGTTTACAAATTCTAGGAAGAAAATTTGTACAAGACAAAAAAGGCATATTTTATATATTGGATCATCCTAGCTATGCAGACATGACTCCAGCAAACTGGGAAGTTGGATTGGACGGTCAATCAAATCAACTTCCCCCTCCCGCAAGAAGGAAAAAGATTGATAATTTAATTGCAGTTGAAAATTATGGTACATTGCGCTGTTCAGTTGAGCTTAAGGAAATAAAAGCGAATGTAAAACCATTAACTGACAATCATTTGAATATAATTCAAAGAGAAACCATACACTATAGAAAATTTGACCCATTGGCACCAGAAAATGCTGAAAAGTTCTCAATATGGAAAGGTGTACCAACATTTGATTTGGTCAAACAAAGACAAGAACTGAGAACATCAAAAGAATGGAGATGGTAATGGATATTACAAGTTTTTTAGATATACATCTTGGCACCATTGATGGATGGTGCGAAAAAGACAAGGCCAAGAAGCTCTATGAAATAATTTGTGAAATAAAGCCTAGTTTGTGCGTTGAGATTGGTGTTTTTGGAGGCTCATCTTTGCTTCCTCAGGCTCTTGCCATCAAGCATAATACAAAAGGTGTTATAGTTGGCATTGATCCTTGGAGCAATTCTTGTGCTATAGAGGCTATGGAGAATAAAGCCAATAAAAATTGGTGGGGAAATGTTGATCTTGAATCAGTATACAAGAAATTTTTACAAAAAATTAAATTATATGAAGTTGAAGATTTTGTTCAAGTATATCGTAATAAATCCTCGGAAGTTGTAAATCGTTTTGATGACAATAGCATTGATGTTCTACACATTGATGGTAATCATTGCGAAAAAATTTCTTATGCGGATGCAATTGATTATTATCCAAAAGTCAAAATAGGTGGTTATATTTTCTTTGACGACATCAACTGGAGCGAGAACATGAAAGATATTTCTACTGAAAAGGGATTAAAATATCTCTTGCAATTCTCTGAAGAGATGGGCGTTTTTGGCAAAGACTGCTTGTTGATGAAAAAAGTAAAGTGAAGATAATATTCCTCCTAAGCCATAAATAGCAATAGGGGGCATATGAATCAAAATTTTACTACAGATCAGGTTCAAGAACAGCTTGTGCAATTACAAGTTTTTTTAGAAGAAGCCAAGCAAAAGTGGGATTCAGAAAATCCACAACCAAAATCATGGTTCGATAAGAACAAGGCATATATTGTTAAAACAACTATTTTTTTGATAGGAATAACTGATAATCTTATCAATTTAGTTGAAACATTTTTGCTTAAAGGGCCGGATAAAAAGATTGCTGTTTTAGCAATTTCCACGCAACTTTTTGACTATGTTGCTTCAAAAGCATTTCCAATATGGATTTCTCCATTTGTTCCAGTTATCAAGCAAATAGTAATATCAATAATAATCAGCAATATGATTGAATTCATAGTTTCTAAATACAAAGAAGGTGCTTGGAAATGGGAGAATAAAACAGATGCCTCTAGAACAGTGTGATATTATCAATTTACTTCCTTTTGTTCGTGAAGACATTGCGACAGTGCAAGATGTCCAACAAAGAGCAGGATGGGAAATTACTGCTTTCAATCTTTTGGATACTTGGTCTTTGACACAGGGAGAAGGCGTTGTTGTCGCAGTCCTCGATACAGGTTGTGATTTGAATCACGATGACCTCAAGGGAAATCTTTTAGAAGGCAGAAATTTTGTAAAAAAAGGCATGCCTCCAATAGATGATCAAGGCCATGGAAGCCATGTGGCGGGAACTATTTGCGCTTTGAACAATGATTTTGGAGTAGTTGGAGTTGCGCCAAAAGCGAAAGTCATGCCTGTCAAAGTTTTGGACAGCAAAGGAGCAGGTAATCTGTCAGTTGTGGCAGAAGGGATCAAATGGTCTGCTGATCAAGGTGTTGATTTTATCGTAATGTCTCTTGGTTCTCCGACACCTACACCTGTGATTTATGATGCAATTAAATATGCAGAATCAAAAGGTGTTGTAACTTGGTGTGCAGCAGGCAACGCTGGCAAGACAAGACAGATATTTTATCCAGCCGCTTATCCAGAAGTTATTGGAATAGGCGCTATTGATGAGAATTTGCATCGTGCCAACTTTAGTTGCACAGGCCCAGATCTTGATTTTTTGGCACCGGGTGTTGGAATTTTAAGTACAGTGCCTGATAATTGGTATGCAATTTTATCTGGCACATCTATGTCAACTCCTTTCGCAGCAGGAGTTGGTTGCTTGCTTCTTTCTCATAAAAGAAAAATACAACTTGGAATCAATCTTAAAACAGCAAAAGATTATATTGATGTTTTGAGAAATTATACTATTCCAACAACCGATCCTAAATTCGCAAATCAAAATTTTTTAGAGGGATTTGGAATTATTGATCCACGCAAAGTTACAGAATGGATGCAACGCAACTAATCTTTTGAAGGCAATACTGCTGGAGGGAGATCATAAAATATAAAATCTTGTTCGCTGCTCAAGCTGCCATATCCTTTTTGGCCTTCTTTTCCACCTTTTGCCTGACTTTGTACTTTTCCATCTTTTTCTCCTGATCCTTTCTTTTCTCCAATAACTCCTTTTCCTTGAGCTATTTGCTGCATTGCTTTTGCAAGTTTTTGGTGCATTTGTTCCGAGTATGGTAATTTATAAACTCTTGGTTCTTTTCTTTTCTTAATCTTGAAAGGAAACAAGTGGTTTTCATTTTGTTCTTCTTCTTCGATGCTTGATGCCCAAATCAATATGCTGCCAGAATCTGCTGTTTTTAATTTTGATGGTTCTTTAACCAAAGACCAATGAACCGTGAATTTTTCTGGCATAACTTGTTCTGTCGGCCATCCTGACAAACTACTTACAGAGTGCCAAAGACCTAAACTAAAGTAAAGTACTACCGAAACCACAATTGCTTTGAGCCACCAATATCCTTTGCCGAGAATGATATACCATAAACACATAGCAGAAATAATCACAAATGTGATTGAAATCCCGATGATTGTGTTGTCCATTTTTTTCCTTACGGTGCTGATGGCACCTCAAATGTGTTCTGCTTTGTCTTTCCAATCATCTTTTTCTGAATTGTGTTTGATGATTCTATTTCGCCATTTTTGTTTAATTTGAAACGAAGAGCAGTTTTTTCATCACCTTGTGAATCCAAAACCACTTGACTTATCATCATTGTTTTAAGTTTTGGATTTACTTTGTCGATCTGAATAGTGACAGGGCATGGTCTTTTATCATTCATTTTATAAGCATGAACATTAACGCAATACTCACCAACATGGAATCCACGGAATGTGATAATCTCTCGATTGTAGGGATATTTCATAGGCCCTTGAGGGGTTTCCACCATGTCGTTTCGGAATCCCAAATCGTCACGGTCAAGGTGCATAAGTCCAACCTCTCTGCTCCTGAAAAAAACAAGATTGCCAAGAGGGTCTTCGACATATATGTCTATATCGTTGTCCATATCATCTGGCCATGTCATAGTGACGATTAACTCTGCCTTAACTTCGACAGATGATTTGCTTTGATCTTTATTTTGGTTTATGAGAGCAAACGACAATACGAAAAGAGCCGTAAATGCAAGAAGCATATTAAAAAGCAAATCCAAAAAAGATGTATTGCAACTATAGTGCTTTCTATTGATCATTTTGCTTCCTGTTTTTGCGCTATTTTGTTCAGATGCAAACCAAGAATCAATGCTTGCATTTTTAGACATTGTCCGCAGATCAAACCAACTAGTGTCGTATACAAAGCAGTGGCCATGCTCTTTCCTAGTTCTGACAAAAGTCCCTGAATGGTTTGTTGGTTTGATATATCGAGGTTTTCAAAACCTGCCAACATCATGCAGAATCCCACTATTGTTCCCAACATCCCAAGATTGAGGCAAAGCTCACTTGTGAACCAGATTGTTTCTTCTCTTCTTGCAAAAGATTCGATCTTTTCTTTGGTAATATTGTTTTCATTTTCAGTCAAGAAGATATCTCTGCCACATTTAATGCTCATAATGTAAAATATAACTATGGTGGCAATGCTTAAGTAGCTTGCATCTTTTTCCCAGAGTACTTTTACGAATCCAAGGTAAAAGGAAAAGACTGTTGCCACAATGAATAATGTGAACAAAAGCCACCATTTAAGAAATGATTCAAATTTCATTTTGAGCCTTTTTGTTTTTGAGTTTATCTACTTTCTGCTTCAATTCATTCGCCAATTCGTAATTTTCTTCAGAAATTGCCAATTGCATTTTGGATTGCAATATGACAATTTCATCTTCTGTGTTTAGATAAAATCCTGTCGTATCATGTTTTTTTGGTCTTTTGCCAATATGTTTGTATCCGACCTGACATTTTGTAATCATTGCCAGAATCTTGTCTCTGAATGATTCGTAGCACATGTCGCATCCAAGTCTTGATTTTTTGACAATGTCTTCAAAGCAACAATTGCATTGAGAACACTTTTTTATATCTTTTTGATATTTATCTGTTATATTTTCAATGATGCCCATAAGTTCTTCAAGGGCTTCCACGCTATTTTTTTTGTATTGTAAATAAGCGCACTTTTCGCAAACCATTTTTTGCACAAATTCGCCGCCATCAGAAACTAGTATCTGATAAGACTTCGAGTTTGGACAAGGCGTTCCATTAAGAGGACAGTTTTCCATATTCAATCCTTGTTTTCAGATGCGACGATCTTCTTCAAATCATCCAACTTTTTGTAAATTATTTTCTTTTCATCATCTGTGATTTCATCCTTGAAATCCATTAACATTTTACGGGCAAAGGAATCATATTTCTTGGAAAATCCAATTCTTATTTCCAATAATTCTTTGCTGTATTTAACAACATCTTCTTTTTTGGCGATGCTCGGATTATCAGATTCATAATCCTTTTCCGAAAATTTATTGATTTCTTGTTTCCATGCTGATTGCAGCTTTTCTGACTCTTGGCCTATCTGTTGCGAAAAAACAAGTATAAATGTATGTTTTTCAATTGGCTTCAAAATTGAAAAACTTTTAACATCATTTGTTTTCTTGTCTATTATCTCAATTTTATTCCAATACTGTTGCGAAAAAGTAGAATCGTTAAAATTTTTGTAAACTGAAATGGCATTTTTATAATCATTATGAGTCGCCTTTGCCTTTGCTGGTTCATCGTAGCCAACAAAAGCAAGCAAAATAATCAAAATTATTTTCATTTTTCCCTTAAATAAATACCGCATCGCCTTTTATTCGCAAGCTGAAACCGTCAACCTCAAGAGATTGCGAATTTGCTGCTACAGTTCTCTTTATCCATACTGGTATTACATCCAAATTGCGAAAAGTACCCAAAGAATATGAGGATGTAGAAAATACTACGCTTGTTGGTGGTGTGGTTTCAACATCAATTAAGGTTGCTTCTTTATTGATTGGAGAGCCATTGACAGATTTGACTATTGAAACATTTGGAGCAGAACCAGAATAAGTAAGAGAATTGGATTGTAATATGAGCAGTTCTTGATACCTCGCCCCAGAATCTCCTAAAAAATTTACTTCAAAAGAAAGAGTGTTGCTTCCTGCATCATAACTTGCTGATACTGTAACTCCTGTCAGATAATCCAACAAATTAATTGCGGTTTGGAAATTACTTGCAAAAGTGTTGACATCAACATCATAAGAAAAATTAAAGTTATGTGTTGTTGTATCGGTATAAGTTAAGGTAATTGTACCTCCAGTAACACTACTGAAGTTGCTGATGTTCACATATTGTCTGTCATTTTGAATCTCAAATCCAATCTCCATTTCGGCACCACTAGTTGGATCGTATAGGATGTATATTTCAGAATTATACAAAATTTCAGATGCGCTATCGTTGCTTATATAAAGGCACCTGTAGTCTATCATTCCTAATGATGCTTCTGAATTTGTGACATTATCAAACAAAGTGTTGTTATTTACTGAATAAATTGATGGCGCACCACCCAAAGATAAGTTGGGGTTGTTGTTTGAAGAACCCCCAGAGTATAAGTAAGAAATATCGCCGGGTACAATTGGCATCTTAACCTCAAATTTTGAACTATAATATCTATAAGTAAGTATATTTTTTTACCATTTTGGTTGATTTGAATTTTCTAGGCACTTATAATAGATGGCAAGATTGTTTCGGAAACCTGTCAAAAGATGACGGACTCGGAAATAACGAAGCAAAACATGCAAGAACACAAAGATCATTACAGGCTAGATTCATCTAATCCTAGAAGGATTAATGGAAAGCGTGTAATTTGGTCTAACTTCCAAACCAATCTTAAAATATTACAAATATACAACAAAGGTCTGGAATACTCCGTACTTTCCGATAAGTATGAAACTTGCAATCCATTGGTTTGGTGTAAAGATTTTCTTCACGATGTTGTACATTCGTCTTTAGCAAAAAGATCTTTTGAAATATATCGTCTTCGATATGATCCTTCCATAAATCCCAAGCCTTGTATTAAACAAACAAGAATATTGGTTGCAAATAGTCGTGATATCAGGATGGTAAAAAAGATACCATCATGTCTTGATTTCATTAATCAGATTGAAGACAAGCTCAATATTTCTCACACTATTGTTCGTCCATGTATCAATCCACCAGTTGGTTATACAAAAGATAATGTTTTCATTTTCCAAGGACACAAAAGGTGGCTTTTTGCTCCTGCAATGTTGTCTTTATACACACTTTTGATAAGAGTTGGATTTTCGCATTTTCTTGGAAAAGATTATAAATCCACAATATTAGGACTTAAAGAGGGATTGATTAAACAGTATCAATCCAAAGATGCAAGATGGATTAAAGAAATAGAACCAGCTTTTGAAAAAATCATTAGAATTGGCGACCGTAAAATTTTTTATCGTGATATCAAACTCAATTATCCCGCTCACATGTCAACAGACATTATGCATAATAGAATGGGCATTGTTGCTTTCGCAAATGATATTAGGGCCAAGCATGCAGGACTATCTGTGGTTATGCCTTATTGGCACCTAATCAACTAACCTTTCTTTTGGAGGAGCGGGACATGGAATTTACTTTTGGTTGTGATCCAGAATTCATGCTGAATCGATGGGAAGAACTGCAAAGTGCTATTCCATTGTTGCCCAAAAAAGAAAAGGCTGTTTTGAAAAACGGAAATGGTTTTTATTTTGACAATGTGTTGGCAGAAATTGCGGTTAAACCTTCAAAAACAAAAAAAGAATTATTCACAAATATACAAAATGCTTTGCTTCATCTTGCAAAGTTAATTAAGCCTTGCAGATTCACGATTCGCTCTTCTGCTAGGTATCCAAGCAAGCAGCTTGATGATAAGGAAGCAAAAATTGCTGGCTGCAATCCAGAATGGAATGTTTATACCTTAAAATGTATTTTGCCTCCAGAGGAGGTTATTTCTAAGACGACATTCAGAACTGCTGGTGGTCATATCCATGTGGGGGCCAAAGGACTAGATGATCCAATTAAATCATTCGATGTGATTAGAATGATGGATTTGTTTATTGGAATACCATCTTTGTTTATGGATACCGATCCAACATCCAAAGACAGAAGAAAGATTTATGGGCATGCTGGCAGTCATCGCATGACTGATTATGGATTTGAATATAGAAGTCTTGGCAACTTCTGGTTTTCTTCACCAGAACATGTTAGTTTAATTTATGACTTAGTTGCATTTGTTCTTGATTTTGTTGAAAACGAAAACCACAAAAAGTTCTGGTCTGTTAATGAAAAAATGCTACAAGGCAATGATCCTAGCCGTGCTTATACTTGTATTGGCTATGATGCAAAACTTCTTTGCAAGTCAATTAATTCTTGTGACAAGAATCAAGCTGAAAAATTCATGCTTTTTATTCACAATTATTTGACAGATGATCTTGCGAATAGAATTGAAAAACTTTCAGAAAAACCTTTACCGAATCCCTATGAATCTTGGGAACTCATGTGATGCCAATCAATAAATGCGTAATCCAACATTCCCACATTTGTCTTGATAAACCAGATCAAGCCATTATTTTGCTTCCCGGCAGGGGATGCTCTGCCGAAATGATGATGGGTTTGTTTTCCCAAATTTTGGAAATCCCCAAATTAATTGTTTTTTCAATTGAGCCAGAAAAAGAATGGTATCCAATGCCGAATGGTGCATTGGATCAAAATGATGCTTTGTCAGGTCTTACTGAAAATTTACCAATCATAAAAAATTATATTGATGAATTGCTCGCAGAATCAGAAATCAATGTTGAATCTACAAGTTTGATTGGATTTTCAGCAGGTGCAGTCATTGCTTTGTCTCTTGCAACAAATTATCAAACTCCATATAAAATAATTATTTCACATAGCGGTGCAATTCTTGATCCAGAAAATATCAAGCCATGTGAAATATCGACAAAAATAGTCTTGATACATCGACAAGATGATTCTTGTTTTGAATGGCATGAGCGATACTTGCCCATGCGTGACTCATTAATTAAATTAGGATATGCTGTCTCTCCAGTAGAAAGACAACTTGGAAACCATCTCATTTACAAAGATGATGTGGATTACATTAAAGAAATTATCTGTCAATAATCTTCCTGATTTTTCTGCAATCTTCCCTCACATCGATGGATTTGCAATTTCTGCAAAGCCATGGTAGTCCATGAATTTTGAAAGCCCTCACCTCAAGCATCAATCTCGTCCTGTTTACATGAAACTGCTTTTTACAGCGATTGCAATGAGTGCGTAAGCATCCACTTTTATGCTTGGCTGGAGGTGGTTTTTGTTTTTCAGATTTGCTTTTGCGTATTGCTTTGTTTTGAAAATAAAATCTTTTCAATTCATCGGGCATTTCTGGAATGGGGAAAAACGAACTAGAAAGCCATTGATATTTGCTTCCATCTTCGTGGCAACTTGGAGGAACTACCGATTGGTGAAGGTTTCCACGAAATTCTATACCGTCAACAACAATTCTTGTGAGTGATGGGTCTGGGCTGATGAACAGATTATGAATCGATTTACTGCTGCGAAATCTAGGTCTTTGGTAACCATCTATGATTCTTTCAAGTAGATCATTTGCTTCCTCGGAGTCTGCTTCGACATCGACTATTTCACCAAGCAAAATTCCCATATTGTAGTCACCTGAGGCAAAAAGATGTCTCCATCTTTCCACACTCCAGTTCTTGTTCCATGCGGATTCTATTGGTGTTTTAGTTTTCTTGTAAATTGGTATGGGTTTCAAACCTAGTTCGACATACTTATCAAAGAATTGAATCATCCGAGAATCTCCTCGAAAGCAATAATAATCTCACGATATGTCATGCTTTCAATTGTTTTTCCATAAAATCTTGCCCATTCAATTAAAAGGAGCATAAGCTTATGGTTGTTTATTACTCTACTGTTTTCACAAGGAGCATTCAATGAAAATTGTTGCATTGGTCACCGGGGGTACAGGTTTTATAGGATATCACCTTTGCAAGTTTTTGTTTGAAAACGGATATCATGTAATGGCAACGGGAGTCCAAGGTGAAAATAATCCTTTTTGTCACAAGCTTTATAGACTACCTTTAGACAATCTCCCCCATCAAGAAATGGGTCAGGTTGATATCTGCTTCCATCAAGCCGCCAACAATAATACTATTGAAAGCGACTTGGACATGATGATTGAATCAAATGTCCAACAACCATCTATACTATTTCGTAAACTTTTGCAAGAAAATAATTGTAAGAATTTTGTCTATGCTTCTTCATGTTCAGTGTATGGAGATCAATCTGTTCCTTTTCACGAGGAAAAGACAAAACCCAATCCTCTTAATGTTTATGCTCAATCTAAATTGTTATTTGAAAGATTTGCAGAAGATTTCGCCTTGAACAATCAAGTTAAAGCAGTTGGCCTAAGATACACTAATGTTTATGGAAAATATGAAAATCACAAAGAAAAAAGAGCAAGCATGATTTTTCAAATTTTAGAAAAATGTATCAAAAAAGAAACGATAAAATTGTTCTACAATGGAGAACAGTTAAGAGATTGGGTTCATGTCGATGATGTTGTAAAAGCAAATATAAAAGCTGCCAACTATTCTGGATCAGGTATTTTTAATGTTGGATATGGAAGATCCTGTTCTTTTAATCATCTGGTCGAAACTATTTCCTACATGATTTCCAAAAATCCAAAAATAAAATATATTCCATGTAATTTCATAAAAAAATACCAATCTCATACTGCTGTTGATCTTTTTAAGTCGAACAATCAACTAGGATTCTATCCAGAAATATCATTACCAGAAGGAGTTAGACTAATGTTATAAAAAATGCCATCCTTTCGGATGGCATTTTTGGCTAATTAGTAAATTAGAATTTATGGTTCTCTTCTCAATGAAATATAGAGATTATCTTGATCGACAGAGGTAAAAAGTGCTTCGCAACCATTGCTGAATTTAGTTGCAGGATTTCCATCTTCTAACATTCCATTAACACTTTTCCACCAATTGGCTTCTTCTTTGGTAACATGTTTCTTGGAATCGTGCTTTTTGCCATGGTGTTTGCGTTTGCGAAGTTCGGCAAAGTCATGACCAGTAATCTTTCCGTCTGGCTTGCCTTTTGGTCCTGAAACATCGAGTTTCTTTTGTCCGCCCTTCAGCATCTTTTTCTTGTCAGTCATATCAGAGCCCATGTATTTCATCTTTTTCTTGTCAGTCACATCAGAGCCCATGTATTTCATCTTTTTCTTGCCATACATTTTGGCTTCCATGCGAGGCATATCTTCTTCTTCGTCATGATCTTCGTCATCGTAACCCAACATATCTTCATCGTGACCTTCTTTGTCGTGACCTAGCATATCGTCTTCATCTTCGTCTTCATCTTCGTCTTCATCTTCGTCTTCATCTTCGTATTCATCTTCGTCTTCATCTTCGTATTCATCTTCATCTTCATCTTCGTATTCATCTTCATCTTCGTATTCATCTTCATCTTCGTGGTCGTGATCATCTTCGTGGTCGTGATCATCTTCGTGGTCGTGATCATCTTCGTGGTCGTGATCATCTTCGTGGTTGTGGCTAATCATTTCTTCGTCTTCGTCTTCGTCGCCATGGTGAGTGATCATTTCTTCATCATCCATCATATCTTCGTCATCGTGCATTTCTGTGTAATCAAAAGATTCCATCTTGCAGAGCTTGCACTTTTTGGTGCCATTCTTTTTAGCCATTGAACCACACTTAGCGCCGCACTTAGAACAAGTGCCTTGTTTGTGCTTGCGCTTGTGTTTCTTGCTCTTATGAGGCTTATGATCTTCGGAATCAAGCTCTACATCAACATCTGGCTTGTCTTTTGCCTCTGCTGGTTCAACAAGATCGGTGTCCTCGCCCTTCATCTTCTTTTTCTTTTTCTTGAACATTCCTTCCTCAAATCCAAACTGAGATTGAATGCCAAGGTTCGACGGTCTGCCCAATCCTAAATTGAAGCTAGGGAGAACAGATTCATTTACCATTTTCCATTGCTTGTATGACAACATTGTATTCCTCTCACCGTCATTTGAGGACGGGTCTCACCGTCAAATAATGACGGATAAATGAAACTAATCTATATATGTACAGTTAAAATTTTTTATTCGGTAAAAGCATGAGAAAACTATTGGTTGCGACTATTATCATCTTTGGTTTTTTATGCATTTATTATTCAATTAAATACAAACATAAAAAAAATATTCAAAATGAAACAAGTTTACCTCAGATGGAAAACAAGAAACCAATTAACAAAAACATTCCAGTTATAAATAAAATCAATGAAAAAAATGCAAAAATTAGATCGGTTTTGCTCAAGTCTATGCCAATCAAAATCAATAATGGCAATTTTACTTTTAGATTAACTGGTGATTTGGCTCACGAAAAAGAAAAAAACTTTCGTTTCATAGCAACAAGTAAATTAACTGGTAGGGAAATGGATTTGGGATCAAATAGGGAAATTTTTTGGTTTTGGTCTAAAAGAATCAATCCTCCAGCACTTTACTTTGCCAAGCATGAAGATCTGTCAAAAACAAATCTTAAAACCCCATTGAATCCTTCTTGGATGATTGAATCATTGAATGTAGGACTTGTTAATCAAAAAAATATACATGGTTTTACAGAAACTGATATTTATCTCCATCTTTTTGAAAAAAGGCTATCTTCTTCTGGGGAAGATTGCATATTCATGACAACAATCAATAAATTAACTGAAAATATTTGTTCTAGAAGATTGACAGACAGTAATGGAAAAGTAATAGTAAGCACGGCATATAACGACCATATAACCACGATAGAATGGAAAGATGAAAATGTGACTATGGAATGGGACACGAAGGGCAGACAACTTAATGTTGATCTGCCCGAATCTATGTGGAAAATTCCCGATTATAAAAAGAAAATTAATATGGCGATTGAATGATTACTTGTTCAAAGATTTTCTAATTGCATCTCTTCTGAGAGCCTGAACTTTTCTTCTTTCCAAGTTGACACCTCCAGAATTGACAGGCGTTTGTGGAGGAACAGCCTGATTTCTCACTTCGGTAGGAGTTCGGACTGATGCCACTCCTCTTGTTGTGGATCTTGCTGATGTGATAGGCCTAACCATTGGTGTTCTGCTATTGCTTCCAACACCTTTTTTGCAACCACAAGCCATAGTCCTCCATTTCCTTATAAGGGGTTTCTTGAGCGTGCTTTTGAGATTTTGTTCTTTCTTTCATGAACTGCTTTAATTAAACTCGCCAACGCTTGCTTTTCTTCCATTAGATTGTCTGGTGGCATATTCATGGGTTGAGAGGGGCCAAAATTTGAGCCTCCTCCACGGCAACCACAACCGCCACTTTGCTTGGGAACCGAATCTTGTTTTTGTTCGTTTTCCATACTCTATTTATCCTTGGGGAACAGAAAAATGCATTCCGAAGATGAAATACAAAATCTTGTCAAGACTGCTCTTGATCTAGCTTATAAAAAGTTTCAAGAAAAGAAATTTGAAATAGTTTGTGTCATTGCAGAGCAAATAATCAAGATTATGCCAAATGAGTACGCCGCCATGCAAATTCTTGGTCTTTCTTACAGCGCACTTCAAAGACATGACGACTCAATTAAAATCCTAAGTGAGTGCCTTGAAAAAAACCCAGATAATCCCGAAACACTCAATGATTTAGCATTATGCGAGTCAAATCGTGGCCTTTACGAAAAAGCAATATTATTGCTCGAAAAAGCAATTCAAATAAATCCTGAAATGTCTGAACTGTATAGCAATTTAGGGCTTCAATATAGACATAAGGAGCAACACGAAAAAGCAATAGAGTGTTTTAATAAAGCCCTCCAAATAAAGCCTATTCCAACCACATATGCCATGATAGGAGGCTGTTATGGTGAATTAAAACAACTAGAAAAAGCAAAAAAATACATAAAAAAAGCAATTGAAATGAAACCTGATTTCGCTGCTGCCCATGTTGATCTTGCTTCTATTCTAAAGTTGCAAGGAAAATGGCCTGATGGATTCGAGGAATATGAATGGCGATATGATGTCCACGATCAATTGCAAGTGTGGAAAAAAATATATGACCCAAACAAAAGATGGCATGGAGAAGAAATTAATGGCAAAAGAATAATCATACACACTGAACAAGGACATGGAGATGCAATTCACTTTGTTCGTTATTTGAAACCTCTTAAAGACAGAGGTGCCTATGTTATTCTGCACTGCAATGAGATTCTGCAAGGCATATTTTCTTCTTTTGCTGACGAAATATTCACGCAAGAACCAGACAAAATGAGTTCTTGGCAAGAAGGGAACAGAATTCCGAAACATGAATATCATTGCCCGATGTTGAGTCTTCCTCATATTTTCAAATCAATTTACACTTATCCATCATACATTAAAGTTGACCGTAAATTTGATCTATCCAATTACAAAGATTTTTACAAAATTGGCATAGTTTGGGCTGGCAATCCTCAACACCCGAATGACAGACAAAGATCATGCAAACTTGAGTTATTCAGGCAAATTAGTGAAATGCCAAATGTTAAATTATTTAGTTTAATGAAAGATACAAGAACAAGAGCCTATGTCCATGAAAATAAACCTATCGACTTAACAGATGGCGCAGAAGACATGAAAGTTGTTGATCTAAGGGACCAAATTCATGATTTTGAAGATACAGCAGCAATTATCAATTCTCTTGATTTAGTGATTGGTGTCGATACAGCAGTAATGCATCTAGTAGGAGCCATGGGTAAGCCTTCCATTCTTTTACTGCCTTGGAATCCAGATTGGAGATGGGAACTGGAAGGGTCATTCACAATATGGTATGGCAACATGCATATAATCAGGCAAAAAACAAAAGGTGATTGGGAACCTGTTTTTGATGAGGCCAAACAAATATTAGAAAATTATTTAATCCGTCATCTTGATGTTATTGATTAAAAATAAAGCAACCCCTGATAAACTTCATGGTCAGGGGTTGCTTTGATAAATTATTTTTTTAATCAGCGAGATGGGCGAGAAGAAGAGCTAGTGGTCTGGGTGGTTGCGCTCTGGGCTGGAGTCTTAGCCACTGGATTGGTGACCGGCGACTTCTTTGCGGCCTTCTTCGTAGCGGTTGCAGCAGTCTTCTGCTTGCTGGTTTGAGTGGTTTCGCCAAAATTAACATCACTGAAGCCATAGGCCTTTGCGAAGTTGCGAGCGGCACCAACTACAGCCGAACGGGTTGGAAACATAGTTGAATTGTCGGCCTTGCGAACCAACTTAAAAGGACGACCACCACACATGGTTACAGTTCCTTCAAAAACTTCGGCATCGCTGGTGCCTTTACGACTGGTGATGCGAACTGGTAGAGTATTACTCATTGCTTGCTGTCCTTTCGCCGTCTCAATGTGACGGATTTCTTCCTAATGCTTGGTGGCAAAATCCACCGAACAGGAAAATTATAAAAGAATTTAATGGCAGAATCAAGAATAATTCAAAGATTTCATCATAATTGGATGAAAATTTTTTATTTTGTCATAAGGAAACTTGATGTCTGGAGGTAAACATTCAAGGAATGTGGGCGACAAAGAGTGTTTGTTGCTTGGTCTTTCACGCTTTTTATGGAATTCGCTTATAGAATTTGCATATTTGGAAAAAAACTTGTTGACATCTAAAGAAGGAACATTCTTTTCCAAATCGAAACTATCAACCACACTTTCAATTGTTTCGCAGACAGACTCTAGTTGTATTTTTTTACCATCATCTCCGATACGACTGAAGTCAATAAACCACAACATTGTTTCTTCGTCGTACATGAATAATGGATTTCTAAGACCAATTTCTTTATGAGCTTGAATGTAGTCTTTGATCTGGCAAAACCACATCCTTGGACGGCCATTCAAATAATTTTGAAAATAAAACCAAGCTATTATTGACTTAAAACTTAATATAAGAACATTATTTTTTCTTTGGGTTTGAAAAGCATTCCTTAAACAAAACTCACAAAAAAAAGTTGAATCTGGTCCAAGTTTTTTACAATAAGTATAATTTTTTGAATCACTTTCGCATTTTTTGAGGCAAAATTCGCAGTAGCGAATAAATAAATCAGATAACTCTCCTGATGATGGCATCAACAGGGTTGACAGTTGAATTTGACTCACATTCATAGTTTGTAGTTTCATGTGTGATAAATTTCACAAACTGCATACATAATAATAAGTGAGTCATCAAAACTCAATATGAGGCAGAAAAATTATGAATACATTTGTTAAATGGGCAGAAAAAACCAAAAAAGAACTTCCTGTTTACATGCAGGATGAAGCAACACGCCGTGCTGGCATTGCTTATTGGGCTTATCCAGATGCGTATGTTCGCAATCAATATCCAGATGCTTGGTTTACTCCATATGCAGCCGATGCTCCATTCAAGCTTGGTTACGGAAAAGGTGGTCCTAAGGCCAACAAGCAGGTTGATGGCTGATGAAAAGTTTCATTCAATGGGCAACTGACAATGAGTGTGAATTGCCAGTTTTTCAAACAGATGAAGGCGGTAGCACTGCAAGAGGTGGCATTGCTTATTGGGCATATCCTGATGGATATATCAGATCACATTATCCAGATGCTTACTTTATGAGTCGTGCTGCTGATGCGTTATTCAAGATGCATCCCGGCCCGCCAATCACTAAATACAAACACCATGTCAGTCACATGACACCTCCCGACTATGCGATTGGGCCAGATGGTGAAATTGAGTACGAAAAGGAAAAAGATTACGAAACAGAATGAAAACAGAAAACCCGCTCTTTTGAGCGGGTTTTTTTGTTTAGCTTCTTGCAATTTTAATTCGATTTGACAGGTATAGAAAAATTTTCAGCACACATCTATACTTATTCAAGCTTAATTATTTGTCCTTATATTATGATTAAATCTTCGCTTTTTTGACTCTATTTTTATGATCTTCGTCATTGATGCTTTGGGTGTCATTGGGAACCATTTGTGGAACCCTCTCCCAATAGCCCCATTGATCATCGTTTTGCGGGTTCTGGAATACCATTCCTCTCTTCCAATACTTGTTCAATAATTCTTCAACTCTTTCTTTTGATAGTCCAGATTCTTTGGCAATAGCAGCAACACTTCTCCATTGCCATTTGGGATTCCTAGCCAAAGCGATGAAAAAATCCTGTTCTTCGTCTCCGGCCTTGCATCCCTGCGGGTAAACATCTGTCCATTTTGGTGGATTTTTCATGATTGCTCCAATCAAATCATCATCTACAATAATAAGAATGATTTATTGTAATTGTTTGAGTTATTCAAAAAGTATTTTCTTTACATACTATATTATTATACATGATGGCGAGAAAATAAAAACTCGTAATTTTTGTTTTTAGCAACTTGTTATCCAATAAAGCATCATGAGAAAGAAAAACGAAAGAGCGAGGCAAAATGAGATATTCTCCAAAACCCAACCGACTAGAACGCAGAACGATCAATGCCGAAAAACTTGCCAACAATATGGGCGGTTCAGGCCTTTACATCTATGAAAACAATACGAACAGCGATCTAAAATTACCAAAGCCAACCGCTTCTGGTGTGCGTGTTGTTGGTCCTCGCAAACGATTTCAGGGCGATAGCTATTATTTGATTTGGGTGGGCAGGCCTATGAATCTCCTTCGTTTAATTGAAGAAATCACACCCAAGAAAACAACGCAAGAAATTGCTGAGGAAATTGCAAGGAGAAATTCCCCTATGAACGAACAAAAATTGATTTTGGATCAGCCAGATACCATCACATCAAAAGGCAAGATTGAGCATGTTGTCGATAACGAGCATCCAGTCCAACCTCTGAATGATTCAACAGCATCCAAGCCAGCAGTTGATTTTCTTCTCAATGAGAATCCACTTGATGGTGTTGCTATCACCAAAGGTTGAATAATCACTTCTTCTTGTTGCTGAAAAAAAGCCATGCAAGGATAAATACCTGCATGGCTCACCGCTGGATCAAGCAGCGGAACGATTTCAGTTGCGGCCCCGTTGCTATTATGAATATACTGAAATGGATTGGCGAGTCAGTGACTTATGCCAATGATTATAAATATTGGGTCAACAAGTGCAAAACAGAAAAATACGGAACATCATTACATGATTTTGTCAGTGTTCTGTATAATCTTGATGGTATCAAGATATCTCCACGAAATGTGCCAAACATAGGCGTTATTGACGAAGCCATTCAATCAGGAAAGGCAGTTGTCATGAAGTCTGCCTATGTTATAGATAACACATACGAAGGTCACTATTATCTTATAACAGACCATACTGATAAATCATTTTATTGCATAAATCTAAACGATAAACATGGTTGGGTTTCCAAGCCAAGTTTCAAAAATCAATGGCTACAACACCATACTAACTATTGCCATGAATGTGGAATAGCTCCATACGCTTGGATAATTAGAAAGTGTTAGCTCTTTTTCTCAGAAATCCATTCCGAAAATGATTTGATTTGTGGAAGACGCTTTTTAATTTTTTCGCAAAAATATGGCCAATTAGAAGAAAATCTTGGATGTAAATTCAACTTGTTAACATCATCCAGTGACACCCATTTTGAATCACTGTGTTCATCAGATAATCGAACATCAAAAGGTTTATCTATAGCGTAAAAAAATGTATGAAAGTGATGTCTTCCATCTGCATCGTCATAGTGTCCGAACCTATAGCCGGAAAAATGACCGCATTCTTCTCTTGCTTCCCTTTGGGCAGCATCAATGATGTTTTCACCATTCTCGACTTTGCCGCCCGGTATGCTCCATTTGCCAAAATGGTCGCCCTTTTCGGCCCTTTTTAATAAAAGAATTTTCTTACCATCGGTAAAAATTATCCCTGCCCCAGCTTTGCCCCAATATTTTTTGCCATCCTTGCCAAAATGATGATATTGTTCACGCCAATTCATCATTTTGGCCCTCTTTTCAATGGAACTGGTTTTAATTTTTCACGATGATTGTCTGGCTGATCTTTCAAGTGATGCATTGTGTTAATCACTTCTTTTGTTATTTCAGAAGCAGAGTTTCCAGAACATTTTTCAGATTTTGTTATGCTTATTGTTTGCCTGTCACGATTGTAAATGCCTTTATTTAGAATAAAACATTTATGATCAGGATTCCATGTTACACATCCAGTCCACTCTCCATCATCCCAGTTTCTAGAGGAGATCAAAAGTCTTAATGGCTTCTCCGTGTAAACATGTTTTGTGTGATATCCCGCTTTTTTCAAGGCTGCGCTTATGTAGCCCAAACAGATCTTTGCAAATCCTTCTAAAGCTTCTTCTCCAGTAGTTCTATAATTAACTTCAACTGAATATCTTGATGTCTCAACTGCTTCAATCAGGCTCTCAGACCTGTATTGATGGACAGTTTTCATATTGCCACGAATGGCAGAGCCAAAATATTCAAGGCAAACATCGAGAAATTGGGGCTTAGTGACAACTTGAATCTGAGTCCCTTCAAGATTTTGCTCTTTTCTCCAATCATCAAATTTTTTCATTTTACCCTCATGCTATATATTGTATGTTACACATTAATTTCTCAGAATGGCTATCTATTCAAGAGAGCTACAACCAGCCAAGAAAAGGCATGAAATCAAGATGGACTGTCAAATACAAAAAGAGTATTAATTGCAGCAGTCCTAAAGGATTTTCACAAAAGAACTTCTGTAAAAGAAAACAGAGTGGAGGCCATTATCAAGAGCAATCGACACTTGGAACAGAGGAGGTCGATGCTAGACAAGTTATGTCATTGTACGGAAGAGTAAAAGATAGTGTTGAAATGGTAAAGATGTACGATCAGACTCTTCCAGTAAATCAACAACTTTTGCGTGATGTTTCAACCATAGCAAACTTGAGTAGCGGCTCTGCATTTGGAATGTTTGTCAATAGTGACAACACGAATGTAATAGGCCAAGATGTCATGCAAAAAATTAAATTAATTTATCCAAATGATCCAATGATTGATACAAAGATAAAAAAGCTTTCAAGGAAGAAAATATTGGACACTCTACCTGATGATGTGAAAAAACAGATTGATCCCAGAAAAATACAACCATCAGACATTATCAAAATTGATGTAAAAAAACATCTTGCAAAATATGGAGATAGTGATGCAACTGTTATAGAAATAGCCAGCACAATCGTCCATGAGGCGACACATGTTAAGGAATATGTTGAAACAGGAGAAACTTTTGATGGACCCGGCACAGCAGTAGAAAAGGCAGAAGCTTCTTTCAAAAGCTGGGTCAAGGCTAACTGGCCCACAATATCAAGAAGATTCAATTTCTCAGGTCCATATCCTTTTTGAGTAAAAATAGATAGTTTGTATATGTATGATAAGGAGAAACATGCAAAAACTTGACGAAATGCAATATTTGGCTGGCGTAATTAATCAGGATCACTTCTACAGCAATGGTTATGACAAGGTTGCGATTAAAAAAATTACTCGTAGAATCAATAGAATCATTGAAAATATTAATTACACTCTTGAGAATGCCGAAGAACCAACATCTGATGATACAAACAAACAAGCAGCATCAGCTTCTTCATTTTTTGAAAAACTTAAAAGCTCGCTTGGAACTCCAACAAATAATAGTCTTCTTAGAAAATCACCTGCTGAAATAGAAAATTTAGGAAATTTGGCTGAATCTAAAGTCGAAGAATTCAAAAGAAATTTTGAACAAAATTATCCAGAAGCTGCTGCAAAACTAAAAAAAGAAGCCTTGTCTGATGCTGGCTCTCTCAAAGCAGAACTTCCCCTTACAACAGAAGGCATATTAGGAATGCTTGGTAAGGGCGCAGCCTTGATTGGAGGCGGATTATTGTGGGCGGCATGGAAAGTAATTAAATTCATCTTGCTCACAATACTCAAAGTGATCATAAAAATTGCCAAAAATATTTTTACTGCTCATGGCAAAGGTGTTCTTCCTTTTGTCACAATATGCTTTGCGATAATATTCCCTTGGCTGGGCTTCGTTAAGGAACCAATATTCCTCATCCCTGCTGGCATTTATTACATGGTAATGACAATTGGAGCTTTAATGAAAGTAGGCGAACACAAATAAAAATTAAATATCAATTCAAATTAATGATATTGTCCATCATTAATTTCCCACCAAATCTTGTTAATTTCAGTGTTGTTTCTTTTCTTCCAAGGTTTCTCAAGAGTGAAATGAAGAATGCAAACATCATTCTTCATTTCACGCCACTTATGAGGAGCGACATCATAAACTCTTCTGGTGAAGTTATAAATTGGTTTTAGTCTATGCCATCTATTTGCAAAATAATGATTAAGCAAGCCTTGATCAGATGGGTCTTTAGGTGTTTCAACTAAGTCTTTGGCCTCAAGCAATTCTTGATATACTTTTGAAGAAGGAGTTAGAACCATTACTCCCGAATTAAAATAATCACCTCTCCATCCAGCCCTCAAAGCTTTTCCTGTTTCCGTGGAGAATGTTGTTTGAAAACTAGAACCCGCTGCAAATTCATGCTCTAAGTCAAAAAGATGATCGACATTCTTGATGACAACCACATCAGCGTCAAAATAAATTATTTTTTCAAATTCTTGATTCCAAAGATGAATCTTATTGTAGCAATTATTGGCAAAATTTGGATTGTCTCGATAGTTCTGAGGCTTGCATGTTTTTGAACCAAGGTATTCAGTATCAATTACCTTACATCCGACAGATTGAAGCAAAGACTTATTTTCAGCCGAAATGTCAATTCCTATCACATGTAAATTGCTACTTCCAACATTGGAAAGTGACCTTGCAAGACAATAAGCTCCCGGTACATAATCATTACTGGCTACTGTGAAATAAGCGTTTTTCATAGTAAAGTTTTCTCGCCTTCAAGTTGCAGAAACAACTTCTGAATAAGCAATTATAAGAGTTTGTTTCATATTCAAAAGGAGCGGCAAATGACAGAAATTCAAATTTTGACAGTCATCATTTTTTTTAATTTAATTGCAGCTTATCTTTTAATCAAGACATGGAATTACCTTACAGAAAGTTAAATAAATCATGTAAAATATTTTTCTGTGGGTTTTTATATAAGCGGTAAAAATCAACAAATTCTTCATGAAAATTAAATTATTTCGTTAAAGATTTTGCCAAAAATATTACATCATCTTGATTGGAAGCAAATCTCCGAATCTTACGAGCAATCTTTCTTCAAAATCCTTCTTGTCTTGTATTCCTTCTGCGAGTATAGCGGCTCCATCAAGTTGAACTCCACCACCGGGTCCGGGTGGATTGGCGATTCTTGATCGTATTCTTCCAAGAATAATTTTAGCAAAAGCAAGAGCGCCTTCTTGCATAGCTTGTGTAACGAGTTGAAAATCCGGTTTTCTTTGAAGATATCTGACAACTACAGGATAAGTTCTATATGGAACTGGATACAACTTGACATGGCGATAACCACCTAAATATTCCCAACCACCTTGCTGTCCTGATATGCGGTTGTACATATCTTCATATTGTTTGTAAAGAATCCAGTCTCCCATCTTGCCCCACACAGGCTGTTGTGGGTTGATACCACCAGCGATTGAACCATAAGCTCCAGCACCCATGTATTCCAAAGGAATTACACCACCAAGGTCTGATGCCGAGAATGCGTAATTAGCAGTTTCTTTATAAGAAATTTGACGAATGAATCCTACATCTGCTGGCATTTCGTAAACACTTTGGCCGGGAACTGTATAAAAGCTGTAGTACTGGAAATACTCAGAAGGAGCATAATCCTCAAAAATCTGAAGAGCGAAATCTATGCTGTTTTCAAGTTGTTGATCGTCTAATTCCAAAGGAAGAACAGGAGCGCCGAGCATTGTAAGGACATAATCTTTAATTTGTTCTCTGACTTTTTCTCTATTTCTTCTAGCACCGATTGAAATTAAAGGATCAGTAGGTCCAAGACTTCCGCCTCCATTACAACCAGAACCGCATGATCCACAGGAAAGCTGATTGTATTGATCTTGGGTAGGCCTAGGTATGTAAATGTTATTATTCATGCTGCCCTGCTAAAAAAATGATCGATGTTATTTTATATATTATGAAGGTTGGATTTAACTAATATCCAAATCCCCAATATTATTGGTTGAAGAGCAAAAAGGAAATAAATGTTGAAGTCATTCAGAGATTATCTAAAAGTCGAGTACAAAAAATTACCCATTCTGATTGATTTTGATCGATTTGATGAAATGGCCCAGCAGAGACAGGTTGTTAGAAAGCCTGTCAATCTTGACGAGGATGATATTAATTTTTTGAATCAATTTGATTACAGCAAGTGGGGAGACGCAATACACCAAAGATACAATCTTCTTTTTGATGAAATTGATAGATTGCATAAGGTAAAACATGCGAGAGATTTTAAGGTGTTAATTGATGGAATCAAAAACTTTTTGAAAGATAGGTCTAAGGAAAATGTAGATTTCTTAAAGAGAATACAAGAACCATTTGACATGAGCCAAGATGAAATCGAAGAAATTGCAAACAGACAACCTTTGAGTGATATTGAAGAACTAAGCGATCATGAAATAGAAGCTTTGGCAGAAAAGTATGCTCAAGATCATTTTGATAATAAAAACGAAGATAATGTAGGCATCATTAATGATCCTGATTATCATGATTTTGTGTTTTCTGGAAAAACACGCATTCCAGTAGAGGGTTCTCCTGCACAAACTATTGGTTCAGGAAGAAGCGCAAAAATTACCGTTCAAGCAAAGCCATACATTTTAAGGCTTTATCATAAGTTGGAAAGAACTGAGGGTGAGGAACACCTTCATGGATCTGGATTAGAAGGTCTCAAAGCAAAATACGGTTATGAACTAAGCCATCCTGTTCGTGGAATTGGGGAAGACCCCCATGTTACAAGAGGCATGACATTCCCAACATTGAAACAATCAAGGGAAGTAGCCAAAAGGTTTATGGAACTAAATGCTCATCGCATGTTTGGCGAATATGGACCAGATGTCAAGTGGATGGATTCTGGTTTTGAAGATTCTTTTACAAGAGAAGAAGCAATTAGAAAGTATAAAAAAACTGTAAAAGAAAGGGAAGGTTGTCCATCAACAGGTTCAAAATTGGAATTGGGCCAATCAACTGACATAGATGCCGATCTTATTGAAAGAGAAGCAATTAAATGTTTAGTCGCCGACATGAAAGCTGGTAAAAAATTTAATGGACCTCCTTATCCTCCTGATCATCGAGATGGTTTACCTCTCACTATTGGCGTAAGAATCGTAAAGGGCGAGAGAAGAGAAGATGTTTTCGGACCTCCTCTTTATTTGCCTTTTAAGAAAAATGAAAAAGGCGAATGGAAACCAGTTGTCAAACCAGCACATTTTTACAGAAGGGTGCATGTTGGAGAAAGAATTCCTTTAGAAAGCAGAATAGGTCACAACAAGCAGTATGTAAGTATGAAGGATGTTAGTGATCCAACTGGGGAGGAGATCAGCAAAGATGCTGCTCTAAATATAAACCAAAATACGACAAAGAGATTGCGACTTATAAAAGCCACTCCAGAATACAAAGAAGCATACAAAAACATTATGCAAAGCCAGATTAGGGCCGAATTTACCTTTGATCGTTCGGGTGAGATAGTTGTAATGCCTAACAACAATGGTAAAATGTTTTATCGCATTTTGTTAGGTGTTGCTAAATGCATAAACAGCAAACATTGCGGCGGCAAGACAACCCACGAAATGTCCATCATGAAGAGAAATATTCCAGCCATTTATGATTTTGCTTATAAATATGTTGAAGATCAATTTGGAAGTGAAAAATTTTTTAGCAAAAAGACTAATCAGTTCTTAAGTGTTCCCCAGCTTCATCGTGCTGCTGAAAAATTAGCACACACAGCAACCAATTTACTTTCTCAAAAGCAACAAACTGTTGGAGGAGGAACAAGAAGAAGGAGAGCTAAATCAGAAGAAATGAGAAAGGAAAGAGAAGAGAGGCCTCTATTCCCAACAAGAATACAGTATACTGCAGATTATCTTAATTTCTCTTATGATCCTGAAAATTTTGGAAAATATTTGACTGATTTGCACAATTTGGAAGCAGAGGCTAGAGAAGAAGAATCCGTAGCAAACCAAATCAAAGCAAAAAGAACTGATACCATTATCGGTAAAAATGAACTCGGCACACTTCTGAGAAATACTATCAACAAAGAAAACGCCATTGTTGAAGATATATTACAGATACTTATAGCAGCAATAAGAAGTGTCAACAGACTATCTCCAGAAATATCAAGACAAAATGCAGAATCACAAATCAAGGAATGGGAAAAAGAACTTCTCACTCCCGCCGCAATGATTGATAGGATGAAAGATTTACCAGTAATCAAAAAAATGATGGAGGAGTCAAAATCTCAGATTAAAACCAGAGGTGTGGCAAACATGCCAAATATTATTGTTCAAAGAGAAATTAATGATGCAAAATCAGAATTGGATAATGATTTAACATCACATGATGCAGATAGTGCTTTCATTAAGGGAAAATATGGTCCTGCTTTTCCTCCTCCTTATGGTCCTCAGGAGCAGGAAAATCAATATGGCACATATGTTAGAAACATGGCTCAGGAATTGCAAAGCGATCCATCTTTGACTGGAGACGCAGAGGGATTTAACTATGTTTTGCAACAAGTTCAAAAATATATCAATCAAAGATTGGGAATAGGTGAAGTACAAACTCCACCAAAAGATCTCACTCCAACTCCAAATGCGAATTGGGTAAATTTAATGAACAAAGAGCAAAATCCTCAGAATTTGTTCGATATTGTATCTGATCCTAATTTTGCCAAAAATGCCATGGATAACATGACTGCAAAATTAAAGGGTAGAATTGATAAAATCAAAAATAAATTTACTCAGAATGATTATGAAAAGATGATGAAAATTTTAGATGATACTGGAAAAAGAGCGCAATCTGATGAAAAACTTGCTGGCGATTATAGAATAAGATTTAGGCCCAGAACATCAACTAAAGACGAGGATGAATAATGAGTTGGATGAACATGATGATGAACCCAAAAGTTCATAACTTAAAAAAAGCTTTGTTTGAAATTCTTAAAGAGAGATACGCTCAAAATGACAATATTATTGAGCGTGTTGGCGCTTCTCTTGTAACTGATTCTGACATGAAGGATTTTATGACATTAGTTACAAGCATATATGAAACAGCATATATGAAATGCGTAAATGATCATCGTGAGCAGTTAAAGAAGGCTGGATTGGTTGCAAATATAGTTGCCAATAATCAATTTTCAAAAGATGGCTGATAATCTGAAAGGATGCAGCTAAGAATCCAGCCATTTGCCTTTTGATCTTTCTTTTTAACTCTCCACCATCTTTTGTTGCCAGTTTTTGGGAAAAGGACTGATCCCAAATTAATTGTATTTGTGTCTGTCCATATTTCGTAGATTAGGTCATTTTCATTTAATAAAACTGCTTCAAAACTTGTTGGTTTTTCGTATTGGATTGTCTGGTATGTTTCTCCATATAGATCATCCGTTTTTGTTCTCAAGATTGCTGGAAGACAATGAACAAAAATCTTTTGGATTTCTGGTTTTGTTTCTTCTTCTATTCTTTGATTGTCGGGAGCGGTTATCACTTTCCTTTCAAATACTGGTTCTTCATTTTTTTCTTCTGGTTTAGTTTCCTTTAATTCATCAACAAAATTATCTTGAACTACCAAATCAGACTGAATTGGCGTTAATTCTGTTTTATCTTCGGCTATTTCTGCCGTCCACTTCATATTATGAAGAATGAATTTTTCATTTGCCCAAAGGCTTTGTTCTTTCATAGCGGGATTAGGCTTTTGTAGTTTATATGTGCTGCCATCTTTGTTTTTAAGAGCCATAAAATATAGTAGTGATGAAAAACTATGATTTTTTGAATCACACTCTATATAACTTTGACGCAAGACGAGGTTTTTATGGCTTTAGTTGTTCCTAATACTGGCGATGTGCTGATGTTGAAATATATAGTCAACCAATTAGCACAAGATGGCGGCTCTGGTCCTGTTGGGGGCCAAAGAGTTTTGCGTCTCTTTACCAACAATCTTGTTCCGTCAAAGTCAACAGTCATTGGTGACATAACGGAAACTGCCATTGCCGGTTATACTGCGGTAACCCTTGCGGGTACAAGCTGGACAGTTGCTACTTCTACGGCAGGAACTAATTCAGCAGTTTATAGTGAGCAGGCATTTAACTTTTCAACCGCAGCTACTATTTACGGTTATTACATTACTACAACAGAAATGAGTCCTAGCTTATTGTGGGTGGAAAGATTTTCCACGGCTCCGTTCACCTTACCAGCCGGTGGTGGCGAGATCGCAATTACCCCACGACTTACATTAGATTAAAATTACATTGAAAATTCTTACTATAAGAAACCTCAACATATTTTATGTTGAGGTTTTTTTATAAAATCTGATTAAAAATTAAATTTTTCAAGTAAATAAAACAAGAGGTAAATTATGATTACATTCGACTATTTGAATTTTATTTTGTCTGAGGCCAAGAAAAGTAAAGAATTTGTTGGGCCAAGAATGAGTGGCAGCTATGACAGATATTTTCTGCCATTTCATGCAGACATTGAATCAAAGTGGGAAAAATTTAATGATGAATATAAAAAAAGCTTTAATCCAAGCCTTACTCCTCCAGAGTCCACTGAGCGTATCTGGACAAGCGACGATGAGAGAGAACGCAGGCAAGGCGTGGCAGGCAAGAAGGTAAAACAAGCCCAGCCAAGAGGAAAAGGATCAGGCACAAAAGGAAAAGATTTAGAAGCTTCTTATGGAGTTAAGTTTAAGAACAAATTTAACAAATTAGTTGCCAATACTCTAGGATTTTTCAGCTTTGATGCTGAAGGTAAAAAAAATTATGCAGACATCAATTTTTACGGACAATTGATGGGAATTTGTTCAAGCCAAGCAAAGAGACTAAATTCAAGACTCAAGTTTGATGTGCCATTCATTTTCGGAGGTATGTCAACAAGACTATGGTCTACTGAGAGACAAGAAGTCAGTCGTGGAGTCGAAGGTGGCGCTGGTATTCTTAATCCAGAATCAGAACAAAACAAAGAAATCAAGTCAAAATGGATAGTATCCAAAGATTCTAGCGGTAGACAAGTAGGACATCTTGATCCAAAAGATTTTAATGATGTGGCTGATACGCTGAGGGCTAATGCAAGGAATGCCGCTAAAAACTTTATTGAAAACGAAGACTTAAGGTTTAGGAGAGAAAGTGGATATTCTCAGGACTCTAAGGGAAGGGATGTCGAACTTGATCCAAGTTCTAAGATAACCGGAGAAAGAGAATCGATTGGAAAAGTTGAATTGGCTCATAACATGTATGAGCTATTCAAAAAATACATCGACACAAGAGATGAAAAATTCTATGATGATGCCAAGAATCTTTGGGACAACATCAAGTCCAGAGAAAGATTAAAATTTAGGCATTCTGGGGAATGGCAGAGATTTATAGATGAAGTTAAAGGTTATCCAAAAAAAATAGCCAACGAAAAATTAGCTGAACTATCTCGTCTTGGAATGGGAGCGGGTACTGAATTCAAAACAGGATATGGATCAAGAAGAGCAGAAGTTGCCCATCGGGCTTTTATCGACAAAGTAAAGCGTAGGATGGAAAGTTATGTAAACTTTTATGAACTAATTTCTGATCCTAATTTTTATAATGAAGTCCAGAAAATGGCTATTGATAATTATGAAGAAATGAAAGTTCACAATTCTGGTCCAACAATTCGGTACAAATTCCTATCTAACGATAGGAACCCAATAAGTAATTATGTCAGAATAGATTTTGTGAATGCATTAATCAAAAAATATCCGATTTTCTCCCAAGTGGACTATTCTGAACCTTTGAATCTAATTAAGAACTTTGTTCAAGAATCGTTGAATGACTATGCAGCAGGTGCAAAAAAGCTGCCTAAAATGAGCGGTAACGCTTTGAGAGGATATAAGCAAATAATCGAAAAATTCAAAGAAGCAGGTGAAATTGCAGATATAGTTTTGAGCAAGGGGGAAGGACAAGAATTATCAGCTTCAGAATTAGTAAAGCGTTCTGTTGTTCTTGGCAAGCCAATGAAACTAGACAGGGCAACTGAGCTTGTAACCTTGATTGGAAAAATACAATCTCAGACTGAAATAAACGCAGAAGATTTGATTCCGGGTGACTTTGAAGTTCCAGAAAAACCATCTTATAAGCCACAAGTGGAAATCGATCCAGACTACGACACTCAATTTGCTGATATTCAGGCTAAGGCAAAAGAGGCCGAAGCCAAAGAGCAAGAAAAAATCAATAAACAATATAATGCTGATATGTATAAGCTTCGAGAACTTGAAGCGGAAGATAATGACAGAGAAGAAAATAAATATCAGCCCAGAATGTATGTCAAGGACAAAAACTTGCCTCTTAGTCAGCATGGAGATGATATTGATCTTGGTGGTGATGGTTATTTTGGCGACTTGAAAGGTTATGGAGTTCCTGTTGAACCATTGACAACTCTTCGCAAAAGGATCAAGGCTCTTGGTCATTTAATTGATTATAATCCAAGCGTTCAAGGTACATATATGTTTGCTGGAGGAGAAGATCCTCATAGTAATCGTCTCAATAAGATCAACTATCTTTGGTATAATTCATTCGAGCCAAGTTTTGGCAAACCGGGGCCAAAATTGAGATATTCCCCAACTGATCCCGAACTTGATCCGACTCGCCCCGGATATAAAATTGGCAGTGCTTTTGAAATGGAGCCACCAAAAATGTATCCGGGCCACACTGCTGGCTCCGTGCCTATAAAATCTACAGAAATTAGGCCAAAAAAAGTTGCTGGTATGGTTCGCAGATATGACGACATCATGAGAGATTTGCCTGATCCAGTTATGACAAAGCCGCCAACTACTTTGACTACTACAGTTACTCCTCCAAGAGGAAAATTTAGTTGGTCTGATGTTTCTTTGAGGCCGACTATGGCTGGTGATAAAACTACAGAGCCAATTTTTACTAAAGTAGGAGACTTAGGCAATCCCAAGTCTGATATGAAAAGTGTTAGTGGTTCTATGGGAGAAAGCAATCGCAATTGCTTGGGAAAATGGAAGCCTTTGCTTGAACACATCGTTGATTCAAAATTTCCTTGGATGAGGTAATTAATTTTCCTAGGAGGGAAATTGGCTCTTTGCAATCTTGATGGAACACCATATCAATTAAGAGGAAGTGTTCAAATGTTTGATCCTCTGGATCGAACATTTGACCTTTTCAATTTATGGGATCAGGAGGCAATAAAAAGAGGTGGATCGCCAATTTACTACTATGAAGTTGTAATCACACAAGACATGATTGACCCGATTTATTTGGAGGCTAGGAACAAATTATTTTCCAATAATCCTGTTGAACTTTGGTGTACATATGAGCCTATTCCATCTCAAAATCTTTTGAATCAGTTTGGAATTGATGCTCCAGATGAAATGAAGTTTGAATTGAATTATAGGGCTGTTTTGCAAAACCTAGGCCATCCTCCAAAAATTGGTTCAAGATTGTTTACTCCTCACCTTAGAGAAAACTGGGTTATTGTTCAGAGAAACCTAGGCGAATTCAAGATGTGGGGCGCTTTGAGAATAGAATTAATTTGTCAGAGATTTCAGGAAGATGTTGTTACAGGTGACGGCAAAGTCACTCAGAAACAACCGGATCTTAAAATTAAAATTGTATGAGGTGATATTATGAAGTCTTTTTATGAGTTTTATCTTCAGATTCAAAGAGAAAATGCCGCTGCTCCTGCCGCCGGTGCTGCCCCTGCTGCTGCTCCTGCCGCTGCCCCTGCTGCTGCCCCTGCTGCTGGTGCTGCTCCTGCTGCTGGTGCTGCCCCTGCTGCTGGTGCGGCTCCTGCGGCTCCTGCTGCTGCTGGCACAGCGAAGCCTGTTCCTCCACAAGACCCGGGAGTTGCTGCTTTCATAACTGCTGTTGGCAAAAACACAAAGGTTTATCAGGATGCATTGTCCCAAATTAAAGATCCTAAGTTGAAGCCAGCGGCAGATGCGATATCTGCTCTTCTTAATCCTCAAAAATAAATTCTTGTTTCTCGTACAAATTTGGCTTGTTAATTTTTATAAAATACCACAATGGCAATTTTGGTTTTTTGAATTGAGTGATGGGTTCTCCTGCGATATAAGGGACGAACCTATCACTTCTTTTCTTTATTTTGTATGATTTCATTTTTTTTCTTTGGGAAAAATAATTTCTTTTTGATAATCTTGCATTTTTCCATGTTTTGGTTTGAAACACTTTTTAAGAATGTGCGGATTCCTTCCTTGCCTTCTTTCGTGAATATATTATTCAATATCTTATATTTGTCATCAAAGTTATTTCCCTTGTAATCAAACCAACTATTCTTGACAAATTTTTTATTTAGTGTTTCTATGCCGTCCTCAAGTAATGCTCTGGCAGAGCTTTCTCCAGATGTCATTTCCCTGATTTCATATTGCATTTTTCTTGGAAGTATAATTATTTGTGCATATGGTTCATTTTTTCGGAAAATATATGTTTGTCCCGGCATCG
>Ga0114974_10000279_pt1 | contig 43249 bp, 60 predicted proteins | sample S_130206_EF_Meta_FD_87318 | JGI IMG/M metagenome (GOLD analysis project Ga0114974, IMG submission 87318) | Freshwater microbial communities from Lake Simoncouche, Canada to study carbon cycling - S_130206_EF_MetaG | ecosystem: Environmental > Aquatic > Freshwater > Lake | place: Lake... | reverse complement strand
CTCACGGAGGTTTTTAGGCCTCAACGCATTTCAAGTGCGCCGCCTTAAACCAGGCTCAGCCATTCTTCCATAAATTGGACGGTGTTTTCTTTTACTTCAGATCACCGAAAGTCTGAACTTCAGAGGTCGGGTAGAAGCCGACATAAATGGTGGGGTAGGTTGGATTCGAACCAACTCAGCCGCAGAGGCTACAGATTTACAGTCTGTCCTGACTCTCCAACTTCAGCGCTACCCCATAAATGGTCCCTGTGTAAGGAATCGAACCTTACCGTCTCACTCTTCAGGCGAGCGCAATCTCCAGATTTGCTTCACAGGGTTAAAATAGATAGTTTTTGGTGGCTACACCAGGCAACTTCACGATATCGTTACAAACCCATATGCTATTTTTCTTTATTATTAATCACTGTAGACTTTCATCTCCGTCGCATTCTGCGAGCTCTTGGGCTATTTTGGTTATCCCTCGTCGTGAACCTTATTTATTATTCTAATATTATAATCTATTTCCTTTATCTCAACTATCTTTTTTAATTATTATCTTAAAATCGATTGAGGCATCGGAATAGACCAATCATATCCCTCGCAACCTTTACTAAAGGCGCGCTGTTTGAGATATGTTAGATTTTGGTTCATCTGAAATTATTTATATCAGACGGCCTAATTATCCACATCAAAAATGCACTTTTTAGTAAATTTGTGAAGTTGTATTAAATTAATTGTATTACTACTTTCATTCTTTACACCTTTATTATAACGACTTTCCTTATGATATTTTCTGATACCAACAAGGTTGTTTTCTCTTTGTCCAAGTTGCAAAATCTTTATCGTGTATAATATATTGCTTATATTGATCAATAACAGATAGCTTATCAAAACCTTTAGTTTGACGGCATTTACTATCCTTACTAATTGCAACCGTAAATGGTGTTAAACCACGTTGCTCAACAATAGTATGATTTCGATTTTGATCACACCATTTTAAAAATATTGAACTAAAATGTTCTGGGCTACCAACCCATCTAAAATTACGTTCATCAACCATCGCAAGAGCATGGTCAAGTAACCACTCAAAATTTGCTTGAGATTCAATCGTCCAAAGAGTACATTGATGCTTTGCATAACCTTTACCTCTACGACGTACTGACCCAGCTTTAGTTCTAGGACATGTCTCATGAGACAACGAGTCCTGCGAAAATGCGTTTTGAAGCATAATGCAGGACTCAATAATCATTTTAGATCTTGCATGTTGATCGCAAAGATTGATTGCAGATACAACAGGATCTTTATCAGTTACAAAAATATTCATAACTGAATTATATTTTATTTCCTAAACCAAAGATCTACTACCTTGAGCAAATTCAATAAATTTATAAAATTCATTTCTACTATTATCACCCGTCTCATGGAATGAACCAGACATACGAGCTGTACGCATAGTTGAATTTTGTTTAATACCTCTCAAAGAACAACAAGTATGATTTGCTTCAACCATAATTGCAACACCTTTATTATTAATACATAAATCACTAATATATTTGTGAATACTCATCGTTAAATTTTCTTGTACAGAAGGTCTGCGTGAAAAATAATCAACAATACGATTTAGTTTAGATAAACCAATTACTTTACCATCTGGATCTGGTAGATAAGCTACGTGAGCATATCCAAAGAAAGGTAAGTTATGATGTGCACACATACTCACAACAGGTATATTAGTTTGACATACCATACCATCATATTGACCATCATTAGTAAATGCAGTAATTTTAGGTTCATCCATAAAGCAACCTGCTGCTAGATCGTTAACCCATGCTTTAGTAACTCGACGAGGTGTATCTTCCATATGCGGATGATTTTGCCAATCGAAGCCAAGTGCACTTAGAAATTGACCGTAAGCTTGCTCTGCTTGTTTAATATCATATTTTTGACTCATATTCACTATATTATGGCTTATTAATTACAATATTCAAGATAAAAATAATAAAAAAATAGTCAGTTGATTTTTGATCTCATACCATATTAAATAAAGTCATAACATCTAATAAAAAAAAAGTTGAAAAGATAAAAATACCAGCTATAATAAATGTATGAGTAGCAGTATATATTCTTCAACAAAATTAATTAGTCTTGGTTCTTGTGCATTCCGTCAGTGGAGAGCAACACATAGTCATTGTTCAAAAATTCATGGTTATGAATTAAAAGCAAAGTTTAATTTCGCAGGTCCATTTTTAGATGGTCGTAATTGGATTATTGACTTTGGTGAACTTGATGAGATTAAAAATACATTAAATGGTATCTTTGATCATACTCTTTGTGTAGCAGCAGATGATCCTCATCTAGAAGATTTTAAAGCCCTTAATGAAAAAGGTATTGTTGATCTTCGTATTTTCGAAAGAGGTGTTGGTGCTGAAAGAGTTGCTGAAATTTGCTTCGAAGTTGCAACTAATTATTTAAAATCAAAATATGGTGAACTACGTTGGGTTGAAAAAGTTGAAGTATTTGAACATGATAGAAACTCAGCAATTTATTCTAATCCTCGTTATGTAGATAATTCAATTTTTACACCAACTACAGAAGATGCTGAAGCTATTGTAAAAACATATCTTGAAAATGAAGCTAAAAAAGCACAGCAACATGTAGAACAACAGGTAGCTGAAGTAGAAAAAGAACAGGTAGCTACAGAAAGTAATGCAGCTCCAGTAGGTAAGCGAGCAACTAGTGGTAATTACTCAGGATTATTTGCTGGAACGAGGTGGGGATGATATTTAGGTATACCTTCTAATACTTTAACAATATGTTTTAGTATTTCAGAACGTACAATTTCGTTTATACCAAACTTTAAGCAATAGATCTCATTATCTTTACTAAATGGTGTATTGAATGCGTTGAGCACATCTCTAAATCCAGAATTTCTAATATCTGTTTGAAATGTGTCACCAACGATTACGTACTTGGATTTATGTCCAAATCTAGTAAGAATGGTAGTTAGTTCTTCTTTACTTAAATTTTGTGATTCATCAACGATTACAAGAGATCGATTAAAGGTAAGACCACGACAATAGTTAACAGGTATACCTTTAATCATCTCACTTTTATAGAGGTTATCAGCTGTAGATTTGCTGCTAATTTCTGTAATTTTTTCAATTAGTGGCATTGACCACGGTAAAAATTTATCATTTACTTCACCAGGAAGTGATCCCATCTGCTTTGATGCAGATTCTACAATTGATCTGATATAAAAAATTTGATCAATATAATGTTCTTTTAAAAGATGTAAACCAGCTAAGACAGCAATATATGTCTTAGCTGTACCTGCAGGTCCGTCTACAAATACCATTTTCGTTTTATTTGTCTGTAATAACTGCAAAAACTCTTTATGTTTATCATTAAACTGGAACGGTGTTTTTATCTCATAATTTAGTACAGCATTTTTATTAATGTTTTCATAAATTTCTGCAACTAACTCAGGATTTTCATCCCGACGTCGAGGTTTTTTGGTCATACAAATATTTAGAGTATTTTACAGTAAAAATGTTGAGTTTTTGAAAGTGTCAATTATAATATAAATATGGATTTAGAAAACGAAACTATATTTTTATCTGACGATAAATTGTTTTATACTTTAGAGGGAGAAGGTGAATACATTGGGCAGCCTTCTGTGTTTATGAGAATGTCGATGTGTAACTTAACTTGCAAAGGTTTTGCATCAGAAAGCTCACCTCATGGTTGTGATTCATATGTCTCATGGTCAGTAAAAAATAAAATGTCATTCAAAGATATTTGGGAAGAATTTTTTGTTAATCAAAATTTTGCAGATAGACTTAGGAATGGTGCAATTTTAAAATTAACTGGAGGTGAACCTCTTATTCAAGAAAAACAATTAATTAAATTTGTTGAGTACTTAGTAGAAAAACTCGGTATGTGTCCACTTATTGATTTTGAAACTAATGCAACATTAATTCCAGATCCAATATGGAAAGATATATTTGATGCTACATTCACCACATCACCTAAACTTAGACATAATGGTGATCCTGAAGATAAAACTTATAAGCCAGAAGTATTGAGATGGCATGCAGTTCATGGATCTGGATTTAAATTTGTTGTTTCTTCTGATAAAGATATTGAAGAAATTTGGAGTAAATATGTTAAAGATGATAAAGGTATTAATGTGTTAACATCACGAATTTGGTTTATGCCTTGTTGTGGTTCTCGGCAAGAACATATTGAGAAAGCCCCAGCAGTTGCAGAATATGCAAAAGCAATGAACGTTAATTTTAGTCCACGACTTCATTTGTTGGTTTGGGATCGTGCACTAAAAGTTTAATATATGTATCTAAATCATAATATACCAACCATAACATGCTATATTCGTAATGAATATATGTTTAATCATTTAACAGGTCATAATGATTTTACATTATGTGATGTGCATAGCGTTGCTTCAATTGAAAAACGAGTACCACTTTTTGAAGCATTTTTAGAAAATGGTGTTAATTGGACTCGTAGACCTATCACTGCATTTTGCTGGAAAAAAGATGCTCCAGTTCGACCACTTAACGAACATATGTATTGGGATTGTTTTTCTCCATATGTTGATGTGCAAGTAAGACATAGACTTGCTGGTCTCAGAGCTGAATTGATAACCTATAAGCAAAAAAAGTTAGAAGGTACATATATGTTTACTTTGGATTGGTCTTGGGAAAATAAAGCTAATACAGACTTTAATTTTTCTGAAACACCAGAGCATAAATGTGCTCATGTTTTTAAAATGGATGAAGGTAATTTTTTTGCATACCCAAACAATAGGATAATTTGGTATGATGATGCTTGGATTAAAAATCGCATTGAAAAAAATCCTGGATATATTATTGATACGAATATATATTCTGTAGAGAATAATCGCAAAATACAAACGTCTGATCACTACATTTACAATATAACTAAATAACAAATGAAAATAACCCCATTTTTAGTAATCTTAAATCAGATTAAAATCTTTCACTGGCAGACTCGTAGTTATGCTGAACATAAAGCTTTAGGTGAAGCTTATGAATCCTTAGATGGTTTATTTGATAAACTAATTGAAACATATTACGGCAAATACGGTAGACCTACAGATCAGATAGAGTATAAATTTAAAGCTTTCACATACAAGCCTGAGCTTGCAACTACAATTAAAGACTATAGAGACCAACTAATGTCTGAACTTTCTGATGCTCTTACTGAACAAGATAACGATTTGCTCAATTTAAAGGATGAAATTGAGGGTGAATTTAATCATTTACTTTATTTGTTAACACTCAAATAAACGGTATTGAATTTTTAACTGACACTATTATATAAGATTATGCGTATCGCGTTTTCCGGAGCTCAAAACACAGGTAAGTCAACTTTAGTAAAAGACTTTTTAACATGTTGGCCACAATATAAAACTTTAGATAAAGGTTATAGAGATGTAATTAAAGAGAATAAACTTACCCATTCTTCAAACACAACTCAAGAAACCCAACGTATAATCCGTGATTGGATGTATGGTGAGATCAAGAAAAATAAACAAGGTGATAAAATTGTTTATGATCGCTGTCTCTTAGATAATCTTGTATATACTCTTTGGGCATATAGACATCACCCTGGTTCTATTGAAGGTAAGTTTGTCGATGAAACTATTGATATGGTAAAAGAGTCGATGAGAAATATCGATATTATCTTTTATATACCTGCTGATAAATGTGATTTTGGTATCGTTGATGATGAATTTAGAGATGTAAGTATCATCTATAGGGATCAAATTGATCAAATATTTAAAGGTATTATTGATCAATTTAAAACTAATTTTGATGCTGATGTATTTTGGCCTAAAAATGATTCACCTTGTGTTATTGATGTTTATGGTTCAAGAGAAAACAGACTTTTAACTATTGGAGATTACGTTAGTGAAAGCGGTGATCCTTACGGTGAAGAGCATAGTATCTTTAGTAGTGAACAGTTAGAGATTATGGAGCAATTACTCAAAGATCAAAAAGAGCAAAAAACTCACGATGATGAAATTATTAAGCTAACTGACGAGATTAAAAAAACAAAGTAATATTAGAATGCTATTACAGTTAATAGCAGAGCATCTGCTGGTTCTCTAAGTAAAGTTGTATCGATTGCAGTAATAGGTGAAAATGCACTAGATCCACCTGATACATCAAATACATACGAAAGGTTGTAGGTTTCAATTGTCGCTATGTTTTCAGCTACACTAGTAACAATTGTAACATCTCGGTCTGATGAAGCATTACACGCAGCAATAGTATCATTAAAAAATATAGTATAATTGCCTACATCATTTCTCTGATAAGAGCATCTTACACCTTGTTGTGATGCAAGGGAATCTGCACTAGCGCGCCATGTACCACCTCCTTGTACAAATAGAAAGTTTTGATAATATACAGTGGATAAGTTTTCAACTTGAGTGGTGAGTTCCGCAGATACAGTGTCAATTTTAGTATCTAAAATGCCTGATACAGTAGCGATTAATGCATTTTGCAAAACATAAAGAGTTGATAAAGCATTTACATCAGTTTGAAGTTGTTCAATTTCACCGTAAAAAGTGGTGTTTTCAGGTGGTATAATAATATTAGAAAAATCTACAATATTAGTCCCAGCTGTTGTTTCAACAATAAAAAAATCACCAGCTTGTACTTGATTGATAAGAGGTAGCTCTTTGATGTTCACGTAAATATCTTTACCATTTGTCTGCATACAAATATATTTATGTTGAATTCAATCGATTGTATATTAAATTAAAATATGAAAATTGGGGTAGGTATTATAACCTATAATAGACCAGAGCTTTTACGCAAGTGTATTAATTCATTGATACCTGCGCAGATAGATGAGGTTGTAGTAGTAAATGATGGTAATCCGTTACCATTTGATATCGGTAACGGTAAATTGATTGAAAATAAAACTAACCTAGGTGTTGGTAAGTCAAAAAATAAAGCATTATCATATCTCATGGAAAAAGGATGTGATTATTTATTTTTGATTGAAGATGATATATTTATCAAAGATATGTCTGTTTTTGAGCGATATATTGAAGCTTCAAAAATCACAGGTATACAACATTTCAATTTCTCGCAACATGGTATGATGAATAAATCGTGGCCAGGTGGTAAACCTAATCCAAGAGTAATAATTGATTATGGTAAAATTAAGCTACCGTTATACCCTCACTGCGTAGGAGCATTTTCCTTTTATACTCGAACATGTATAAAGCAGGTAGGGTTAATTGATGAAGCATATTATAATGCATTTGAACATGTAGATCATACTTATAGGATTATAAAAGCTGATATGCATCCACCTTTTTGGTATTTTGCTGATATTGAAAATTCCTGGGAATATTTAGGCGATGAAGAGTGGTGTATAGAAAAATCCACAATTTCGTCAAAACCAGATCACAGTCAGAAAGTACAAGAAGCTATGAATATATTCGCAAACAAACACCAGTTTATACCCACACATATACCTCTTGCTACAACTGAATGTATAACAAACAAATTAAAGCTAATAAAACAAATTTTTTGAATATGCATAATCTCACTATTTTAACTTGTAATTATAATACACCAGATTTGATTGTAAATTTAAAAAAATCTATTGATAAATATAGTTGTTTGGATGTTGAATTTGTAGTTATTAATACATCATCTGATGATAATTCTGAAAAAATATTAATTGAAAATGGTATTAAATTTTTAAACTTTAAGGGTGAAGTTCACGGTCGTGGTGTAAATTTTGGACTACAACAAATAACAACCAAATATGTTTTATTATTAGATTCAGATGTTATTATAACATCCGATATATCAGGTATTTTTAATAAATTTGTAGATAATAATTTAACTCTAGCTGGTCGTGTGGTATATAATGAAGGTGGTAAGCAATTATATCCTAGAGTTGACCCTAGTTTTTGTTTTATTGATAGTGAAAATTTAAACAAATTTGGAATAAAATTTTTTGATGAAGAGCGAACTAAATTAAGTAGACTGACCAACGATAAAGTTTATAACATAGGTTCAACGATGTTTGAAGATGTAATCAATAATGAGTTATTAATTGGAGATTTTGATTTAAGATATAAAAAATTTATACATTATGAAGGTATGTCATGGCGGGTTCAATCATATGATGCAACAAAAGGTGACACAGATGTCGATTTTGGTGGTACACACCCAAATAAAATGTTAAAGACAATAGGTGAACAAGTAAGAATACAATACTATAAAGATGTAAAGGAGTTATTATAATTATGAGTAAAACAATAGATATAATTATATTATCTAATACAACAGATTTTAAACATTACGGTCTAACAACGAGAGCATTAAACACACTAAGAGCTAGTGAAACTTCTTATAAATTTAATGAGATAATTGTTGAAACAAATACAAACTATTTAGACAAGGGATTTTTATATCATAATTCAACTGTTATAACACCTAATGAAGAATTTAATTATAATAGATTTTTAAATTTTGGTTTAACTAAAACAGAATCTGACTGGATAGTAATATCAAATAATGATGTCATTTTTACAAAAAATTGGTTTACAAAATTAATGATATTTCAAAAAGATAATCCAGATGTTTTATCTTTATCTCCGTATGAACCTAACTGGCACCCAATTCATGGGTTAGCGGGTAATAATAACAGTTATTTCGGCTATAGAGCTGCACATGAAATAGCTGGTTGGTGTATAGTTTTACATAGAAGTATACTAGATAAATGCAAATTATTTGATGAAGCATTTGCATTTTGGTATCAGGATAATGACTATGGTAAGACGCTAGAAGCTAATAATGTAAAGCATGCTTTAGTTGTATCATCACGAGTTTATCATGATAATAGTAGTTCACATGATACAGTTACAAATAAAGAAAAATTAAATTCAATGACACATAAACAAGCTGGTGTATTTTATAGCAAATGGGGTAATTTATGAAAAAAAAATTTTTAGTAAGTATTGAATGTTTTATGCCATCAAGTGGTGGTATAGTTGCTATGCATAAACTCTGTAACGATATAATAAAATTAGGTCGTGAAGCTTATGTTACATCAAGAGAATCTCATCATAAATTAAATGCTCCATTTATAGGTGGGAGGGAAATGAATGCAGATGAATGGGTTGTTGTGTATCCAGAAATTGTACATGGTAACCCCTTTAAATTTAAACACGTAGCTAGATGGATATTAAATACACCTGGTAAATGTGCAGGAGTGGGTAAGGGATATTATGATAAAAAACTTGATACTGATTTAGTGTTTAAATATTCACCATTTTTTGAATACGAAGATAGAGTGGATGGTCATATGAGGTGTACGTTTATTGACTATGATTTATTTAAAAATACAAATCAGACAAGAGATATTGAGTCAATGTTTTTTATAAAGAAAGGGGGAATTACCACCAAACAACACCCAGATAACTCTGTTGACTTTAGTAAGTTTGATAACAATTGGATTGAAGCAGCTCAGATGTTAAATAGGTGTAAATATTTTTATTGTTATGATAATGAGTGTTTTTGGGTAACTCTTGCTGCTTTATGTGGTTGTATTACAATAGTAATACCTAATACAAAAACACCATCAGATTTATGGAAAGAATATTTTCCATTTAATAAATATGGAATTGCTTTTGGGTTAGATGAAAAGCAATGGGCTATAGATACAATAGATAAAGTAACAGATCATTGTCTAGATGTACAGGAACTAGATTTAAAGATGGTAGCTAATTTTATTGAAATGTGTGATAAATTATGAAAATATACATTACAGGATCGACTGGATTTTTAGGTAAAAGCATTGTTGAGTTATTACCTCAACATAATTATTACAAATATAAAAGAGGTGAGAGTGTTATTGATACTCTTAATAATTTAAAACCAGATATAATTATTCATAGTGCAGGCGAGATTTATAATGAATCACAGATGTATGTCAGTAATATTAAACTAACAGAGAGCATACTTGATTGGGTTAAAGTTAATGATGTTAAAATGATTTATTTTGGATCGTCATCAGAATACGGTATTGTTAATAAACCAATGAATGAGAGTATGGAATGTATACCTGTTACATATTATGCTGCTTCAAAATTATGGGGTACCCAAAAGTGTATACAGACATCAATTGATTATAATAAAGATATATGTGTTGTTAGACCGTTTAGTGTTTATGGTAAAAATGAACCTGAAAGACGACTAATACCAACACTACGTAAAAAGTTGATAGATAAAACTGATATCAGTTTAATTAAAGGTGATCATGATTTCATTTATATTAAAGATTTTGTTAGATGTATTGAGTTAATTATCGACTCCACAAAAACAAAAGGTGAAATTTTTAATGTGGGGTCTGGTATATCTTATTCTAATGCTGATATTTTAAACATAATGCTAAAAATAATTAACCCTAGCGTTGCATCAGTTAAATTTTTAAATGATATTAAACAGTGTGATTCTCAAACGTGGATATGTGATACAACTAAGTCTTATAACATTTTAAATTTTAAATGTGAATATACAGTTGAAAGCGGGTTAAAAGAGTTTATATATGATTATGAAAATTGAGCTCAATGTATTAAATTCCACACCAATTGATTTATCATTATGTGATGAATTTATCAGCTACTATACTAATGGTAGTTCATATACAAAACATATTATTGAAAAAGAAATTAATAGTGGTCATTATAATGATCCTGACTTTTTGAAAATTTTTGAAAATAACGACGCTATTGTAATTGATGGTGGTACTAATATTGGATTGTTTTCACTATTTTTACATAAAGCGTGCAAAAAAATTTATGCTGTTGAACCAACTACCAACCACCTTGATGTTTTGAGGAAGTTAAGCGGGTTGTTAGATATTAAAAATATTCGATTTAGTGAAGTTGCATTTAACAATTACAATGGTCAATGTACCTTTATGGTTGATTCATCTAATACCACAACCAATAGAATTGCATCACACGGTACTAGTGTAAATTGTGTTAAGATTATTGATTATATTAAAGCTACTGGTGAATCACAAATCGACTTACTTAAACTTGATATTGAAGGTGGTGAACAGTTTGCAGTTTTAGGTGATCCATCATTTGTTGAAGTTGCTGAAATGTGTAAAAATATTTATATTGAGTTACACCCATCACCAGGAGTTAACCCAATAGATGTAATTTCCAAGTTTACAGGAATGGGGTATAAAATTAAATTTATGAATAGTGAATTTCTTAATAATAACCTCAATGTATTAGCATATAAATGAAAACTTGTTTTTTTACAATTTTACAGGACAGCTATAAAAATTACAGCGGTATTGAATATAATTTATTTGAAAAAAGCTTTAAACATTTCCACCCAGATATACCACTATTTGTAGTTGGTGATAAAGAAATTGCTGAGCTACGTAAATCGATTCCTAGTTTGGATTTGTTTAAGATGAAAGCATCTGCAGCTAAATTATTTTATAACGATTATGATTTGGTGGTCAATATTGATGCAGACCATTTTTTCTTCGATAGGTTAGATGAAATTTTAGCAGGTGATTTTGATGTTGCTGCTCCATCAAACTTCAACTATTATGAAAATGTTAGCTTAAAAATTGAATCCTATAATAGTAAATTTTACAATATAGTACCAGATCAAAAATATATTCAAGCTGGATTAGTTGCATCTACAAGTAAAAACTTTTGGGATACATACGAAAAGGCATCTGTTAAACATGCAGATCATATGACATGTAAGGATAATGATGTATTAAACTTAGTCGTAGAATTCGGAAATTTTAACTTTAAAGTTCTTGATGGTGGTTGGACCCCAAATGACGTAAATAGACACAGCTATTATGGTTGTTCATCTCTTAACCTTGAAAAGGAATGCACGATTGTAGATGGTAAACCATTTATTAGAGGTAAACCGCTTAAATGTTATCATGTTGCACGTGGTGGTGCTAAACCTAAGTTTGATCAATTGTTTAATACTGATGTAGTAAATTGGCTCAATGAAAAAATTAAATAAAAAATTCAAAACCCTATATAACAAAGTATTAGACATTACGTTTAAACATGAGTTATCACATCTTAGTAGTTGTTTGACCACACTACCTATATTATTTCACATTTATGAAACGAAGTCTGAAAACGATGTTGTAATTTTATCTAACGGACATGCTGGGTTAGCCCAGTATGTTTGTCAAGAGGCATACGAGGGAAAAGACGCAGAATATCTTTTAACAAAACATGGTATCCACCCAACGAAAGACTCCGAAAATAACATCTTCTGTTCAACAGGTAGTCTTGGTTTAGGATTACCTATTGCTATTGGTGCAGCGTTAGCTGATAATACAAGACATGTACATTGTATTATATCTGATGGTGAATGTTGTGAGGGTAGTATCTGGGAGAGTTTATATTTTTTGACAAAGGTGAATGTACCAAATCTCAATGTATATGTTAATGCTAATGGTATTAGTGCATATGATAATGTTAACATACAAACATTAAAACGAATTATTACTAGCTATAAACTAAAAAATGTAACGTTTGTGGATACATCAAAACATTTAACATCGGTACCTTACTTAAATGAAAAGGGTATCGAAGCACATTACGTGAAAATTACTAGTGAAGAAACACTCAACAATCTTAAGTTATATTAAACATAATGAGATATAAATTCGCCGAAGCTATAGAAACCCAGATGGATAATAATAAAGATGTATTTTTTATTACAGCTGATCTTGGATATAAAATATTTGATAACATAATTAAGAAATACCCTGATAGAGCAATGACTATTGGAGCATCAGAACAGCTTATGCTAGGAATGGCTGTTGGTCTTGCTGACTCTGGTAAAATTCCAATTGTATATAGTATTACACCTTTTTTGCTGTGTAGACCATACGAGTTGATTCGTAACCACCTCAATCATGAAAAATGTAACGTTAAACTAGTAGGTACTGGTAGAGATAATGATTATGCTCATGATGGGTTCACACACTATGCTGGTGATGATAAATCTGTATTAGAAACATTCGATAAAATTATTAAGTACTGGCCTGATAAAAAAGAAGATATCAGCACCATCGTATCTGAAATGATAAATCATAACGGCCCAACATATTTAAATTTAAAAAGATAATTGAACTTCGATAGTCTTATATTATAATAAGGTATGTATATTGAAGAAAAAAATTATGACGGCTCTCTAATTCATGAAAGATTTGCATATAGATATTTGAAGAAAAATATTAGAGCTACAGGTGATATTGTTTCATTTGTAGGTCCTATGATGGTATCAACAAATCTTATTGACTTAGAAGACTCTATGTCTAACGATTATATTGTGAGTCAAGGTGCTATGAATTTTTGTTGGGAGATACCTAACCTAGATGCTTTTGGTGCAGTCTGCTTTCAGAGATTGTTTAATACTAAAATCGCTAGCATACTTTATAAGTACATCTCAAAGAGTATATCTGTAAGAGGTGATGATATTATGGTGTATGATAAGTTTATTGGTAGTGATGGTACTGAGCAAGAAAAAGGTAAAGCGAGTGTGAGTATTACATATAGTAAAGATAATGTTGCTATTGGTCATACTGGAATAAATATCGTTGCAGGTCCACTAGCTCCTAATTTTGCATACTCAACGAATTTACCAATTGAGCAGTGTTTAGAATTTATGGCTGAAGTTGAGACAGAGTTTTATAACATGACACAGGATATTTTTATCGCAACCGCTAAAGTAATAGTTTAATATGAAAAACAACCCAGAACAAAACGTAGTAACAATCACCACAACCGTAACCCTTAATGATAAAAGTGTCGAGTATACGATTAAGCTTAATCGTAACGATGTAATCACAATGGATCCAGCTGCTGGTAATAAAGCACTTAACGATATTATGAAACAGTTTTACGTAAAGGTAAACGATAATATCAAGCTAGCATTGAATGACAATATTTGACATTCTTAATAGTATTCTTTATTCAAAGAAAAAAATTGATTTGAATTTAGAAGACGAAAATACATTCGGGGGTCCATTTATGATTAATAGATGGACCTCTATGTATAACAAAGAACTTGCTGTATATGTTAATAATTTTTTAAATCGTAGTTTACCATTTGATGATAAAACTGCTTTATTTGATTTTTATTTTTACTTTTTACCTAAGTTAAAATTTAAAAAGATATCATATATCAAAAAGACGAAAAAAGAAGCTGATGATGTTCAACCTATAAAGAGAGAATTTCTTTCAAAAAGAGAATTAGATTTATACGTTGATATGTTGAAATAATTGATTAACTATCTGTATGCCTGCAGATATTGATATTTTACCAACACAAAAAAGTGTAATTGATTTAAGTTCACATAGTGAAGGTGACTTCGGTTTACAAGAACATAAGCTCACCTTCATTTTTGATGATATCATTCTTGTCAAATATATTGACATGGAGGCAGATGATGGTGATCTTATTAAACGAGGTTCAATATTCATCAAAGCTAATGCAGTTAGAGCTGCATGGAGAAAAGCTGAAGTTATCCTTGTGGGTCCCAATGTTAAGTTCACCAAAAAAGGTGATATTGTAATTTTTCCAAACGATAAAGGAATTACAGTTGCTAATATTGAAGTTGAAGGTTATGGGTTACTCAAAAAGGGTATGTTTTTAAATGAACAGCGTATTTTTGGTATTTGTAAACCTTTAGAAACAGATGACAACATCTGAGTTAGATTCTTTATTAGCTGATAATGTGCTAGATCTAAGATTTGTTAGAAGGTTACCAGTAAAGGGTAAACCAATAACACGTAGAATGGTATGCACAAAAAGCAATAATATTCTGAACTCCAATAACGGCTTAATTTCTTTAGGTTATAGAGCCCCAGTACAAGCTCCAAAATTCAATCCTGAGTCAGAAGGTTTAGTTATTGTTTGGGATATTATAATGCAAGATTTTAGAAACATACCAGCAGAAACTGTTATTGTTTTAAATAAAATTCCTGGTGATGATAAATTCTGGGAGTATTTTAATAATAATTTACGGTTAATGACTGCACAGCAAAAAATTAATTTTATGATGTCATGAGAAATAAAGATGCTATCGAGAAAAAAATAAACAACTTCTTACTTAAACCAATTACCTTTAAACTTAATAACAAGGTAATTAAAAGGGGTAAGCTGAAAATTTTTACAATAAAACAGTTCTTTATTAAATTTAATTTACTAATTGATAACGAAATCAAAGTATTTGAAGTACCATATCCTTATAAAATTCATGAAACAACTAATTCATTAGCATTTGAATATACATTGAGTAGTTTCTGTAATAGTAATAATTCTGAGTTATATTATAAACTCAAAACAACAGATAAAAAAACTTCTAATAAAATGTATGATAGTTTTTTATATATGTTGACTGAATGAATGTATAAGCTATAATAAAGGTGTGAAATTAATTAATTGTTTTCCATCTGGATATAAACCTAACGAAGCTCAACAAACTGTACTCAATAATATTGAGCAAGCATTTTTAGAGGGTCATAAATTTGTTGTGGTAAGAGCACCTACCGGTACTGGTAAGTCCTTTATATCAAAAACTGTAGCTAACGCTTCCAATCAATGCTCTAAAGAATTTAGAGATCTTATTACATCTTATCTTGCATATAAGCAGGATGGTGAGTATGAATATGATTGCGTTAATGAAACTGAAAAGCAACCATTCGGTTGTTTCGCATTAACTGTAACGAAAGGTCTTCAGGATCAATACAAGCAATTTTTTGATGATGTAAAAGTTTTAAAAGGTAAAAGTAACTACCTTTGTGAGGTAGATAAAAATTACTCCGTTGAAACAGCACCTTGTGTTCATATTAAAAACTTAAGAGATGAATGTTGGAGAAAAGATTTCTGTACCTATTATAGAGATAGAAACGAGGCAGTTATAAGTCCGTTTGCAACTCTAAACTATAAAATGTTTTTCTCTTTACCTAACCATGTAAAGCATCGAGATTATATTATTTGTGATGAAGCATCAGAACTAGAAGATGAATTTGTAAAACAATTCACTTGTAATATTGATACAGATTTTCTTGATGAATGTGATGTGAATTTTTATTCTAGTAGTATTCCAGCAGGTGATTATGCAAAAGCATATCGTGGTGTTGAATCACTTGCATTATCCCTTCAAGAGAAGGTAAAGGCAATCGAGTTGACTATTAAAGGTAATAACAAGTTAACTAACTATCTCGAAAACGAAAAGAAGAAGATGCTCGGGTTAAAAAATCTAAATAGCAAACTTCAATTGCTTATTGAGTCTTGGAATGATTGTGAGTATTTAATTGAAAAGAAAAACGGCAATATTGTTACATTTACACCACTTAAAGTAGACAGGCTTACAAAATATCTTTTTGATTATGGTAAAAAAATTGTATTGATGTCTGCTACTATTATTGATGAAAAGCTTTTTGCAAAAACTTTGGGTATTGAAAACTTTAAATTTATTGATGTAACATCACCATTTGATAGTAAAAAAGCTCCGATTTATGTTAATGCAAAACATAAATTAAACGCATATTCAATGAAGTCAACTTTACCAATAGTGGTTGATATGATACAAAGCATTTGTGATATGCATAAAAATGATAAAGGTATTATTCATACCCATACATTAGCTATTACAAATGCTATTAAAGCTAAATGTGGTCAAAAAAGGTTTTTGTATCGTGAACAAGGTGTAATGAATGATGAAATTCTTAAACTTCATTATGAAACTGAAGATCCAACTATCTTGGTATCACCATCTCTTACTCATGGTGTAGATTTAAAAGATGATTTAGCTCGTTTTCAGATTATTGTAAAAGCTCCATACCTACCATTAACAGATCAGAGAATTAAAATGTTATTTGATGCAGATAAAAAATGGTATGAAAATAAAATGTTATGTTCACTTATTCAAGCATGCGGAAGAGGTATCAGATCAAAAGATGATCATTGTGTAACTTATATTTTAGATGCAACTGTACTCAATGTATTAAAAAATAACACTAATATTTTACCTAAATATTTTATCGACCGATTTGTCTGATAAATATTTAGGTGAAGAATTACACATATCATTTTGAAATCAAGGACTTACTTACGCAGTTTCTAGCTGCGTTTAATGATTGTATTATTAAAAGGTATGATAATGATAGAGTACCTAGAACAAATATTGAAGTAAGATATGTACTAGCTCCAAAACAGCGTGTTCTGTATGACATCATAAATGAACAGCATAATATTACACTCCCTGTAGTAGCTGTTAACATGACGAATATATCGCGTGATAATGACCGCGTGTTTAATAAATTGGATGGGTTCTATATGCAAAAGATATATAACCGAAATAGCGCAACATTTAGTAAGATACCTACACCAACACCTGTTAATATAACAGTTTCACTTTCTATAATTGCAAAATTCCAATCTGATATTGATCAGATTTTATCTAATTTTGTTCCATATAATAACCCGTATATTATAATTTCATGGAAGGTACCAGAATCAGCTGGGTTAAGCTATTATGGTGAGATAAGATCCGAGGTATTATGGGATGGTAATATCAATCTTAACCCACCTATAGAGCTTACATCATCTGACAAATATAATATTGTTGCTGACACAACCTTTACAATAAAAGGTTGGTTATTTAAAAAGTTCGAAGAAGCATCAAATATTTTTGTTATCGATACAAATTTTTATAACCTAACAGCTAAATCAGGTCCTGCTCTAACACAAAATTCTTATTTTACACTTTCTGGTATGAATTTAACAGGTGTAACAGAATCATTTTCTATATCTGGTATACCTTCTGTTAGAAGTATTAATGCTAGAACATCCTTTAGCTCTAAAGCTCAAGTTGAAATTACTCAAAATACAACAGTACGTAATCAGTTATCAAATCTAACATTTTCGGTGGGTGGTGAATGGTATAAAGATAGTGATGTTTTATATTTGATGTTATCGTCAAATAATACTAGCTTATACCCAGGATTCACATCTATATCTACAATCGAACAAGGCACAGTAAGTGGGTTTCTTATTGATGATTATACAATAGTTAGCGATAAATTATTATTTTTCACCTTACCATATACCCAACAAACAGGTGATTTTACAATAGTTGTTGCAAATGAAGTTGGTTGGGATTCATCATATCAATCAAGAAACATTGTTTTTACACTTATTTGAGTTAAATATATAATAATATGGCAATGCAAGAAAACAATACAGGTAAATCATCAACATTTGGTAGGGGTCTAATGACCTATATTGCACAAAGGTTGCCTTACTCATACAAAGAAGTAGATAACATCCAAGAAAAAAATCCCAAGTATGAGGTTTTTGCAAAAAATGGACCAAAGCGCTCTGAGGCATTAGCAAATAATTCGATAGCTATTGGAAATCAAGGTGAGCCTGGCGGTGGTCTATTTGCTGCTGATAAAAGTCTTCAATCTGTTCTTTATTCCAACGTTAATTCAGACAAAGCTGGTAGATTACGTGATTATCGAATTATGGCAGCATATTCTGATGTCGCTGATGCATTAGATGAAATTTGTGATGAATTTGTTAACAAAGATGAAAATGGTAATATTGTAAATTTGGAGTTTAGGGACATAAAACTTACAGATGATCAACAACAAACTATAACAAAAGAGTTTAATAAAATTGTAGAATATTTTGATTTTGAAAGTAAAGGTTGGTCGTATATCAGACAATTTCTTACTGAAGGTGAAGTATTTTTTGAAAATATTATTCATAAAGATTATTCAGATCAAGGTATTTTAGGGTTCGTTAATATACCATCTGAACTTTGCGACCCTGTATATAACAACTTACAAAACCTTATGATCAAAGGTTATATTTATAAAAAACCTATTCTTGATCCTAAGCAACCTCAAAAGGTGGAAAAATATGATTATATCCCAATGGATGAAAATCAGATTACATATATCAACTCTGGTATATATGATGAAAATAGAACATTTGTTTTACCAATTTTAGAAAATGCAAGAAGAGCTTATAGACAGCTTTCTCTAATTGAAGATGCTATTGTTATTTACCGAATGGTAAGAGCACCAGAACGTCTTGTATTCAACGTTGATGTTGGTAATATGCCACCACCAAAAGCAGAAGCATATCTTCGTAAGCTTATTCAGAATTATTGGTCAACAAAGACGTTTGATGTTGATCAAGGTGATGCAGTACAAAAATTTACACCACAATCAATGCTAGATGCATTCTGGTTTGCAAAGCGTCAAGGATCAGAAGGTACAGATGTAAAACAACTTCCTGGTGGTGCTAATCTTGGTGAATTATCTGATTTGATGTACTTTATCAAAAAGCTATATAGATCACTTAAAGTACCAACATCAAGACTTGACCCCCAAGATGCATTTAGAGATGGTAGTGAAATTTTAAGAGAAGAACTTAAATTTGCACGTTTTGTTATTAGAATGCAGCAAAGATTTTCCTCAGCAATCAAAAAGACATTCATTACCCATCTCAAACTTAAAAATATTTGGGATGAATATGAATTAAAAGAAACTAATTTAAGTGTAGATTTTAATGCTCCAACTAACTTCTACGATTTGAGAGAAAATCAAAAGATGGAACTTAAAACAACAACTTACAATAATATCACACAAAGTGAATTTATTTCTAAGACATACGCTCAAAAAAGATATCTTAATTGGACAGACCTCCAGGTTCTTGCTAATAGAGAGTATCTTAGAAAAGATGCAGAGTTCCAATGGGAATTACAACAAATTGGTAATTCTGGTCCTAACTGGAAGGAAGCTATCGAAGCAGGAGCTCCTCCAGCAGAAGGAGGCGCTGATCTCGGTGGTGGAGGAGGAGGTGGTGGAGGAGGCTTACCTCCGTCATTTGGAGGTGGTCCAGCAGAAGTAGGTGGTGAAGCACCACCAGAGGGTGAAGCACCACCACCAGAAGCTCCTCCAGCTAGTGAAGCTCCAACAGCTTAAATAACATAAATGAGCTTACCTTGTACAATAACCCCTATTTCAGCGTTTCAGTCTACTAATCTTAATTCAAAGATTACAACATTTGATAGGTTAGGTGATAGAATTTTACGTTCAATGGGTTACCCGTTAGTAACGGTTGAAATTCATAAAGATCAACTCTATGAGAACATTTCGATAGCTATTGAAATGTTTACAAAATATGCTGGGTACACTAAAGAGTATTTGATTTTCGATTCAAGATTATATGAACATGACGTAGGCCTACCTATAGATAAGCTTTATACGCTAGCTAGAACCGGGTTAACTCAAGCAGAACAAAATAGTCATTTAATTACACAACCAAGTTCATCGTTTTATTATACTGTTTCCAATACAGCTTATGTATGTACATCTGCAATATCAAGCTCTGTATTTACCTCATCATCTTCGTTAAGTGTATTCACTAATGGTATTTCTACATATGAACTTATAAGTGTACCAACATATAATGAAATTATAGCATTAAGCGGACCGTTATCTAGCTCATTCAAATCATCATTTGTACCAACACCAACTGTACAGCAACAGGCTGTTCCAGGTTTAAGAATTAACTCTATATATGATTATGATGTTCTAGATTATAGAAAGGTTATTAGTATAACTAGTTTAGAAGAAGGTAGCAATCAGGGTATTAATACCTTGTTTACATTAGAGCAAACATTAGCACAACAGACATATTTTTCATATGCATTAGGTAATTATGGGTTTGACCTTGTATCATGGTATACAATGAAAGAGTGGATTGATATGAGAGAGAAAGTTTTAGCTACAAAACGCTCATATGAATTTAACGACAGAACACAGATTCTTAAAATCTTCCCACAACCATCAGGTACATCTCAGTTCTATGCTGTTCTTACATGTTATGTTGAAAAAGCCATACGTGATATGATTATGGAGCCTTGGATATATCAATATGCTCTTGCATTGAGTAAAATTTCTGTTGGTAGAGTTAAAGGTAAATTTGGTCAGGTAGCACTACTTGGTGGTGGATCACTTAACTACGATTTATTAGAAGAAGGTAAGAGTGAAAAAGCTGAACTTGAGAAAAAACTCTACCAAGGCGCATCTCCAGGTTTCGGTGATAATGATCCTATAATGTTCTTTGTCGGTTAATGATGAAGAAAAATTCAAAATATACTCAAGGTGTTTTCATACCAAAAAATATAAACAAGTTTATTGGTACTAAGGCATTTTATAGATCGTCTTTAGAATTACGATTTATGAAGTTCTGCGATTTTAATGAAAATGTATTAAAGTGGGGATCTGAAAATATTATCATTCCATATTTGAATCCATTAGATGGTAAAATGCATCGATACTTTGTAGATAATTTTGTGCAAATAAAAGAGGGTAGTGGTAAGATAAAAAGGTATCTTGTGGAGATAAAACCATCTGGTCAACTACTACCACCTAAAACCAATTATCGTAAGAAATCTAATCTGATTTACGAACAAACGATGTATATAACTAACCAAGCTAAATGGCAAGCAGCTCGTGAATGGTGCAATAAAAAGGACCTAGAGTTTATTATTATCACAGAAAAACACTTAACAGTAAATAAATAAGTATATGGCAATGCGTCTAAACCTACTAGTAGAAAAACCAATTAAAGAAGAATTCGAATATATCTACGAAGAACAAAATAGAAACGCTCCGTCGTCTTTATATATCAAAGGCCCTTATATGATGGCAGAAGATGTTAATAAGAATAATCGTAGGTACCCAAAAGATGAACTTGAACGCGAAGTAAGACGTTATAATGAAGAAATGATTAAGACACAACGTGCAATGGGTGAACTTAATCATCCTACATCTGCAGACGTTGATCTTGAAAGAGCTTGTCACCTTGTTACAGAAATGTATTGTGAAGGGAATATTTACGTTGGTAAGTCGAAAGTATTATCCACACCTTGTGGGTTAATCGTTAAGTCACTTATTAATGATGGTGTGAAGGTTGGTATGTCTTCACGTGCTTTAGGAACTTTAGAAGAAAGTTCAAAGTATAATACAGTTCGTAACATGAGACTTATTGCAGTTGATTGTGTTGCTGATCCATCATGCCCAAAAGCTTTTGTTAATGGTATTTTAGAATCAAAACAATTTGTTCTTGCATTAGATGGTAAGTTTGAAGAAGCTTATGACACACTTCAAAAAAGTATTGGTTCATTACCTAGAAATAATGTAGATAAATTTCTCACTGAACAGATCTTAAAATTCATCTCTAGACTATAAATAACTATATGGCAAAGGCTAAAAAGACTTCTAAAAAGGGTAGTAAACCTGACTATATCGATCTTGACAAAGATGGTAACAAAAAAGAATCGATGAAAAAAGCAGCTAAGGATGCTAAAAAACCAAAGAAAAAGAAAGTTATTAAAGAAAATGTTTTAATTGCAAACTTTATTAAGTGTATAAGCAAAGAAAAGTATGCTGAAGCTAATAAATATTTGAAGCAAGTAATTGAGAATAAGCTCATGAAGAGAATTTCTCAAGCTATGAAGCCAACACTTTTTTAAAATTTATGCTTAAGGACCTAATCCCACAGAACATCTTATCAGAAGAGTCAGTTAATGCAATTGAAAAAGCATTTACACAAAAGCTTAATCTTCACGTTGAATCAGCTCTTACTAAACAAGACGAACTTTACGCTTCAAAATTAAAGTCACTTCTAGAGGCTATCAACAAAGATCATTCCGATAAGCTTACAAAAGTTGTTGAAGCTATTGACAAAAATAACGCTGTAAAGCTTATTAAAATTGTCAAAAAATATGAAGGTGAGCTTAATGAAAACGCTTCTACTTTCAAATCACAAATCGTAGATAATATTTCCACATACCTTGAAGCTTATATCAGTGAAGCTATTCCAGTAGCTGCAATTGAAGAAGCTACTAAGAATAAGCAAGCACTTGCTATTCTTGAAGGTTTGAGAAAAACACTAGCAGTTGATTCAGCTCTTATGAAAGAGTCAATCAAAGATGCGGTTGTTGAAGGTAAGCAACAAATTGATGAAGCTACCCAACAATCACAAAAGCTTGTGAAAGAAAACAATCAACTTAAGAGAAAAATTGACGACATGAATAAGAATTTATTCATCGAATCAAAAGTCGCTAAAATGACTGCATCAAAGAATGAATATATTAAAAAGATTCTCTCTGATAAAGATCTTAAGTTTGTACAAGAAAATTTTGATTATGTATCAAAACTCTATGACAAGAGAGATGCTGAACAGCTTGAAACCATTAAGGAACAAGCATTCAACAATCGCACTGTTAAGAGCGATGCTCCTAAAGTTGTTACAGAAAACAACAGAGGGATTAAGCATAATCCGCTAATTTCTTCTTATCTAGGTCAACTTGATAGGAAGTAAGATTTAATGAAGTCAGTCATATGACTTGAGTTGCTTGGGTATCCAATCCCATGAGTCCAAAATGATAAAACGTATGAAAATCAACGCTCCACAGTCCTTCATCGATCAATCAAGAGCTGACGCTCTTCTTGAAAAATGGGCTCCTGTATTAGACTATACGTCTAGCACAGTTGCTCCAATCGAGGATTCTTATAAGCGCTACACGACAGCAGTACTTCTTGAAAACCAAGAACAGTTCTGTTTTCGTGAGTCCAACCAAGCCGGTGGCACCGGTTCAGCATTCAGTAACGGTTCAGTAAATGTGAACCAATACGGTGGTGCTGTACCAAATGGTGACAACTATGCTACAGGTGACGCGCGCTTACCTAAGATCCTTATTCCGATGATCAGACGTACATTCCCAGAGCTTATTTCGAACGAAATCGTTGGTGTACAGCCTATGACAGGTCCAGTAGGACTTGCATTCGCTCTTCGCTACAAGTATGGAACACAAACCCTTGGTGGTGCTAATCTCACAGATGGCTACTTTACCAATGGTACACCTCCTACTGCAGCGTCGTCCACAGGTGCAGCTCATAACCAGCAAGGTGTATCCTACACTGGTCAGAACACACCATATGGTGACAACGAATTAGGATTCCAGTTCTTAGAAACTCGCTTCACAGGCACTTCTTCTCAATACCTTAGTGGTCTTGGAAGTGGTTCTGCGTTCTCGTTCCTAGGTCCTGATCAAGGTGTTGCCGAAATTCTTAAGAATTTCGAAATCAACTCCAACATTCCTACAGTAGAAGTAAGCTTTGAAAAGACATCAGTTGAAGCAGGTACCCGTAGATTGGGTGCTCGCTGGTCCATCGAATTAGAGCAGGATCTCAAGAACATGAATGGTATCGATATCGATGCTGAATTAACTAACGCTATGTCGTATGAAATTCAAGCAGAAATCGACCGTGAAATGGTCATGAGAATGATCCAATCAGCTCTTAACGGTGGTGCAACAGCAGGCTACTCCTTCTGGAGTCCAGCCTCAGCTGACGGTCGCTGGTTAGCAGAACGCAATCGTGATTTCTATCAGAAACTTATTATCGAAGCAAACCGAATCGCCGTCCGTAACAGAAGAGGGGCAGCAAACTTCATTGTAGCAACACCACGTGTGTGCGCTATTCTTGAAATGCTACCTGAATTCCAATGGATGTCTGTTGATGGTAACGTCAACACACAAGGTGTAGGTATTGCTAAGGTAGGTACAGTTGGTGGTAGATTCACAGTATACCGTGATACACGTACAGAAGTTCAGAACCCCGGCTACGGCTCAACCACAGGATACGGCAATCCTTCAGGTCGCACAACAGCGCTTGAATATGCTCTCCTAGGTTACAAAGGTCCTGAATTTTATGATACAGGTATCATCTATTGCCCTTACATTCCAATCATGGTACAGAGAACTATCGGTCCAAACGATTTCGCCCCACGCGTAGGCTTGCTTACACGTTATGGTGTTGTCGATAACATCTTTGGTGCAAATCTCTATTACCACATTGTAATTGTAACAGGTCTAGGTACTGCGTTCACTCCTGGTGTACAGTCTGTTTACATGTAATAATTCTAAAACTTAATGTTTTATACCCTTGGTGGATTGCTACACCAAGGGTTTTTTATGTAAAAAATACCCAACGAAGCATAAATATTAATATGCCTTACGACTATCTTCTACCGCTTTCTAACCGTACAGTTCAAACTGTTACACGTACTCCTGCAACATCTGCTATTAGTGGTACTCTTTCTCTTTCAGCTGCTACCACTCTTGTTGTGCCTTCGTTGAGTGGAACCACAACAGTAAGTAACTTGTCTGTAGCGTTTACTCTTACTCCAAATGCTACTCTTAACGGTGTTAGTGCTACACCTATTGGTATCAGTTTAACGCAAGGTACAAGACTTGGTGCTGTTGTTGTATACGGTAAAGTTGATACATCCACATTTACACAGAGTACATCTACTATTACCGCTACTATTAAGTTCAATGATCCAAACTATGTTACTACTAACATTAATATTTCTGCAAGAGGTACATCAGCTGTTGCTTTAAGCACAAGTCAACTTGATAATCCTTTAGTTATTTTAGCAACTGATGGTGATTATACAGCTACATTTAGCGGTTTAACATCAACAAATGTTGTTTACCGTACAGTTGGTCGTCAAGTAAGACTTCGTCAAGGTTACGAAGCCTAATTCATATACAAAAAAGCCCGATGAATTAATTCATCGGGCTTTTTTTATGTTCAGATGGAATTACTGCTTTGGAGTCTTTGCATGTGCAAATTCCTCATTACTTAGCGTACAATGCAGCATACTTTCATGTGATACTCGTTCTGGATTAATATCAATACCACCACGACGTGCATATAGACATATTACACTCAGCTCATCTGGTTGCAAACAATCAGACAAACGTTTGTAAATAGTTTCACAAATTTCTTCATGAAAGTGACATTCATCGCGGAATGAAACAATATACTTTAGAAGTGATACTGGGTCAACATCCCATTTACCTTTATACGTAATATAAACATCTCCCCAATCCGGTTGAGAAGTTACACGACAATTAGATTTAAGAAGAGCACTATGAAACTTCTTAGTAATACCAGTACTTGGTACCATCTCAATCAACTCAGGAGTTTCTTGATAAACATTAAACTCATCAGTCAATTGATGTTCATATTCACTTTCAATAGTAACGAACTGATTATAATATTCATCCGACAAATTAACCGTTTCAAAAACAATTTCTTGATCTGAAAAGATCTTAACATTAACTTCTGTTTCTAAAAGGTTAGAAAGATCTTTACTAGCTAGAGCTTCTATCTTTTCCCTTACATCATCAGGTGTGACTGCAAGTTTAGTCATGTTGTATGAATTGAAGTACAACTTAAGGGATTTCGATTCAACAATATATTTACTATCACAAGAATATACAATTTTTGCAATACCGGTAACAGGTAACCCATTATAAGTTAATGCTGAGATTTCATAAGCATTCCATGTATCATAACCAACAAATGGAAGTTTGTCATCATCAATACCAAGATGCTTACGATTATTACTACGAGGTTCCCTTACAAGAAGAGAATTATCATATAATGATTTATATTGAGATGTCTTACCAAGGTGAACATCAATATTTGAGTTATCTAGTTTTTCTGTTTTCATAAATTAATTCCTTTTTGCAGTAGTGTATTTTTAATAGTATGCATTCTTTCCTCTACTGTACCAGAAAGTTTTACTACGTTTTTTATTTTATATTCTTTGATTACCCATTCAAAAATTTCAATAATTTTATTTCTGAAGTTAACGTCAATACTACGTTCACCATCATCAACTAAAAGTACATCTTTTGGATCAGTATAAAAAATTACATCAACCTTATCTATTAACTCATTGAAAATTTTAATAGAAAACGCTAACGTTAATTCATCTACTTGCTTTTTATCAAAATGCAAATACATCGTATAAACAAGACCATCTAGAATACATCTATCTAGAATTGTATCTTGCCTACTAGCTTTAAGCATATTTTTGATATGCTCTGCAGTAATAAGATTTTGCGTTGTGCTATCACCAGCTTCGTTAATTGCAACCCCGCATTCAGATCTAAGTTGACGCGTAATCTCTGGAAAATAAATAAATTTATCTCCAAATTCCTCCATGCAATTAGTAAGAAGGGTAGATTTACCTGTAGATTGAGCTCCTGTAAATGAAATAATCATAATTCAATTATATTATACTTTTCGTGCATATCAAGATAAAAATAATATGCAGATTCACTTAAAAATAATTGTTTGGGTGCAAGTGAATTGATGAAGTTATTATACTCTAATACTTGATGAATCATTGGAATAAAAACAAAATAATATTTATCATCACTAGTTTTTTCATTCATAATAAATTTCATTGCTTTATATGCTTTATAAGCATCCTTATCAACAAATAATTTGAGATACCTACACCCCTTTTTATGATATGTAGAATATACTTCATTAAAGATTTTTCTAAAATATCCCTTTTGTCTAAATTCAGGTAACGTAAACACTCTTTGAATATAAAGAATTTCCTCACCATTAGAACACTCTTCAACATTTGCAAACATCACACTTATGATTTGTTTCTGTTCAATGTATGCGAATGGTAATTGGTGCCAAAGATCTTTTCTATCCCATGTTGCAATACAGTCATCAACTAAATAGGTTTTAGTTTTACTATCAATTGACTCTGCAAGATTCAAACATTCCTTTTTTGTTAATTTAACAATCATAGAAAATTGATAGTTTTAAATTCATCAACATTAAACAAAATATTTTTCTTATTAGTTTCAGTTACTTTATAGTCAATAAGATCACAAAGTTTGATGCTAAGTTTATCAACAAGACCAACACCTTTCATATATCTCATATTATGTATACCTGCTACAACCGGATTGGAGGTATCAACAGATCGAATATTACTGAAGTTATAATCAAGTGTATAATGACCAAATTCATTCGGTAAAGAACAACCTAAAAGATGGTGAGGTTTTTTTCTATTCCAAATACCATACTTAACAAAGTCTTCTAATAGCTTAATGCGACCATTTCTCTGCTTTTCTAGCTTGTTTGACCCGAAACCTGTAATCTGATAATAAGAATAGTCAAAACTAATTGCAATGTAATCTGCATGTTTTGACATGAAGTCATAACAATCAGCAAGTTCAGTAAATGTCTTTCCTTGTACAACACCAATTCGTGGTATATGTTTAATCGGTTCATGATTATGTTCCTTATCCCACCTGATAAATGACTCAATAGTTCCTATTGCATCTTCCAACACATCAGGTACAACATAATATGAAGGCTTTAAGTCAACAATATAATTGTAAAATTTACTGCTATCAAAAGCAACTCCTAGTTCGAAAATTGAATTATCAAGTAAAACTTCTCTACCAATTTGTAGACTTGTTTTAAAAAATTGATAATAGTCTGGATATTTTTCAAATAAGTGGACTAAAGCGTAATCATAGTCGTTATAACCGTAAGATAACGGTAACATTGATATTGGTGATTCATGTGATATTAACATATATATCATTATAGTTTTGATATAGATAATTTCAACTAAATAATTTTATGGCATACGTAAATCAGCTTCTATCAGATGCAAAGCAAATTAAAAGTTATGCTACTGGTGTATTGGAAAATATTTCATGTTTACCATCAGTTCTTGGTAACATACTTGGTGCTAATATACTAGGTGAGTTTACTTCAATAGCATTAGAAGGTATTAAAAGTAACTTCATTGCTATTGCTGATAATATTTCATCCCAGGTCCAAAATGTGATAGGTAAGTATACAAATAAACTTACAGAAATATCACAGCTAGCTAGCGGTATCACAAAATCTGTTTGTGGTGTTGAAAGTCTTTTAACTGGTCTTTATAGGGATACTAAAGAGTTAGCAGCTGATATGTTTGATGGGTTCAATCAAAGTGAAAGATGTCAATATGTAGGCGCGCAAATTGGTGCTTGTATACGTGCAAAAGTATATAACAAACTATCAACTCAATTACAACGCAATATTGTTAATAGTGATATTTACAATGATTTAGCATTTGGTAAAATAAGTCAGCTTGAATCATTGAGTAGAAAGAGTGATGATTTAGTATCAGGAATAAATGTACCAGGTATTGCAGATAATTTTTTAAAGGCAGAAGCTGAAAGGGTTAATAAAGCTAGAATACAATTAGGTAGAGTTAATAATATGACTATATATGGCACTGAAGGACCTTTACAGGGTAGAAATACTTTTAGAAATTATAATTTTAGATATAGACCTTATACAAACTTCCAATCAATACCAGTAAGACAAACTATAGTGCAAGCAGTACCAGTAGCAGAATAATAATAATAATATGGATTTAACCGCAGATTATGGAATACACAAAGGTATCGTAATTGATAATTACGATAGAGAAATACCTTATAGTGGTAGAGTGCAAGTGTTTATACCCGACATTCATAGTGCTAGTTTACAAGCACTATTCAAAGGGCAATCTAGTTCACAATTTAGATTTATAGGTGATAATATCACTACTAGTTTAACTCCTGATGTTATTGAATATCTCAAAAGTTTTTGTCCTTGGGCTACAGCTACTTCACCTATAGTTGGGGATGTAGGCATGGGTATGTATGATGCTGCATCTGGTAAAGCATCTGTTACAGAAAATCCATGCATAGGTTTAGAAGCAATTAAAAACCCAGCACAAAATTACACATCATTACAAGGTGTGATTAATACTGGTGGTGGTTATAGCAACCCCAGCAATACATTTGTTAGAAATGCGGATCCAAATCCTTATAGTAGAGCTCCAGATTTAACAAATTTACCCAAAGGAGTATTTTCTGTACCAAGAGTTGGTAGTACACTTCTACTTCAATTTTTCAGTGGTAATATAAATTACCCAGTTTATATAGCAGCAATACCAGACGCATTACAATATAGACAGATATTTTTAGCTGCAAATGTTAATAAAGCGGATGGACAAACTACAGCAATTGCCTAAATATTTTTATGCCAAGTGATGGAGGTACAGTAACTAATACTTTAGCTGAGAAAAAGGTTGTTTCAAATTATTCGAACAACCCATATGTAGCTGAAGGTGATTATCATGGTAATAGTAAAGTTACAGACTCATCCGGTATAAGTGAATTTACCCCCATTACCCATCGATTAACCACTATAATGGATAGATTTGTATCTGTAGGTGGTGATGATAACGTATATGTAAATGGTACCAAAGAAACACGAGTCGATAACGGTGATATGATATTGTTTGTTGGTCCAGCTGATGCATTAATAAAAAATGCATATAGCAGATGGGCTGATGAGTTTGCCTCAATAGCAGCTGCTAACTTATTACCGGATACCAAAATACCAGCATATCCAATATTACCTGGTGTGGATTACAATAATTTAACCAATTTAGCATAACCTATGGCAAATAGCGGCTCATATCCCAATCCTAAAACATTACAAAATAATGGCGTAGGGCAAAACGTTGCACCTACAGCTGCAAACCCAGCACTTAGCGGAGCAGGGTCATTTTGTCAACTAGCAACTGGTATTTCAGCTCCTATAGCTGAAACCATTCAAAATACTATTAATAGTCTTAATTCATTACAAGGTGCTGTTGATGGTATAATTTATTCACCAGCAGTTGGTATAAATGAATTACAACGTAAAATAGCTTCAGGTGAAATACTGAATAATATAACATTGAAGATACAATTATCTATAGGTCGAATACTTAGAAATGCAGCTACATCATTAGCTACAAGTGCTGTTACTTCAGCAGTTCAAACGTTAGCTAATGATGCGCTTAGAGGTGTATCAAATGCTATTGGTGATATTACTTCACCGCTTAAAGATATTAAAAATGTAGTTACCGATTCAGTTAATGGTGTTACTAGAGTAATTGATCAAGCTAATGCTCAATTAGCAGCTGGTGTATATAAGGCTGCAGAGATACCAGGTTATTTGTTAACACAAGCTGGAGCTAGTGTTGGTGGTGCTGTAGGTGGTGCGTTAAGTACAACTGGGGCTGAAGCTACTAAACTATTAAGTGGAGCTGTAAATACAGCTTCAACTGCTCTTTTTGGTGTAACGAAAGCGATAGGAAGTGCTGTTAATAATCCAAATTTATATTCATTACCTCAAATAAATCCAACTCAGGCTACACTTCAAAAAAGAGATACATCTAAACCAACAAACTAATTTTATATGATTGCATTACCAAACCCACCACCATTAAATGCACCCCCTAAAATAGAAGTTTTAAATGTTGCAATACCTCAAATTGTAGAAGGTAGTTCTGCACCACCTAATACAGAAAAGCAAGGAATATCAACGTTAATTTCTTCTAAGCAGAAGAAATTCAATGAAATTGAAAAAGATTTTGGTACTGGTGGTAATTATGTAGAAAATATTATTAGAAATAAACACACTATAGTTGGTGCTGCTCCAAATAGTACACCACAAGGTGTAGTTGTTCCAAAAGGCAAACGTGTTAAAGCTGGTATTGTAGTATCACCAACAGGTACAAGATCTCAAGATGGTGGAGTACCCATAGTTCAAGAAGTTGATAACTGGTCTGCATTCCCATGTGGTAATTATAATGTGGATGTAGGTAACAGATTTTCTGTAAAAGCTGGTGGTGGTGGTGTGCATCTAGTATCAGGTGGTAGTGCTAGCTTAATTAGTGAAACGGTTACAAAAGTTGGTAGTACAACTCAAACCTTAATTGGTGGTGAAAGTGTAAACATAACAGGTAACTCTAACGTTACTATTGAAGGCAGCTTTGTAAATATTAAAAGTGATGCGCAAGTTGTGGTGGATAGCACATTAGGTGTTTCTGGTAATGTAATTGTTCAAGGAGGTATATATTCCGAAGGTGAATTATTTGTTAACCATATTACAGGTCCTAGAGAAATTCAACAAACCATAGTTGGGTTTACTAGTGAAGGAGCTGAAGGTCAGCTAGTGTTTGGTAGTTGGATAGCTGGGGTAGCTGTTATTGGTGGTGTAGCTGCTAACATGTTAGCATCCACCGTACTTAATGCTGAATTAGCTGTAATAAAAAGATTAAATACCCCAACTGCTACTATCAATGGGTCACCTAGTGGACCAGCTAGTAGTCAGTGGCCTTATTTTCCCGATTACGTTCAAACGAATCAACCAACATACCCATTATCCTATAATACTGTACCGCAATCCCCACCGTTTGCATTAGGACCACTTGCAGCTGGTACTAAAGTTGTACCTATAAAAATATTTTTAGGTTTCCAAGGCAATAATGCTATACAACTTTTACCACATGGTCATGAATTTCCTTCTGTACCAATGAGACTATTAGAGAGTACTAGTACTAAAAGTGTCAACAATGTAATGAGACAAGAAGCAATTGATAGAGGTATTAATAGAGCAGATTTTGCTGTTGCTAGTGAAGCAATTGCTGATGGGGCAAAATATGATAAGGGTAATTGGTTAAATGTGTTTTTAGCAAGAATCCTAAATACCTTTTTAAATTTTCGTGGTACTGATAAGAGTTATAGTTTAACTCCTTAGTCTATAAATTAGATTAAAATCCACTCCACCATCCACATTTGCGAAAGATCTTTACAACCAGAATAGGATAAAGCACTTTGTAAATCTTGTTTAATTTCTTGAAGCTTATCTTCAAATGTCATTCCATTTTGATTAAGCTGAAGAAGTTTACCTTCAATATTTTTTGAATGACCTTTATTATGTTCTGATGCTGAGCCAAAATAATGTTTTTGGCCATTGATAAGTGGTGCGGGTGAATCAATACATTCACTAAACAATTTACCACACATTACATAATCAGCTCCAGCTACTAATGCTTTAGTAATATCACCATTATGTTCAATACCACCATCTGCAATAATTGGTATATGTAAATCATTTTCCGTTCTATAAGTATCAATTTCACTTATACAACTAAACATTGGGTAAGTAAATCCTGTTTTGAGCTTTGTGGTGCATGCTGCTCCAGGTCCAACACCAACTTTAATAATATCTGCACCCCATAAAACTAAATCATAATAAGCATGTTTGGTGCAAATGTTACCAGCAATGATTTTAACTTCTGGTAAGAGATCTCTTATAAATTTGATCATATCTTTCATCAATACACTATGACCATGTGCAATATCGATAGTGATATAATCTACTCTAAGCTTAGAGCCAGCGATGTTGGTAAGTGCAATTTTATCTGACTCCTTTACACCAACTGAAATAGAAATAAGATTCCAATTATATTTGTTACAATTTTCAACAAACTCATAATTATCCATATCAAATCGATGCATGATATAAAAGTAATCATGTTCAGATAGAAAATGCGCTATCTTTGTATCGATAACGCATTTCATGTTAGCTGGTATTACTGGAAGATTAATTGAACGATCACTTAGATTAGTTGATACATCTAATTCAGATCTAGAAGTAGCAGTTGAAAATCTTGGTACTAGAGCGATGTCGTCATAATAGAGCTTTTTATCCATATTATATTATGATCTAAAAAGCTCGAAGATCAACTATATAATTTCATCTACCATCCCATATTCCAAACACTCCTTAGCTGTAAGCCATAGGTCATGTTTAAGAATTTCATCAAGCTTCTTCATTGGCATCTTAGTGTATGTTTTATAGATGTCCTTGATAGATGTCATCAATCGTTTATAATTTGCTTGCTGATCTTCTAGCTGTTGAAAATTACCATACGAACCAGCAGACAACTGATGGATTAACATAAATGAATTTTTACCGATGAAGCGACGCTTACCAGCAACACTAATAAGAGTCGCACCACTTGCTGCACCACCCTCCACGTAAGTATATATTTTTGTTTTGAGGTAAGCCATTCTATCTAAAATAGCAAGGCTATCAAAAAGGCTTCCTCCATCAGATCTAATTCTAAAATGTAAAGTAGGATCATAATCAGCTCCTAACATATTTTTAGTATTTTGTAATCTTAAATCTGTTTCATTTAACAATCTACAAATCTCACCAGCTGTAACAGTATTAATTTCACCATAAAATGCAATTTCATTTTCAGAGCCTCTAATGTGAGATGTTATCGCTTCTTCTTCCCCATTAATACCTTCTATACGAATAATATTTTGAATAGGTTGTTCTTGTTTTGTTTCATCACCACCATTTAACCAAATAGAGCGTTGTTTCATGTTATTAATATTATTTATATTTTAGCAGTGTAATAACAACGATGGAATATTTTTACATTGATCAGCGAGTTTAATCAAACAAGCATCATCAAGTTTAGGTTGTTTTAAAATAAATTGCAGCATTAAAATACCAACTACTCTATTATCCTTCTTAAGAGGTATACCTATAACAGACTCAACACCAAACTCTTCAAAGAATGTTCTTGTTGTAACATCTTGAAGTTTTTTAACGCTCGGTACAACGAAAGTACCATCAAGAACATCTCCGATCCAAGATGCATTTGTTATAATAATATTTTGCAACACCTTATGCATTGGGTGAACACCTGGAGCAATCTCTTCATGAGTGATTGAAAACTTCTGCATTGATCCACCTGTAAAGAAACTACCACCATTATGAAATTGTACAATAAATGCTCTACCTGCATCCCAGTCAACTAACAAATTTGTTAAGCAGTCCTTTATTAGTTTACCCACATTTAATGTTTCTACTACGGCATCACGTTTAGTAAAAATTTTATCACTAAGATTGTTAAGTATCTTTTTTACAAAAATTAAAAAGACACCAAGCAACCCTGAAATAAAACCAATAACTGATGTACGTAAGTCTGGATCAAGATTATCTAGCATCTTATATTTATGGGAATCCCGATAGCAATGCTATCGGGGACCGTTGATTAAAGTAATATTAACAAAGACTAATTAAAAGTCATCATCTAATGCTCCTGCAGATTGATAATCAGTTACTTTCGATTCAAAGAAGTTTTTAGCCTTAATTAAATCTTGAACTTCTGATAAGAAATCGAATGGATTTTTATCATTTTCAAAACGATATGAAATACCAATACTTTCAAGTCTCCTGTTACCGATATATTGCATATAGTCAATGAACATATTCGAATTCAAACCTAAGATCCCAACAGGCAACACATCCTTCGCATAAGCGATCTCAAGTGCAACTGCCTCTTTTAAATAACCAACAAGTAGATTTTGGAAATCTTCAGTCCAAACTTCTGGCATCTGATTAATAATCTGACGAATAAGTGAGCAACCGAACTTGATATGATTAGATTCATCACGAAGAGTATACTCAATTTGCTCACCAACACCAGGTAATTTTGATTTCAATGCAAGCAACATTGCAAAACCAGAGAAGAAAAACGTACCTTCACAAATAACCCAGTAAATAAAGGCTGCCTTAATGACTTCACGAACACCTTCCACGGTTGATGTATCAACATCATGTTTAAGATTCTTTGTAATGGACATTAAGAAATCATCTTTAGCTTTAATAGATGGTACTGTCGCGTACGCTTCATATACTTCCTTAAGATCAAGACTCAAAGAATCGCAAATATAAACAACTGTATCGTTATGCAAGCATTCTTCCCAAATCTGCCGTGCCATATATTGACGACACTCTGGATCAGTAATATGTCTAAAGAGAGATACTAAATTATTTCCTACTAACGACTCAGATCCTGCGAAGAATCCAAGCGTACGTCGTACTACCAATTTTTCTGCATCAGTCAACTTATTACCCCGCCAATTATTAATATCAACGTTCATTGGAATTTCTTCTGGATCCCAATTATTACGTTTACCAATCTTATACAAATCCCATGCCCATTTATGTTTATGTGGTAAAATTTGATTCACACCCTCTTTTTCTTTACCTAGAATTAATCCCGTTTTTTCGCTCATATTATTATTTATTCTATCGGCTTTCCCATGTATTGGTTATATTTGTTTAAAATACTTTTACGTGTAACTTCACCTTCTTCAGTTAATTGCGCTTTATTTAAATTGTTGAGAACCACTCCTGCTCTGCAGTAGGCCAGTTCATAAACCACGGACTTACCTTGGTTTAAAATACTGCAGAGCAAAGAGTGTTCATCATCTGTCAACTCTTCCAGAAACGGTTGAGGGAAGTTTATTGACATGATTCGCAGGTAGGGTCAACAATCAAACATGCTTTCATTGGAGCTTCATCTCCAATAGAGCTTAAAATTTGATTACTATTTACAGAAGCTTTTTCAATTGAAGATGCACCTTTATTACGCAGGTAATAAGTCGTTTTCAATCCTAAAGTCCAAGCATGCATATACATATCATTAAGATATTTTAGAGATACTTGATCGTTAAAGAGATTTACTGACATTGCTTGGTCAATCCAAATACCACGAGCAGCTGCTGCATCGAGAAGTTTAAACTGATTTACTTGGAATGCAGTTTTATATCTTGCAATTAGTTCATCACGAATACCTTCTGGTAGGTTCATTCGACTTACATCACCATCAGCTGCAACTAGTTGCTGAACCGTAGTATGATTCCACATATTCAAAGCTTTAAAATCATCTACAAGCCACTTATTAATCATTTTAAATTCACCACTAAGAGTACGATAAACGAATAAATTAGAGAAGATCGGTTCGGTTGTTGAAGAGCACCCAACAATAGATGAAATAGTCGCAGTAGGAGCAATTGCCAGTACATTAGAATTTCTCATACCATGTTTACTAACTGACTCGCGTACCGATTCCCAATCATGATTTTCTAAATCTTCACGAGTTTTATTAAAGGTTGGGTCTCTTTGAGACATCAAATTAATATATGAGTCAACTGGGAATACATTCTTACTCCAAAGCGAGCCATCAAACGTTGAATACTTACCGCGTGTCTCAGCTAATTGGCTACTAGCAAGAATTGCATGATATGAAATGAACTCAGAAATATAACCAGATAATTTAACTGCTGTATCACTATCATAATTAACTCGAAGAGCGTGGAACATATCATGCCAACCCATTGAACCAAGACCAATCGGTCTATGCTTTACGTTAGAGTTTTTAGCTTCTTGTGTTGGATAGAAGTTAATGTCGATAACATTATCAAGCATCCGAATTGCAATAGCTGTAGTATCTTTCAGCTTCGGGTAATCAATAGTATAAACACCTTTTGAATCTACAATGAGATGATTCTTAAGATTGATTGAACCAAGATTACAAACTGCAGTTTCACCATACTCAGCAATATCGCGATCGTTATTCGGTTTGAATTTAGTAGCCTTAGTATGAAGAGTAATTTCAGTACAAAGGTTAGATGAGTGCACTATACCTTCATGCTGATTAGTATAACGAATATTACAAGGGTCTTTAAATGTGATCCAAGGATGACCAGTTTCAAAAATTGCCTTAAGCATCTTTTTCCAAAGCGTTTTTGCCTCTACCTCTTTGAACAATCTCAACTCACCACGCTTTCCTTTTGCAACATACTCCCAGTACTTAGCTTCAAATTCTGTTCCAAACAAGTCATGCAATTCAGGAGCCTCTTCTGGGGAGAAAAGAAACCAATTACTATCAGCTGCAACTTGTTGCATGAATAAATCTGGAATCCAATTAGCAGTATTCATATCATTAGTACGTCTACGTTCTTCACCGACATTTTTCCTCAACTCAAGAAAGTCTTCAATATCGTAATGCCATGTTTCCAAATAACCACAACCAGCACCCTTTCGCTTTCCTCCTTGATTGATTGCAATTAGCATATCATTAAACAATTTCCAAGTATAAACAGCTCCAGTCGTTTGACCACCTGTAGTAGAAATCAAAGCACCACCAGCTCTAAAGGGAGTAAAGTCCATTCCAAGCCCACCAGCGTACTTACTCTTCTGAGCTTCCTGATGAAGACCATCAAAGATACCAAATACTGAATCTTCAAACGTATTCAAGAAGCAAGAAGAGAGCTGACTACGAACATTTCCTGAATAGAACAACGTTGGTGTAGACGCCATGTAATCGTGCGTGCTCAATACATTGTAGAACTTAATAGCCCACTCTGTTCTTTCCTCTGGCTTTTCTGCAAGAGCTAACCCCATTGCAATACGCATAAAGAATGCTTGTGGTGACTCTACAAGCTTATCATCAACACGGCACAAATAGCGATCAACAATAGTTTGAACGCCGAGATATTCAAAGATATAATCTCTCTTAATATTGAGAGCAGCTGAAATTGCTTTGAGGTCGAATGAAAGAAGATCTTTATTAAGAGTTCCAGCCTTTACCAAAGCTTTGAGATTAGTGATGAATGTCTTCTTATATTGAAGTTCAAATGCATCACTATCTACACCTTCACCAAATACTTCTTTATATAGAGTATTAAGAAGCAATCTTGCGGCCACAAGAGTATACTCCGGTTCTTGTTCGATTAATGCTCTTGCTGACAACACAAGAGACTTATCAATCTCTGTAGTTGGTACACCATCATATAGTTTTAGAGTTGCATTATATACAACTGTTAAAGGATCTACATTCTTGAGACCCTTACATGCTCGATCCACGCATTGGTGGATCTTTTTATCGTTTAAAATTTGTAGCTTACCGTTTCGTTTAAGTACTTTCATAGTATACTATTTAGTATATACCATGACACTAAACAATCAAGTTTTTACCTATATTTTTTAATTAAAGACGAATAGTTTTTTTGAGACCGCAATGTGGTAGAGAATAATATTTGATTACTCTTTTATTACCTGCTTCAGTAACTTCAACATAGATTTCAGACTCTGTAACAATAGGTTGTCCAGAGATAGACCCACCAGTATTAAACTGTCTGTAGAGCTGACCAGTTAAAGCATCAAAAAGTTTAATTGTATTCTTACCAGCTATAGATGGGATAAATTTTTTTGTCATAATTTAAGTTGTTTGATATTATTTATGAATAACTGTACATCTTCATCAGAAGCTTGCATCATAAAGTTTTGAGCACTATCAAGTCGCTTTTCAGATATACTTTTCTTTTCAACTTTATGGTAGCTAATTATATCAATAACATCTTGAGTATCACCACCAGGTAATCCCGGTTCAACTACATTAAGAATTTTACGAATTTCATTTACATTATAACCACGCTTTACCAAACTCTTAGCTTTTTTGCTAATATAATACTTGCGTAAATTTTCTTCACCATTATACTCCTCTGCTTTTTTAGCAAAATAGTCCTTACCCATCATTACAGACTGACCTGTAATTAAACATGTTACTTTTCTATCACTCATTTGTTTACCTCCCAAGGGAATTTGATCCATGTATCGTTTTCTACCTCTTGTAAGTAGTCACAATTGAAAACTGTATGTGGTTTCATATACACCGTTAAAAAATTTACATGCTTTTCTGTATAAAAAAGAGACATCAAGTAACTATTAACAGTAATTAAAGTGTGACCAGTGTCATTAATGTCATCAACTACTAGAACGTTGTGGTGTTTTGACTTTCTAAACACAAAATTTTGATACCACTGAGCGTTATACGTTTGAGTATTGTTAACTGCATACGATTTAACACCGAGATTGATAATAGGCTTGTCGAGAATCTTCGAAATAATGACACCAGGTACCATTCCCCCTGTACCAATACAAGCAATAATGTCGACATCTTTATATTTTTCCTTAATATCACTCTGCACAATTAGAGATGTAATTTCATCCCATGTAACATTTTTATCCATACTTCAATATATACTATTAAATATATAAAACAATGTCTGATTTAAGAAAAATTCAACAAATTTATGAAGGTGGTTATAATGGTGTTAGCATTGATACACCTCTAGCTAATTACACCCAATCAAATGTTGGTAGAACATCTAAAGCTTACACTTACCAAAGACCAATACCAACAACCTCTCCGGATAAACCTGCATATGTTCAAGCACCTTTAGGAACATCTCCTATTGAAAGTGAGGAAGAAGTAGTAGGAAATATCTCTCGTAGTGCTGTTGTTAAATTATTAAACCAAGAAATGGAAAACGCAGCAGCCGAAAATATGGACTACTGCGTTTACGTATTAGGAAAGCTAATAAAAGCCGTTAAGGGAAATTAACGTTCAAGCTTACTAATGGTTGTTTGAATGAGTTCCAGGAAATGATCAGCAAAGAAGGAAATTGCTGCACCATAGAAAGGAAATAACAACAAGTTTTCCTTTGATGTCAAACCAACAATTAGGCCTGACCAGAATCCCAAACATAAGGAACATTTAAATAGTTCCTCAAAGTATGGACTCAATTTCCTTAATTCATTACGTGGGTAATTGAATATAGAACCATACTTAAGTATGAAAGTCAAACCAATGATCGATAAGGGAATCATCCAAGAATAAGCTTCTCTGCAGATTCGTCAATAAGCTTTACTGCATCTCCAACAAGCTTAAGTTCATCTTTGTGGATCTTAATGGTATTACCATCATCATCTTTGATTGAGTAGAAGTCTTCATCAACCTTAGTGAGTTCAGGACAACCTTGTTTGGTATTACAGCATAGTTTAACAGATGTATTTGATAGCATTTTCATACAGTTATTTAATAACTGGGGTTTATTATACCACTATTAAAACCCACTTGCAACAGATCTTTGAATTACAAAGAAACCTGGTTGTGCTTTTGATGCTGTAGCAGATAGATAACCTTTAGATAGTTTATTATACTCATTATATGATTTTCTATCTAATGATTTTAAAAGATTCAACCCACCATTTTGATATAGTGGTGTATTGAGAAGACCTTCAATCTCACGCAACCTGCTAAACTGTTTAGGTGTAAATGGATTAGCTACACCTGTTAAAGTAATTAACGTTCTAGAAATGATCTTACGTGCAGAACCTTCTGTTTGAATTGCAAATAATTGTTGTGCTAGTGGTCTTGTAACTGACATACTATTATTTATTGTTGTAGAGGTGGTTGTTGTTGGGTGGTTGTTTGCGTACTACTTGGAGGTCTTCTTGATTGTAGTAGTAGTGTAATATTGTAAATGAGCCTTGCTTTGCCAGTGTTAGGTAAAAAGTAGTATTCATCTGGTACTCTAAACGTACCATAATTTTGATATACAACCCTAAACGGATTTTTCTTCTTTTTAAATAAATCGCTTAGCCAACTCATAATATTATTTAATCTCTAAAGAGCAATTTTAGTATGATTATAGATCAAGTTACAACCCAGCTTTCTTTAACTTGGTATAGTAATGAGGGTCTTCTGCTAAATGATCACGAGCAATCTCTTCAGCAATGTCTTCATCATCAGTATGTTCTTTCTCAACTTCAATACCGATCTGGAGTTGCTCTTCATCAACCTCTTCAGTTGGATGTGTCATATCATCCCAGGAATCATCCCATTTAAGCTCAGGAGCATCTTTACCTTCAAAACTACTATTTTTAGGTATGAGTGATCCGTAGGCTTCAGCAAGTAAATTGATATCTTTGCGTGTCATAAAGTTATTTGCGGTAGATTTCTTTCGAGCGCGCTATAAAATTTTGCTTAGCAGTCTTATCACCACCAGTACGAGCAGCAATGAACTCATCATAAGCTACTTGATAATCGACAGCTTTCTGTAAGTCTTCTATATCCATCGTACCAACATTTGTCATTGTCTTAGATTTAATATCATTGAGGTTTCTAGAAACAGTGAGAGTTTTACCATCATAAGATACATCATAACCAGCTGGAGCATCAAACGACATAGATGTTTCTTGCGGCTCATTAGCAGCTGGATGCTTAGAGAGCATATCAGCCATTTGACTTTGCGATGCTGTTCTAGCACCCATTTGATTGATATTCTCTACATATAGAGATGCGATAGATTTTTGATCATTACGATTCATAGTTAATAACGGGTTTTAACTCCTCTAAGTACTTTGATTGCATTTTGCTCCTGAGCATGGTGATCAATACTAGTATCAAATGCAATAACATCTTGTGCATTAACAACAATTTGTTTACCTTCGTTACCCTCTACCTTTAGACGTTTCTTCATTGGATCAATAGCTACCACTTTTACAACTTCAATTCCTATTTTTGTTGGTATAGCTACTTCATCACCATTAGTAATAGGATCACCCATCTTGTCTACTACTTGTCTAGATTGATTAACATTCTCTACATAGAGAGATGCGATAGATTTTTGGTCGTTGCGATTCATATAGTTATTTAAGCCCTTATATAGAGAGTTACGGAGAGTGAGCAAAAAAAATTCCCCCGAGGTTAAGAGGAACCCAATCAAAGAATCTATTTAGAAGCTGGTGTGTCGTCAAGAGGTATTTGTTTAGCTCTACCAACTATCTTCATTGTAGTAGCAGGATCGAGTATAATATAACATGTTTGACCTTCACATTCAACTTCATTCTTATATGCTAAACATTTAATACCAGCAGCATTTAGAACGTATATAAAATAATTAATAAAAGCCTTCATTGCTGCAACATCTGTATCAGCAAAAAATATAGTGGTTCCATTCTCGATATGTGATTGTATATTTTCCAATCTATCAGCTACTGTGTATTTTTCACCAATAATAGTCATTTTGCTGTTTCGTACTTTTGGATCCACAGGATATATTTCTTTATTAATAGTTACTTTACTGTTTTGCACTCTTGGGTCTTTTAAAAGATCATCTACCCATGCATGCATTTTTTTAAACTCTCCTCCCGTGTTTGGATCTGGTAAATTGTAATAATCCTCTACAATTGCTGGATTTGATACATCTGCATATATTTTATACATATACCCATAAGTCGCGTTTTTATGTTTTGGGTTGTCAGCTTTTTCTTGCTTAAGTCTATCAATACCACATTCATATGGTCCAACATGAGTTAGTTTAAAAAAATTTCCGATACGAGGTCTAAAAGAACTGTGATATAACTCACTTGTTTGCTCTATAAAGAAAGTGCGAAACGATTGCATACTCATTTATTTATATCTTAGATAGTGTGTGTGGGACCCAATGGCTGATTTCCCCCGGAGAGTGCGCGCGAATTTTGGACCATGCACTTCCAGACCCAACCCCCGTACCGCTCTCTCTTACAAAGTCTCGCGACAACTTCCTCGCTAGCGTTGGCGCTCTCAGAGAGCTCTTCACTCTCAGAGCGTTACCTCTCAGCATTTTAGATGTAGTTAGATCGAACATACTGCTGGATCTCTTTAAGAGAGGTTAGAATGGTTTCAGT
>Ga0114974_10000275_pt1 | contig 43578 bp, 47 predicted proteins | sample S_130206_EF_Meta_FD_87318 | JGI IMG/M metagenome (GOLD analysis project Ga0114974, IMG submission 87318) | Freshwater microbial communities from Lake Simoncouche, Canada to study carbon cycling - S_130206_EF_MetaG | ecosystem: Environmental > Aquatic > Freshwater > Lake | place: Lake... | reverse complement strand
GAGCGCAATTGATATAACTATTTATGTACAATCTGGAATTGAATCTGCGAATCTAAACTGCAAAACTTGCAGTTGCGCGCCCTGTTGCACCTGGCTTGCAGGTAAAAGTTTTTCCTGCATGTTCTCCATCATCAAATGGATCCCCTGCTCGTCCTGAACTCTGCGCAGTGGTAATCATCAAAATATCTAGATCTGGGCCAATGAAGGCACATGATGAAGCAAACATTGCAGGAACTGAAATAATTTCGCTGACTTTAAAATTTTCATCAAGTCGACGAACTTCGCCACTTCCCCAAAATGCTACCCATAAACCACCTTGGTTATCCGCACACATTCCGTCAGGAAAACCTTCATCAGGATTTGCTGTATAGCGAACCTTACGATTTGTAATATTTTTACCCTCTACATCAAAAGAATCAATTGTAAATTTCATAGTGTCGATGTAGTACATAGTCTTACCGTCATTACTCCAGTCAAGACCATTACTCAAAGTGACATCACTAATCACGCGCTCCATCTTTGAGCCATCACGATCTAAACGATAGAGCGCAGCTTCTCCTGGAGTGAATTCGGCAGTTAGTGTTCCAAGCCATAGATCTCCAGTGGGAGAAACTTTTGCATCATTCCAGCGAATAGGAAATTTTTCACCCGGTCCATCAACATCAACACGATTAGGAAGTGCGTGCATCGCTCCATCGGTATCTCGCAAATATGGGCCAGAAGTTGTGCCAATTAATTCGCCGCCTTGTGCGCGAGGAATCACAAAGCCAATCTCTTCATCGACTGAATATTCACCAGTCTTATTTGTATCAAGATCACGCCATAAGACTTTCTTACCAGTGATATCAACCCAGTATCCGCGTTGATTATTCTTACCAGCAGAGGCAGGGCCTTCGCCTAGTTCGCACTTACGGTCGTCCCACACATCGGCTTTGATCATGGCTATTTCTACCATAATGACTCAAAGGGAAATAGACTCCCCGCTATGACTTTTGACCCTTCACAGAATGCAACTCTATTCACTGATCAAGTTGTTGTAGTGATTGGTGCCAGTAATGGAATCGGCCGCGCTGCTGCATCCCTTATCTCACATCGTGGAGCAAAAGTAATTATTGCTGATATGAATCCTGACGGGCTGAAAGAACTTGCAGCAGAATTGAAGCTAGCCACAAATCAAGTTCACGTTCTAGATGTTTCTGATCAAATTGCAGTTACAAACGTAATTACTTCAATCATAAAAGATCACGGCAAGATTGATGCGCTTGTAAATTCTGCTGGAATTGTGGGTCAATCTAATGTCAAAGTTGAAGATTTAGATTGGGCACTCTATGAAAAAACATTACAAGTAAATCTCTACGGTGCTATCTGGCTTACCCAACAAATAATTCCACACATGAAAAAACAGGCGTATGGACGTATCGTGCACTTAGCGTCCATTGCCGGCAAAGAAGGTAATCCTGGAATGGCGCCATACAACACTTCAAAGGCAGGGCTAATTGGTTTCGTCAAAGGCGTAGCTAAAGAATTGGCGCCTGCGGGAATTATTATTAATGCTCTAGCCCCAGCAGTTATTAGTACCCCTATGAACTCGAATACAAGTGAGGAAACATTGAAATACATGATTTCTAGAATCCCACTTGGTCGCACTGGCCAAGCAAGTGAAGTTGCAGAAATTATTGCTTTTATGGCATCTCCTGCTTGTTCATTTACAACAGGATTTACATTTGATATTTCAGGCGGTCGTGCTACGTACTAACTCTATTTCTAAGCGCTCTGCAAGGGCTGGCTTTACTTTCCACATCGCAATCATCTCGTTATAACGCTTCACATCCTGGGCATCAGGTTTTGCGCCAGTTTTGACGCCACGAATCATCAGATTTCTAGGTGTGTGCTCTCCCCCAATAAACTCAATTACATCAACTCGATATCCCAATAGGCGCAAGATCTGGGCCCTTAGTGCATCTGTTAGCAAGTCACTCATTCGTTCTTTCATAAGACCATGTTTAGTAACCATAGTCCACGGCTCTGGAATATCGCTGAGTTGGCTCTGTAAATCATGATGACAGCATGGAGCAATAAAAAGTAACTTTGCATCACTTTGTACTGCCCATGCGATTGCATCATCAGTTGCTGTATCGCAAGCATGAAGAGCAATAGCTACATCAGTTTGTGTAGCGGTTATCTCTGAAATTTCCTCTGCGCGAAATTCAATACTTTTTTTAATTCCGAGTTTTTGTGCAATAGCAATATTTCTATCACGTGATTGAGTACGAATATCTATGCCAACGACAGAGAGAGGAATCCCTTGGGTTTGTAAATATTGATGTGCACCAAAGGTGAGGTAAGCGTGTCCGCAACCTAGATCAGTAATTGTGAGTGGGTCATCCTTTGTTGGCTGATGAATTTGACCTGCTTCAATTGCATTCTTCACTGTTGGGGCGAGGATTCTCAAAAACTCTTCAACTTGCATGTACTTATCTGATTTAGAGGGTTTGATGACACCCTTTGCATCAGAGATTCCAACCTCGATTAGGAAGGGGTCATTTGCATTAAGTAATCTATTTTTATTGCGATCATGAGTTAGGACTTGCTCATTAGTGCCTTTAGAGCGGGTTACTAGCGCTTCACCTTTTTTTGAGATGCGTATTGAAAGTGAACCAGATGTCTGTTCTACCAATATGTTGGCAAACCCCGCTGTAAGTAGAGGAAGGGCGTCCAAATCTTTTGGTAGATAATTCTTTGCAGTAGTTTGACGTCCATCATTTTCAATGACTTGTAAATGTATCTGGTCCTTTATTTGAACTGGACGGATATCAATTCGCTCGCATGGTGTTTCCATATTACGGCGGCGACCAGATAAGACAACTCGAACTAAACTTTGAGAATCACTAATAAGTGCAACTGCTTGCGTTATCGCCTCATCTAGCTCAATTGCCATTGTGCAAACTTAGCAAATTACTGCGCTTCCTTTTTCATGAGGCAAGATTTCTAGATTCTTTTTTGGAAAAGCCTTGGCAAACATCTCGGCAAGTTCACGCTCTCCATCGCGATTTACATCATCGATAACGATTACTGCTTTGGGAGATAACTTTGCCTCAAACTCTTTGAGCGCAGGTTGGCGCGCCTTTGGATTTTTAGATCCGGGTGGACCATCAATCACGAGTAAGTCAATATTCTTTAGATCCTTTAGAAAAGTAAGGTCATACCAATCAGAACCAGATGCATGCTTCTTCAGAGGTGCTACGCGAATTTCAACATTTTTCACGCCATGCTCTTTGAGGATTTCTCGCGTCTTCTGAGCAAACTCTTCTGAATGATCAATGCTGACAATCTTTATTCGACCCTGTAAAGCCTTTGCCATTATGAGAGTTGATATTCCAGAACCAAGTTCAACAATTAACTTCGGGCGATTCTTACGAACTAATTCCATCAAAGTTAGTAATAGGTCTGGTGATGCTGCCCAGCTGCGCGTTGGTGGCAATGGTGCAGTGAACTTTATAAGTGAGAGTAATTGCGTAAAATATTCGCCTTGACGATAGTGCTGCCACATTTCTTTACTTGACGCTTTTATGCTTTTTTCAATCTCTCTATTTTGCGCAGATACTTTGTTAATTTTGCGGTGAATGCCCCGAACGGAGCGCACTATATAAATCGTTGCTACAAGAATTACTAAAGTAATTGAAACTTGTAGCAGGCTCGACATTGAAATATTCTAGCGAGTGATTGGCAATCTGATATGGATAGCAAGGCCACCTAATGAACTCTTGCGCAGCGATAATGTGCCTTTATGCATTGCAACTACTGCGCTCATGATGCTCATGCCAAGACCACTCCCACCCCTTTCTCTAGATCTTGATCGGTCGAATCTCTGCAACGAACGAATCCCTTCGCCATACGCGCTCACGCTCAATCCGGGACCACCATCTTCAATCAATAAATGAATCTCTTTGCCCTTTGAGCTTAGCGTTATTGAGACGGGTGAATCTTTGGGAGTATGTCGATCGATATTCAATAGTGCATTCTGTATTAAACGCTGAAAATGAATCTGTGAACCGGAAAATTCAATAACTTCATCGCATATATAGGTGACAGAGTGGGTGGGCGAAATTACCTTGAAATCATCGATGTGATTTTGTAGTAACTGACGCAAATCAAAACTTGATCTTGTAATAGTTGCCATTTCACCAATTTCAGCCAAAAGAAGTAGATCTGAAATCAATGTGTCCATTCTAGAAATTTCACTTTCTAATCTATCAAATGCACGACTTTCATCTTCTTGTGTGGGCAATTTCTTCCGGGCTAATAATTCTGAATACCCCTTGATCACAGTCAATGGGGTACGCAATTCGTGGGCCGCATCCCCCAGAAATTCTTGCATTTTTTGAAGTCGCTCTTTCTCGCTACGTACTCTTTGTCGCTTGGAGTTCCAGATAATTAGAAGGGAAGCAAAAAAATTGGCGATGAGTATAAATGCTAGGAGACGCAATTCATTTGAACGTAAATTTCTATCTAAATCATGTGTGGATATTGCACATACAAGGAATTCACCTTCAGGCAATTCCATTGCAATGGCGCGGACATGTTGATTGGCATCCAAGAAGATTGGGGTTGAAAGTGCGCGAACAAGGTCTTTTGGGTCAATGAGTATCTGTGAAAATTGACTTGATTCGCGCAAAATAGTTATTTCATTTGGTGGTGATATGAAAGCTATTGCTACATCAGCACTATTTATTTCTACTGATGCAAGTGCTTCATTTATTGCATTCTCAGGGTGCATAAGTGGTTCAGATATAACTTGATGGAGCGTGCGATCTAGTACATCGAGATCCGCACGGTAAGAACCCCAGATTGCAAAGCCTCCTATGAGAAACGAAATTAGTGTTGTAAGGAGAATTGCACCGATTACTTGTCTAAATTGAATCTTCATGCGATTACTTTAGGTTCTATTATTTGGAAACCAACTCCACGAACAGTCTTAATTCCCTCAAAGCCATCTCGATGTAGCTTCTTTCTCAAGTAAGAAATATACGTATCCACGACCGTACTTTCCGAGACAAAAGTGATTCCCCAGACTTCATCTAATAGGAAGGCTTTGGAAAGGACTCGGCCTTTCTTCTCAATAAGCATTTGCAACAAACGAAACTCTGTGGGTGATAAATTAATTTCATCATTTCCAAAAGTAACTTTGTGTATTTCTTCATCGAGTGTTATCGGCCCGCATGTGAGCGTTCGTGCTACCTCAACAAATTTCTTTGATCTACGAATTATGGCCTTTACTCTCAAAATGAGTTCTTCTAACCCAAAAGGTTTGACTACATAATCGTCGGCACCAATTGTTAGGCCTCGAGATATATCCTTGTGATCACCTCGAGCTGTGAGCATAAGCACTGGAACTAGGTCACCTGTTCCCCTGAGTCTTTCCACTAACTCAAAACCATCCATGAGCGGCATATTTATATCGATGATAATTAGATCTGGTTTATGAGAGCGAAGTAAGGTCAGTGCAGACATTCCATTGTCAGCCTCGATGGTTTGAAAACCAGCAATTTTGAGTGTGTCTCGAAGTAAGTCGCGGACTCCTGCCTCGTCATCAACAATCATGATTAGCTCGGCCATACGGTAACTCTCGCATGAGTTGATGCTTATTCCAATAAATGACAAGCTCCTCGTAAGAATCTCACAGGAAAACCACAAATTTCTTCTGGAGTATTGCCTCATAGCCGCAAGGGTTATAAGTGGATTCCATAGAGGGAGAACCATGAAAGCATTAACAAAGAAGAGTGTTGTAATTCTTGCTCTGACTTCGAGTTTCTTTATCGGAAATACTTCAATCTCGTTCGCAGATGTAACTCCTAATCCAAATAAAGTTGCATATGACGCTCAAGTAGCGCTCCACAAAGTTGCCATGGAGAAGTTCAAGGGCGATATGAATTCATTCCGTGAGTCAATGAAAGCGCGAATTGATTCTCGCAAATCAATCAATGAAACTTTCAAGACTGCAGTTGATAAAGCAATTGCTGACTTCAAAGCTGCAATCGCTATCGCGACTACTGCTGAGGCCAAGAGCGCAGCAGTTGCATCAAGGAAAAGTGCGATTGCTGCAGCAAGTGCGGTTCGCGATACAGCAGTGATTGCACTAGGCGCTCTTCCTGTTAAACCAGTAGAGCCAGTAAAGCCAACACGACCAGAGAAGATGGCACGCGAGCCAAAAGCTCCACGTCCATCAGCAACGGCAACTCCTTCCGCATAAACATAGATCACAACTCATAGGGTGAAAAGAAGCCCTGGCGCTTATAGCGCCAGGGCTTTTCGCTTTTGTTAATGAATTAGATAAACGCGTGACTATAAGCTAAAGATAATTTCTTGTAACTGGCCTACATGCGATTGTGTGTGATTACTAGCAAGATTTAGGACTTCTGTCAGCGTAACTTCACCCTTTTCAGAATGTATTCCTACCCGATTCCAATCAGCTTCGTCGACAAGTGAGAGAATATTAGCCACCACTTTATGTAAACCAATAATGCTCGCTAAGGAATCGTGAGCATCTCGGGATGCATACTTCAATCTATCTGGATAAACATCTTCATCAAAAGGAACAATCGCAGGTTTATCTACAGTAAGAATATGTAGGAACCGTGTAGCAAAATGCATATCAGCATCTGCCATGTGATGTATGACGTAGGCAGCTGACCATTCACCTTCTTTAGAAATTCGGGATAAGTCATTAGCCCCTATAGAGCGAACAACCTTTTCGAATTCTGTGCAATTACCAATATACGATTCGACGAGTTGTTGCGACATTTTTCCTCCTACAGCACCTTTTGCCTACGCACGAGATTTCTACCCAGCTGTGCAAGAATAGCGCAATGGAATCCACCACCACATGGTTCATCACCATCGGCGTACTTGCTGCAGTCATAACTTTCGATTTACTGCTGGCTGTATTGCGACGAAATAAGGAGACAACGCTGCTTGAGTCCTCATTCTGGACTGTTTTCTATCTCGGAGCTGCCGTCCTCTTTGGATTCTTTATGCCAATGTGGTCAAGTGATCAAGGACAGAGAGAATTCTTTGCTGGCTGGCTCACTGAATACGCACTCTCTGTCGACAATATATTTGTATTCATAATTATTTTGACGCACCTCAAGGTTGAGAAGAACAAGCAGCAATTAGTTCTTTTTCTCGGAATCATGCTCACAATCGGCATCCGTGGACTTCTCATTCCACTTGGTGCAGCTCTGATTTCACGATTCTCGAGTATTTTCTTCCTATTTGGTGCATTTCTCATATACACCGCTTACAAACTATTTTCTGAAGATGCAGATGACGAATGGAAAGAGGGCAAGATTATTGCCACTCTTAAGCAGCGTGGTGTAAGTACTTTCTCTATTGCACTAGTTGCACTTGGTCTGACAAATTTAGTTTTTTCTCTTGATTCAATTCCGGCAATCTTTGGTCTTACAAAAAATCCATATATTGTTACTACTGCAAATATTTTTGCACTTATGGGGTTGCGCCAGCTCTACTTCTTGCTTGAGGGCTTGCTTGCAAGACTAATCTATCTCTCAAAAGGACTTTCGATTATCCTGGCATTTATCGGCATCAAAATGATATTCGAAGCACTTCATGGAATTAAAATCCATGAATTTCTTGGAATTCACATTCCAGAAGTATCACTTGAGTTTAGTCTTGGAACAATTATCGCTATCTTGGTCGTGACGACCGTAGCTAGCCTTACTGCTACTAGAAAAGATGACTCAAGCGTCCTCTAAAAAGGAAGTAAAACCACAAGCAAAGTAACTGCTGCTGCGATTGCAGTTGATTTCAATAATATAGAAATTGCGGTTTTGCGGTCAGCTGCCTTACTAGCTGCATCTGCAACTCGTGAAATATCGCCAAGCTTTCCCATATTAAAAGTGCCTGCGAAACCATACGCTAAACAAAACTTGCTACGAGATTGCACCCAACCAACACTTGCAATCATGAGTGGTACAAATATTCCATAGCGGGCATTTCGTGGAGCGCTGGCTACAAGCAAAGTTACGAATGATGAAATTGAAATAATTGAGCCAATTATTGCTACGACTTGTCTGCGACGAATTTCACCAGATCCAATATTGCATGTGCCAGGAATGTATTGAGAAGAACTCACTTATGCATCTTCATATTCGTCTTCATCAATCCACGCTTCAGCCGAAGAATCTTCTTGGCCTTCAATCCACGAGAGAAAAGATCCAACGGCGCGAAATGCGACAGCGCCAACCATGAAGGCTGCTACTAATCTGCGTATCACTTTTCCCATGTTCTAAAAATACTCTTATTTCAGAAATATTTCTCTATCTAGCGTCGAGTGACTGTGCGATGTCGTCCCAAAGGTCTTCACTATTTTCACAACCAACAGAAAGACGAATCAGATTCTCAGGCACCGCGAGACTTTCAATCTCCCAGCGGCGACGACGCTCCCAAAGGGATTCAACGCCACCCAAGCTTGTTGCCTGAGTAATGATGCTCGATGCCGCGCATACGCGTTCTGCAGCTTGGGCATCACCGACTATTTCAAAAGAGATCATCGCTCCAAAGCCAGGGTAGCGAACACGAGAAATTCTCTTATCATTTTTCAATTGTTCTACTAAGTATTGAGCGCTGCTCTGTGCTTTTTCAAAGCGCAATACAAATGTGCGAATACCGCGAAGTGCTAACCATGCTTCGAATGGCCCTGGAATAGCACCATTGAATTTGCGGGCATCCTCAAGACGCTTATAAAGCGCTGGATCATTGGTAGAGAGTGAACCCATTAATACATCGCTATGTCCAGCTAGAAACTTTGTTACTGAATGCATGACAATATCGGCGCCTAATTCAAGTGGCTTTTGAACAAGAGGTGTGGCAAAAGTATTATCGACGCCTACACCAATATTCAAATTCTTAGCAGCAGCGATAAGCGTTTGAAGGTCTGCTACATCTAAACATGGATTTGTTGGTGACTCAAGCCATAACATCGCTGCACCTTTGAGTGCCGAGATAACTTCCTGATTATTAGTTACATCTACAAATCGAACTTCGAGTCGCCCAGATTCGTGAAAACTCTTGAGCAATGTCATGACACCGCTATATCCCTGATTGGAAGCTACAAGGGGCGCACCGATTGGAAGAATTGAAAATACAGCGCTAATGGCTGCCATGCCTGAAGAAAAAGCAAGTGTCTCGCCACCTTCAAATTCGCTAATTGCAATTTCTAGCGCCTTCCATGTTTCGTTTCCGTAGCGACCATAACCAAGACCGCTGCCAGCTTGAAAGGTTGAGTTGAGTGATATATCAACATTGAGGCTTGCACCTGGTTCACTCTTTGGGCGACCTGAGGTAATTGCAAAGGTTTGCGGATGTAATTTCTTTTCAGAACTCACTTAGAGAGCCTTTCGGATTCGGTGGATCGCTTCTGTGATAATTTCAGGACTAGTTGCAAAATTAAGTCGAACATATTGCGAACTCTGAGGAGCATAAAAATGCCCAGAATTGAAAGCGACTCTGCCTCGTTCGATAAGTGTAGCCCCAGGATCATCCCCTAAATTCAATGCACTGAGATCGAGCCAGGCTAAATAACCATTCTGCGGAATGTGATATTTCACTGATGGCAATGTTGAAGCCAAGAGATCGCGAATGAGGAATCGGTTCTGATTGAGATTTTCAATTACTGTATCGAGCCAGATGCCGCCCTCTTTGAATGCGATAGCCGATGCATATGCTCCTGGAAGAGATGCTCGATAGTGAAGCGCAAAAGGCAGATGAGACATCTTCTCTTTCATCACTTCACTTTGAGTAACAATAATTGCGCATTTGAGGCCGGCGATATTCCATCCTTTACTCGCTGCAGTAACGGTTATACAAAGGCTTTCAGCATCGGCTCCCAATGAAAGTGTTGGGATGAAAACTGAATCTCGGTAGGTCAATGGTGCATGAATCTCATCGCTAATAATGATTACGTTATATTTCTTAGCAAGTCCGATGAGGCGCAATAATTCTTCTTCTGTATAGATTCGGCCCAATGGATTATGAGGGCTGCAAATCATATGAACTTTGATTCCACTGGCATATGCGCTTTCAATTTCTGGCCAGTTGAGCTGCCATGGATTATTCGAACCTTCATCACTTCCTGTGCGAGTAAATGGAACATCAACTTTTTCCATACCTGTTTCTTCTAACCAGTTATAGAAATTTTGATAGACAGGTGAATTTACTAGAACCTTATCTCCGGGTTTTGCAATAACACGCAATATTTCTACCACAGCGACACCCACATCTGTTCCAATTCGAACCTGAAGCGGATCAACTTTCCAATTCCATCGCTCTAGTGCAAAGTGGGCAAAGGATGTTCCCATTTCAGGAATATTGCCAAGGTAACCGAGATCTGATGCTTCAACCATTTCATGTAACAATTTTTTTATTGGTTCTGCAACTGGAAAATCCATTTCTGCAACTGGCAATGGCAAAATATCTCGCGCGAATCCCGTCCATTTTTCACTCTTGTGTTGGAGTAGAGATGCTAAATCTGGGGCTTTTACATCGCGGTCACTCATGGTTTGAGAATACCTTCATTTGCAGCTTTCGGTCTATATTGCAAGGCTATGCTTGGCGTATGAGTAACCAAATTGAAACGGAAATTGATGTAACGCTTACTGATCGCAATCGAGTTAGCGCCTTATTTAGAATTATTTTGGTAGTACCTGTAGCGATATTTGTTGCATCCTTTACGTCAGATTTCTCCTCATCAGGTTGGTCAACCGCAGGCCTTTTGGTATTGCCCCCACTTCTTGCCATCGTATTTCGTGGTGTATATCCAAGTTATGCACTGAGTCTCAATGAGTCTCTTCTTGGACTTCAAACACGAGTCGATGCATATTTATTATTACTCACTGATGAATACCCATCAATTGAAGAGAATGACATTGTCAGCATTACATTTCCAGAGGTTGGAAAAGGCGAAAACATGAGCCGGGGCTTACCGTTAGTAAAATGGTTCTTGGCAATTCCCCTCTACATCGTTGGACTTATTTATATTGCATATGCACTATTACTTACTCTTTGGGGCTGGTTTAGTATTTTATTTACTGGGACGTACCCAGAAACATGTGCTGAAGGAGTAGTGGGAACAATTGCTTATTGGAATCGTATTGTTGGATATGCATTCGTTCTAGTCACTGATGAGTATCCAACTTTTTCGCTCTAAGAAGTAAATAGCATTACTTATTTTCAAGTATTAAAGAGACCGAATTGATGCACCAACGTTGATCCGTAGGGACGTCATATCCTTCTCCTTCAAAAACATGTCCTAGGTGTGAACCACATGCTGCACAACGAACCTCTGTGCGCACACGTGGGAAAAGTGAACGGTCTACTATGAGGTCAACTGCATCCTCTGACTTTGGGGCATAAAACGATGGCCATCCGCAACCAGAATGAAACTTAGTCTCACTTCTAAAGAGTTCGGCAGAGCATGCTTTGCACTTGTAGATTCCAACTTTATCGCTATCGGTATATTCACCTGTAAAGGGTCTCTCTGTAGCAGCATTTCGTAAGACATCAAATGAGAGCGGATCAAGCTTTTCACGCAATTCTGATTCATTGATGGTTACAGGATATTTTTTTTCGCTCACTGTGTTAGCTCCTGCTTTGGAAAAGCAATTCCAGTGCTCGAATGACAGTCATATCCCTTGGGGTTTTTCAGCAAATACTTCTGGTGATACTCCTCCGCAAGGAAATATGTAATCCCCTCACTTGGCGCAATCTCTGTAACTATTGACCCGCAACCTGAGCCAGAGATTGCTTTTTCGTAGATATCACGAGTCGAAAGTGCTTGGCTCATTTGTTCTGGTGTTGTTGTAAAAATCGCACTTCGATATTGAGTTCCTATATCTCCACCTTGTCTATTAAGTGAAGTTGGATCATGCATAGTCCAAAATTCTTCGAGTAATCGATGATAGGAAATTTTTGCTATATCGAAATCCACTCTTACGGTTTCAGTATGCCCAGTGGTACCACTACACACTTGTTCATATGATGGTGATGGACGAGTGCCACCCATATAACCAACGCTGGTTTCAATCACTCCATCGAGTTGCCAGAAACGTCTCTCCGCACCCCAAAAACATCCTGTCGCGAAATATGCACTCTCATTCATCTGCATATTCTTTCAGTTGCCCTCGATATATGCATCCGCTGATAACCTTCTACTTACAGCGCCCCCGTAGCTCAGGGGATAGAGCACCGCCCTCCGGAGGCGGGTGCACAGGTTCGATTCCTGTCGGGGGCACTCTTGTAGGGGAGATATCTCACTCTATTTTTTAGATAAGTAGGGCTAGTCTCCTTGTGAATCTCCTAAAATGAAGAGAGAATTACGCTCTTGCACATCATTGATGATGTTGTATTTTCACGAATTACAGCGCCTCTCACCGAGGTCGTAGAGGAGATATGCCCATGGATTGGCGACATCAATCGGCTTGCCGCGATGAAGATCCTGAGCTCTTTTTTCCTGTCGGAAATACTGGCCCTGCAATAACTCAAATCGAAGAAGCAAAAAAAGTTTGTAATCGTTGCATTGTAAAGGAGCCATGTCTTGCATGGGCGCTCGAAAGTGGTCAAGATGCTGGAGTATGGGGCGGACTTTCTGAAGATGAACGTCGCGCACTCAAGCGTCGTGCCGCTCGTAATCGCGCACGTCTAATTGAACAGAATATCGGAAATAATAACTAATTAGTCCAGCGGGAAATTGAGCTCTGCAATAGTTCCTTTTTCTGAAGAACGAAGAGTTAAATTACCTTTCAATTCATTCTCAGTGAGCGTGCGAACAATTTGAAGTCCCAAGTTCGAGGATTGCGCCAAATCAAAATCTTTTGGAAGCCCAACGCCATCATCACTAATTCTTATCTCACAGTGCGTTTGCGATCTACTGACCGAAATTTTGAGTTCTGTCCCACTCGTTTCTAGTCCGTGTTCAAGTGCATTATGAATTAACTCTGTAACTACTAAGGCTAGTGGGGTCGCAATTCTTGGTTCCAGGGAGCCAAATTCGCCATCACGGATGATTTGAAGTGTGGCCATGCGCGGGCTGAGTTCTAGAGCATGTGTTACTAATCGATTGAGAACGTCATCGAAGGCCACTGAGGCATCCGAACTACTAGAGAGTGTTTCATGCACGAGGGCGATAGATGCAATTCTGCGAACAGCTTCCTCCAGTGCAGCACTCGCTGCGGGATCGTCAATTCGGCGTGCCTGTAGTCGCAACAAGGCTGAAACAGTCTGTAAATTATTCTTCACTCGATGGTGCACTTCTCGAATTGTTGCATCTTTCGTTACGAGTTCGCGTTCTCGTCTACGAAGTTCAGTCACATTGTGGAGTAAAACTATCGCCCCAACTCGATCAGTACTTTGAATTAATGGCAATACAAGTAAATCAATAGTTCCACCAAGATTTTCAACCTCCACCCGACGTAGTGCTTTGCCACTTAATTGAGTTTGAAGACCTTCTTCATGCGCATCATGTCGCTCTTTACTGACTTTTTCTGCAACATCAGAGAGTGAAAAACTTTCTAATTCACCATTCCAACCCATTCTGCTAAATGCAGAACGTGCATTAGGGCTTGCATAGGAAATAACTCCGTTTACATCCAATCGAATTAGTCCATCTCCAACTCGAGGTGCTGGATCGAAGAGACTATTTGCATTGGGATATGGAAAATTTCCTTCCGCAATCATTCGATATAAATTGTGAGCAATTTCGCGATAGTTTAGTTCTAATCGACTAGGTGATCTCATTAAATCAGCATTTCTATGGCGCGAAATTACTGCAATCACTTGTTCATTAAAAATAACTGGAATTGTTTCTTCCTTAATCATGAGTTCACCGATGAGCTCGGGTTCTGCATCTCTAACAATTTCCGCTTCTGCAAGTGCGCGTTCAATTCCTGGGCGACTTCCCCACACAGCTTCATTACCAATGATGTCATGCGTAAAAACTGTCGCAGCGGTTGTCGGGCGAATGTGCGAAATTGCTACATGTCCCGTCGGCCAACTCTTACTGTCTTTGCGAAGCGGAACCCACAAGACAAGATCAGCAAAAGATAAATCTGAGAGTAACTGCCAATCAGCGATAAGTTCGCGCAATCGGTGTGATTGCTCTGGCGTGATTGAACTTCTACCTTGAAGGATATTTTCGAACTGTTGCATCTCTTATCTATTTCCAAGGGCAATAATTGCTAATTGATCTTCAATCTCTTGTGTGGCATACCAGGTAAGTTCGATATCGCCCTCTTCATCAAGCACACTTGTAAATAAACACTCAACGCGATTCCAGACTAACTCCCCCGTGAGCACTATTGAATCACTCTCCTCAACGGCAATCTCTTTGCTTTCAATCTCTAAAGCAAGCAAGGTACCTGTTTTTTGATTGCCATTTACTAACTCCATTGCATCGCGAGCTGCTAGCAAGGAGAGCATGTACTCAATCTCTTCTTCATCATGGCCAACATTTTCTGTCAGGAATTTGATAGTTGGGGCATATAACTTAGTTGCTTGAATTGATTTAGATGAAAGGAACAGGGCGATATCCGAAGGAGATAGAGGAAGATATGCGCGCATGCTGTAATTATATTGGAGATTACCGAGACAATTCACTTGCGATCTTTGCAAGAGATTTTCTCAGGGGTGAACGCTCATTTACTTCGATCAGGGTAGAACGGGCCTCTTCACTTGCCTGTACTGACCTACCATCACGCGCAATCACGCGCATACTCCCTGGACGAAATGGATTGATGGAGGTAAGAAAGCGCGCCTCTTCACCATCACCCTTTTTGCCTTGAGATTTCATATTGAGTAGAAATCCTAACTTTGCACGCATGGCAGTTTTTTCTAACAATGAAAGAACTTGGTTCAATCTATGCGCACCCAATAAATCTGGCTTTGAAATTATCCATAATTCATCTGCGTTATCACATGACCATGTAGTCATTTTTGAGGTCCAACGTTGATCAGTGAGCCGATTTGATAATCCGGAGATGGAGCCTAAATCAATAATTATTTTATCAAATTCATCTATGGCTCTCGCCATTAATTCATCGATGCTACTTGATCGAAGTTGAGTTATCTCAGATATCGAAAGTTGAGGTGCGACGCTTCGCCAACCTTCATCAGCAAGTAGATTTCGAAGCGAAAGCAATACCGCAATAGATGGGGCCCTAAAGTTTGCATCAATGAGAAGTGTTGATTTTTCAAGCACACTCAGTTCCATTGCAATATTGATTGCAACTGTTGTGCAACCTACTCCACTTCCAGCTGAGCCGATAGCTATTACTTGTGCTCGTCTCGTTGAATGTTGAATTGGTGATTGCTGACGAATCAATGGGCTTCGTATTGAGCCGCGGACCAAACTTACAAGTTCAGTTACATCCTTAGGAATTTCATAAAGTCCTGCATAAGATTGATATCTACCTAAATCATTGGAAAATCCAATTGATTGCTTGACCATTCTAGAAATTTCAATGCACGAATTCGGATCGAGGTCTGGAAGCTCAGGGGTATAAAGCAAGAGTGCACTCTTAGCAATATCGGGATTATTTGTTATATATTGCCTAAGCGAAGCGGTATCAAGTGCTCGATAAAGAACTGACCACCCTTGTGCGAAAAGCCCACTTGCAACAAATCCTTCTGTCTGTGCATCGGCAATCGCAGTAATAACTATTGGTAATTCTTGTTCAGCCATGAGAGCTCACAACTACTAATCGTCCAAAGGTTGTCGCATTCAGAACTTTTAGCACATCCGATGCCTCAACTGAAACGGTGAGCGAATTATCAGTTCCATAGTTCTTCCCGCTTCTATCAATTCCAACTAAATAAATCCCACTAACAATAAGTGCGGGTGGCGATGGAGATAGATTGTTTTCCCGCGAATCTACCCAATAAAGATCGATAGTTTCACCACTGGCAATCCCGGATGGAAGATCTGAAGATGCAATACGCAGTGGCACAAGCTGACTTGTTCCAATGCTTAGATCAACGCTAATTGATTCCTTCGCAATAAGACTTTCGCCAGATATTCGAATTGCAACAAGAGTTCCAACAGGGTTTTCGTTTTTATCCAAATACATAATGGCGCTCTTACCTAAAGCGAATTTTGCTGTTGTTACATCAGAAGAAGAGATGAGTGCGCCAGGTAGAAGCGTATGTCTTGCTATCCAATATTGATTTCCTCGATTTGATGTTGCTGCAAGAACGAATGCAGATAGAAATGATGCGATTACTAAAGTAATAGCGAGCGGGAGTCGTGAGGGTGATTTCTCTTTATATGTGACCATGCGGGCTACTCAATAGCCTGATGAGAGTTTTGAAATACTTTATCCACAGTCATCCAAAAGTATGAGGTCATCTCATCCTTTTGGCTGATGTGCGGCGCAATTTTTTGTTGGAATCTGTGCGCTATGACAACACAATTCTATTTCGATGAACTTCCAACTTATAAGAGCGTGGTTCTTGAACCAGCTCCAATCATTCATTCTGATTTCTGGAATCACCCAGTACTCGACCTATTTCCAGCACCTGTCGTAGAGGTGATCGCTCAAAAGGCGTTGCTCTTTACTACACCTTCGTGCTTCGGAGAAAATTACGATCCTGACTTTGCACCCCAACCAACATCTGCATCCGAACTTCCTGAACTCCATATATGGACACTCAAGTTTGTTGTAAGCGTTTTAGAAATTTGGGCGGGCAAGAGACAACCTGCACAACTTTCGCGATGGTGTCACCAAAAGATTTATCAAGAACTTATTAGAAATGTTGGGAGTCAAAAAGAAGTTGGAAGGGTGAGAGCGCTACATCAAAGTGAACCTCTGGATGGAATATGCGAATCAACTGTCACAGTGCGATATGGAGGAAGACTTCGATCACTCGTAGTCAGATTTGAGGGAATAGATAAGCGATGGTTGTGCACTGCGCTAACGCTTTTATAAATTACTTATTGGGCTCCACCGTGGCAGCGTTTATATTTCTTTCCTGATCCGCAAGGACATGGGGAGTTTCTACCAACATCACCAGTTGTACGTACTCCGCTTTCATCTGCAGCTGTGTATTGCAAAGCATTAGCTTCGGCTGGCTTACTCTCTAATCCTTTTGCATTTACTTTCTCATTAGATTCAACAGTAACTTCTACATTGAAAAGTAGAGCAGCAATCTCTTCTTTAATGCCATCCATCATGGCGGCAAATAGATCAAAACCTTCACGTTGATATTCAACGAGTGGATCACGCTGAGCCATTGCGCGTAGACCAATTCCTTCTTGCAGATAATCCATTTCATATAAATGTTCGCGCCATTTGCGATCAAGAACTGATAACAAGACCTTACGCTCAAGTTCGCGCATTACTTCAGAACCTAGTGACTCTTCGCGAGATGTATATGCTTTAGCAACATCTTCAGTAACTCGAGCAATCAAAAAATCGGCATCGAGACCTGCTCGGCTCCCTGCTGCACTATCTACATCGGCGATAGAGAGTGAAATCGGATAAATAGATGCAAGAGCCGCCCAAAGTTTTTCTAGATCCCAGTCTTCAGCATAACCCTCACCCGTTTCAGCTTGAATATAAGCGATCAAGGTTTCATCAACAAATTCTGCAATCTGGCCCTTGATATCTTTTCCTTCAAGAACTAAGCGTCGCTCTCCATAAATTACTTGGCGTTGACGATTCATGACATCGTCGTATTTCAGTACATTTTTACGCATTTCAAAGTTCTGAGCTTCTACCTGTGTTTGAGCAGAACGAATTGCATTACTTACCATTTTAGATTCGATAGGTGAATCTTCAGGAATTCCAGCAGCTGATAAGAAACGTTCAACCATTCCTGAATTGAATCGACGCATCAATTCATCTTGAAGTGAAAGATAGAAACGAGATTCTCCGGGATCGCCTTGGCGTCCCGAACGACCACGTAACTGATTATCGATACGTCGTGACTCGTGTCGCTCTGTACCCAATACGTAGAGTCCACCGAGTGCCACTACTTCTTCATGGCCAGTCTTTACTGCCTCTTTCTGTCGTGCAATTTCAGTTGGCCATGCAGTTTCATATTCTTGAGCATTCTCTACTGGTGAAAGCCCACGACGTTGTAATTCATAATCTGCCATGAACTCTGGGTTTCCACCAAGCATGATGTCAGTACCGCGACCAGCCATATTTGTTGCAACAGTTACTGCGCCTGTAACACCCGCACGAGCAATAATCGCAGCCTCGCGTTCGTGATGCTTTGCATTGAGAACTTCGTGAGGAACCCCAGCTTTACGCAAGTAGCCTGATAGTTCTTCTGATTTTTCAACGCTAACAGTTCCAACTAAAACTGGTTGTCCCTTTCGGTGACGCTCGACAATATCTAGAGTCAGCGCTGAAAATTTTCCAGCTTCAGATTTATAAACAAGATCTGCTTGATCTAAGCGGACCATCTCGCGATTTGTAGGGATAGGAATTACTCCTAATTTATAAATCTGATGAAATTCTGATGCTTCAGTACTTGCTGTTCCAGTCATGCCAGAAATCTTTTGGTATAGGCGGAAATAGTTCTGTAATGTAATTGTTGCAAGAGTTTGGTTCTCATCCTTGATTTCAATACGTTCTTTAGCTTCAAGTGCCTGGTGGAGACCTTCGCTATATCGACGTCCCGCGAGCATACGCCCAGTGTGCTCATCAACAATAAGTAATTCGCCATTCATGACGACATAATCCTTATCGCGCTTGAATAGCTCCTTCGCGCGAATTGCATTATTGAGGTAACCAATCATTGGAGTGTTAGCTGCCTCATAAAGATTTGAAATCTTTAGCATCTCTTCCACTCGAGTAACGCCATCTTCAAGAACTGAGGTGCTCTTTTTCTTTTCATCCACTTCATAGTGAATATCTCGCTGTAATTTAGCTACTAAATTTGCAAACTCTACGTACCATTTTGTTGCTTTGTCTGCAGGGCCACTAATAATAAGAGGTGTTCGAGCTTCATCGATAAGAATTGAGTCCACTTCATCGACAACTGCAAAAAAGTGCTCTCGTTGGACGCAATCTTCTAGGCTCCACGCCATATTGTCACGAAGATAATCAAAACCAAATTCATTATTTGTACCGTAAGTGACATCTGCTCCATATGCTTCACGTCGCTCTGTTGGCGACATATTGGCAAGAATTACGCCAACTCTAAGCCCCAGGAATCGATGAATACGTCCCATCCATTCGCTATCACGCTCAGCTAGATAATCATTTGTTGTAACAACGTGGACACCTTTACCTGCAAGTGCATTAAGGTATGAAGGAAGAGTTGCGACAAGAGTTTTTCCTTCACCAGTTCTCATTTCCGCGATATTCCCGCGATGCATTGCAGCACCACCCATAAGCTGAACATCGTAATGACGCTGACCTAATGTGCGCTTTGCTGCTTCGCGAACTACTGCAAATGCCTCTGGTAACAAATCATCAAGGGATTCACCTTGAGCAAGACGTGTTTTAAAAATTGAAGTTTGATTGCGCAGATCCTGATCAGAGAGTTCAGAGATGCGAGCTTCTTCGGCATTGACCAGTTTTACAAGTTTTTCAAGATCACGAAGTTGGCGTCCCTCGCCTGCACGCAACATTCGATCGAAAAACGCTGGCATAAACCTCACCTTTTCTAATCACATGGACTTTTCTCCATGAGAATCAACTCTCCTATCGTAGGGGTTGAGCGACGCAGGCGGTAATTGCAGCCGAAACCTTTAGCCCGCCTGCAGACAGTGCCCTATGCGCCTCCCGTAGCGTTGAGCCAGTTGTGACGACATCGTCTATCAAAACAATATCTCCATATATTCTCACTCTATTTTCAACTCCAAATGCGCCAACTAGATTCACTTTGCGCTCTTGGGCATTGAGTCTACTTTGATCTAGTACGCGCCTTTGATGAAAGAGAATATTTGAATACGAGATATTTAGTTCTTTACAAATATCTTCTATAAAGTGACGTCCACGTTTCCTAAGCGAATTCTTGGATGATGGCATTGGAACTAATATGAGATTTTTTAGATTTCCTCTGTAGTTCTCTGCAACGTGGCGTAAGGCATCTATCACCAAAATATCAGCACTTCTTTGATTTCCCTCTTTTGCAGCAACCAATATCCGAGCTGCAATTGGCGAATAGAGAATCGCAGAAGTTACGACTAAGCCTTCAACATGTGTTGTGTAGATATGCGGATGCCAAGCAATGCGACATTGTGAACAAATTGATGGTCCAAGGTTCAAGCATCCAATACATCTTTGAGGAAATACTAGTTGCGAGAGTTCATCTATAATTTTCATAGAAAATTGTTGCGAAATAAAAGATAGCTAGAAATTTTCTTCGAAAGATTGTGGATATCAATTTGTAGGTTTGAGTGTTATCAATCGTGTTTCAATGCTTGAACCTTCTGTGCGCGGAAGCGTGAGAACAAAGTGGGCTCCATAAAGCGGGCGTCCCCATGCTTCTAATTCTCCATTATGCAATCGAGCATCTTCTAGTGCAATTGAAAGACCGAGTCCCGTGCCTCCGCGAACACGTGCTCGTGATGGATCTGCGCGCCAGAATCGATCAAATACCCGGCTCAATAGGTGCGGTTCGATTCCTATTCCATAGTCACGCACACCAACTGCGACATCATGCTCGGAATGAACAATCGTAATTTCAATTGGTTTTCCACCAGCGTGGTCGATGGCATTTGTGAGCAAGTTACGAAGTATGCGTTCGACTCTACGGATATCAGCATTTAGCATGATCATTTCATCGGGAACCAATAAGACAATCGACGTTGAGTTTTCCGATGCAACTAAGGCCAAATCTTCAATGCAGCGTTTAGCCAAAGTGACAATATCAAAATCAACGCCTTCCAGAACCGCTACTTCAGCATCGAATCTACTTACCTCTAGCAAATCTTCCAATAAACGTTCAAATCGATCGAGTTGGGCAACTAATAATTCAGCAGAACGAGTGACATTAGGTTCAAATGATTCTCGAGCACTATTAATGATTTCTGAAGCCATGCGCAAAGTAGTAAGTGGCGTCCGAAGTTCATGTGATACATCTGAAACAAAGCGCTGCTGAACTCTTGAAAGGTTTTCAAGTCGAGCAATTTGTTTCTGAAGGGACTCAGCCATCTCATTAAATGCACTTCCAAGAGTGGATATTTCATCGCGTGAGTTGACATCCATACGCTGATGAAAATCACCACTTGTAAACTCAGTTGCGATACGCGCAGCTTCACGGACTGGTCGGACAACTTGCCTCACTACCAGCCATGTGATTAGTCCAATAAGAAGTATTAGCACAAAACCTGTGAGCAAGAGTGAACTACGAATTAGTTCTAACGTTGTATTTTGATTAGCTAAAGAGATAAAAAGATACATCTCATATTGGCCAGCATTAGGAACTTTGACTTTATCTGCAAGAATAATGACTGGGGTCGATACATTTCCTGGATATGCAAAGCTGGAATACATCCACTTGATATCTGAGGATTTTCTTACTTTAATTTTGAAATTTTCTGGTACTGAATCCTCTTTCAAGAATTCAGACTTAATTTCATAATTTAATTTTGTATCTTTTTGGCCAGGGGACTCTAAAAATGCAATTTGTCTCGCATTTTCTGTGGTTCCAATACTTGTTGCAGATGTGATGGCATCAATAATAACTCGGCGAATATCTGGCTCTGGTTGACCTTGAGCAAGTGCTAAGCGATATTGAACATTGAAGAATGTGGAGCGGGCTTCAATAATTGCTGAATCAAGGTTTACTTGTCTTATACCTTTTGAAAGTTGATTATTGAGTGTCGAACCAGTGAGCCATACAACAGATAAAGAGAGCAAGACTGTTGAAAGAATGACACGAAAAGCCAGAGAGCTGCGTAGTCGAATACCCGCTCTTTGCATTTTATGAATGTACCAATGCTCCTGCTTTGTAACCAACTCCTCGAACAGTTACGACAATTTCAGGGTTTTCAGGATCATGTTCGATTTTTGAACGCAATCTTTGAACGTGCACATTGACTAAGCGTGTATCTGTGGAATGGCGATAGCCCCAAACCTCACTCAAGAGCGCATCTCGCGTAAATACACGCCCTGGCTCTTTGGCAAGTGCAACGAGTAAATCAAATTCTAGGCGAGTAAGTGAAATTACTTTATTGCCTCGAAGTACATGGTGGGCTTGTGCATCAATTGAAAGATCGCTGATTGCAAGCAACCCAGTTATATCTGAATTAGTGCGTCGAAGACGTGTTTTGATTCGCGCAATTAGTTCTGACTGATGGCGAAAAGGTTTGACCATGTAATCATCTGCACCTGCTTCAAGACCTAGGACAACATCATGAGTATCGCCCTTTGCGCTCAACATAACTATCGGGACCATCGATTCGGCTCGAATCAATTTGCACACTTCGATTCCATTAATCCCTGGAAGCATGACATCGAGCAAGACTAAATCAGGTGGATTATTTCTAAATACTTCTAGTACTTCATCGCCACGACTAACTAAATCAACATCAATTCCAGCACCGTTGAGAACGATACTAAGCATTTCGGCAAGGTCCTGATCGTCATCGACGACCATAACCAGAGTCATTGTTAGCTACCGTGTTCCCACGAGTTCAAGTAAAGATCTTGAGCAGGTGTTAATACATCGATGTGGCCACCCATGCTAAGGAGCTTGAGTTTTGCAACTTCCTTATCAATATACGTTGGTACTTCATGTAATCCTGGCTTGAGATTTTTTGCCTCTTGAACCAGGTACTCAGCTGTTAGTGCTTGATCAGAGAATGACATATCCATAACTGATGCTGGGTGGCCCTCAGCTGCGCCAAGGTTTACTAAGCGACCTTCGGCAATGAGAAGCATGCGGCGGCCATCAGAGAGAACATACTCATCTGTCTGGTGGCGCATTTTTGCATTCTTGCTCTTTGCATTCTTTTCAAGCCATGCAACATCGATTTCGATATCGAAGTGGCCAGAGTTAGCCATAATCGCGCCATCTTTCATCACTGCAAAATGCTCGTCACGAAGTACATCGCGGTTACCAGTTACAGTAATAAAGACATCACCAACCTTGGCAGCCTCGAGCATCGGCATAACTCGAAATCCTTGCATCATTGCATCGAGTGCCTTCGTTGGATCAATTTCAGTAACGATTACATCGGCTCCCATACCTTTAGCGCGCTCTGCCACTCCTTTACCGCAATATCCAAATCCGGCTACTACGACAATGCGTCCTGCAAGTAAGAAGTTTGTTGCACGAAATACTGCATCAAGGGTGGACTGACCTGTTCCATAACGATTATCAAACATGTGCTTTGTATCTGTGTCATTGACAGCAATCATTGGGAAACGAAGCGCGCCCTCTTTCGCCATTTGGCTAAGACGGATAACACCTGTTGTTGTCTCTTCACAACCACCGGTGATATTCGGAATCAATTCTTGACGTGTTGTGTGAAGTGTATTTACTAGGTCGCAACCATCATCAAAAACTTGGTGTGGTTCGATATCAAGTGCTGCGTTGAGGTGTGCATAATAACCATCACGATCAACTGCATTGCGAGCAAATACGCTAATTCCATATTCGTGAACAAGGGCTGCTGCTGTGTCATCTTGAGTTGAAAGAGGATTCGATGCACATAGTGCAATCTCGGCGCCGCCTGCTTTGAGCACACGCATCAAGTTTGCAGTCTCTGTTGTTACGTGCATGCATGCAGCGATGCGAATACCTGCAAATGGCTGTGACTTTTCAAATCGTTCGCGAATTTGTGCAAGCACAGGCATGTTGCGCTCTGCCCATTCAATGCGCTTGCGGCCTTGTGCAGCAAGGGATGCATCAGCAATCTCGTGACGTGGAATAGTGGCGGTTACAGGTACATTCACAGTCGTTCTCCTCTTGGTCAGGGAGATAGGTTACCGTCCCGCCTCACAAAGCGCGCAATTACAGCGCTTACTTACCCTTGATTAATTTGAGAACCTCATCACGTACCTTCTCCATACGTGCCTGCGTCTTCGCTTCAACATTGAGGCGCAGCAGTGGCTCCGTATTTGATGAGCGAAGGTTGAACCACCAGGTATCACCGTTCACCGTTAGTCCATCAAGGTGATCGATCTCGACCCCGGATTGAGAACCATATTTCTCTTCAATTTTTTTCATCTCTGCAGGAGCATCAGGTACAACTGAATTTATTTCACCACTTGATACATAGCGTTGATATGGTTTTAGCAATTTTGATATTGATAACTTGCTTGAACCAAGGGCTGCAATTGCATGCAAGGCTGCTAACGCACCGGAATCTGCCCTCCAGAAATCTTTGAAGTAAAAATGGCCCGAATGCTCGCCACCAAATATTGCGCCACTATCAGCCATCATCTTCTTGATATAAGAATGACCAACTCTACTTCGCAGCCCCGTGCCGCCATTTTCTTGAATGACTTCGAGAACAGCTCTAGATGAAATCAAATTATAAATAATTGTTGAACCTGGTACGCGCGCTAATTCTCGCGCAGCGACAAGGGAGGTCAGGTCAGAAGGGTTTACAGCCTCACCATTTTCATCAACTAAGAAGCAACGATCTGCATCTCCATCAAATGCCAGACCCAAATCAGCTTTATGCTTTTTTACTGCCTTCTGTAAATCTCGAAGATTCTTTGCATCAATTGGATTTGCTTCATGATTTGGAAAAGTTCCATCAAGTTCAAAATACATTGGAATTAGTTCAACATTGAGGCGTTCAAATATCGCTGGAGCTGTATAGCCAGCCATTCCATTTCCAGCATCAATAACTATTTTGAGCCGGCGCATCTCTGAAATTTCAACTAACGACAATAAGTAATCAACATATTGTGAGAGCATTTCAACTTCTTTTTCAATTCCCATTGAACGAATGTGCATAGGTGAGCCTTGTCGCACAAAGTTCTCTATGACTAATAATCCTGACTCTTTTCCAATGGGGCGCGCTCCACTAAGGCACATCTTTATTCCGTTGTATTGCGCTGGATTGTGACTTGCTGTAAACATCGCCCCCGGAAGATTGAGTTTTCCAGATGCAAAATACAACATATCTGTTGAAGCTAATCCGATTCGAGTTACATCTAAACCTTGAGAAGTAACCCCTGCTGAAAATGCATCCGCTAATACTGGTGATGATGGACGCATATCTTCACCAATAACCACAGATGCGGGTTCACGTTCTTGTTGTAAGAATCGAGCAAATGCGACGCCGGTTGCAAATGTAAAATCAGGAGTTATTTCAGTATCAACTAATCCTCGAATATCGTAGGCTTTAAATATTGCAGGAATCTGGTTACTTGTCATTGCTAGTAATTAGTGGGTACGGCGCGCAAATGACCACGACGACCAATATTGGATTGCGTATTTGGGTTTGAAGCTTTTAATTCATCAGGTGCGTTAGCGCTTGCAGCTTCGCGAACCGCATCTGCAATGACCATTAGGTCGTCATCGGTTGGTCCGCTGAGATCATCATTGAGTTCTTGACGAATTACATTCCACCCTTGTGGAACGGTAAGTCGTTGGCCATGGGCAACACATAAATCATATGAATGTGGCTCTGAAAAAGTTGCAAGTGGACCAAGCACAGCGGTTGATTCGGCATAAATATAAGTAAGAGTCATTGTTGCAACCGAGCGACAACTCACTCGCGAGCAACTTCTACCTAACTTTGCCTGAGATGCCATACCCCAAAGATTAGTGGGGTGGCGGATTATTAGGGATTCAAGACACGAATATTTGAAAGTGGAATCGAAGCTTTTGTAAGAACGCTTCCCGGTGTCAATGGAATGTAGCCATATCCATTCAAAGAGCTAACCAAGGCTCCTCCTGTGACGTTCTTACTTGTTCGAATAATTGTTACTACTCGCGCACTGTTAGGTGCGCGCCACGTAGCAATATCGGTCCCCCTTACAGAAGCACTCTTATGTTCTCCATTAGAAAGTCTCGTATCAATAGTCACATCAATATTATCGCCAGCAAATACGAATATTGGGGTCAGACCTGAGACTGCAATGGACATTTCTTGTAGTGGTGGCGCAGGAGTACTCCAAAGAAAATCACTTCGGCCCGAAACTGCGACCCTTGAGAAGACTGAGGAAACTATTGGCTCATCAGAAGTTATTCGTAGAGCAAATGCACTGGCAGATAAATTTGGAGTGATCGTAAATTCTGTCACAATTCCCTTTTGAATTGAGCGTTCATTTAATCCAACAGGAATAAAGCGTCCATCGGCAGATAATATTTCTGCCGAAATACGAGTATCGAGTTCACCTGGTGCAAGTACGCGAAGTACATACTCACTTTTTTTGGTTTTATTCTTCTCTAAATTCTGATTCGGTATCGCTGGAATGACTTGGAGTTTTGAAACGTCAGCAATAGAATTGACCATATCTCCCCCCAGTCCGCGTAATCCTTTTCCTTGTTCATCAACTACAAAAGCATTTACACGCCCAGCACGTGCGGAGATATGAATTACTAGTTTCTGTTGACCTGGGGCTAACGAATCTAAGCCTTGAACGCTATAAGCACGAGCAGGAACCGTTAGAACTTTGATCGCTTGCGCTCCCGATTCACTCCAAACCGCAACGTCAATGATTGCTTCACTCAGACCGCTATTTACTATAAGTAGTCGCCCTTTGCTAGTGATGTCGGCTGTTCCACCCACAAACCATTGAGATGAGATTGGCCCCGAACACAGTGTTCCTCCCGCCCAACTTCCACTTCTGCTTTGCCAGATAGTTGGTGTAATACCAACTGCATCAACCAGAATTGCATCTTTAGCTATAGGTAGTCGAGCAAATCCTGTAGGTGACATCGTTGTTTTTTTGCTCGCAACATATCGATACTTAGTTTTTTTACCCGAAACCGAAACTTGTGAGGCTAGGCCAGGAAGAGTTGGTGGACAGACAACTATTGGATAATTCTTGGTGTAACCACTTGAGAAGACCGAATTATCGAGATAATTACTGCTCACAAGTACAGTGGCAAGGAGTGCAATAACAATTGCAGGTCGGCGAATATTCATGCCAACTCCTTCTCTGACATCTGTGACTTTCTTCGACCGGCTGGAAGTGCAAGGACGATCGCAGTCACGAGAAATATCAATTGAAGAGAGAGCCATCCTCGACGAATTGTTCCGTCATGAATGAGTGAGAATTCGCCAGAAGATAGCGCAGTAAATGTTGGCAAATCATTCTCATTTTTATTTCGCTCTAAGTATTGACCATCTTTGAGCACTTTCCATGAATTGCTGTAATTTTCGGTAAGAGTCAATATTCCTGGCCCAGGCAAAGATGTTCGTACTCCTATTTCACCACTCTCTAGGTTTTTCCGCTTTCCATCTGAATCTGTAAAAATTAATCTTCCAGTAGCGCCCGAGACTTTCCAAATGATTCCTGCATTTGTTGCAGAAGTTCGAGTGAATCCGCCCAGGCCATCTATAGCTCGGATAATCTCGTCTCGTGCAGGATTTTTCACGAAAATATATTTGATGCCGTAATGTGAAAAAAGTTCACTCGTGGAAAGTCCTGATCCATCAATTAGTTCTCTTACTGCTGTATCAATATCTGAATTTGTGTCAGGAGATACATCAGGATCACCTAAGAAAATTTCACCACCTCTTGAAATCGAAAATTGCAATTCATTCTCGCCATTTGCTTTAACTTCACGAATCACAAGAGTCTTAGTGCTTTTCTCGATTTCTAGAAAGGCAGGGATGACGGTAGTTTTATCACTTCTAACGGTGGAGTTTGCTCCAATACCAACGGTCCAAAAAATTGCCCCTGTTGCATAAATGGCAGTTATAACTAATAAGAGCGCCGCCAGATAATGTCTATGGTGAACATGGGTAGATCTCAAAACATCTCGCAATTTATCAAGAATTATCACCGCGCAAATTCCTGATGCAAGAGTTGCACTTGCAATAAATGTACCCACCCAAATTTTTACAGAAGATGAATTACCGTGTACAGAAATTGACAGTGATGAAAGAAAAGTTCCCACAAGTAATATTGCAAATCCAATTTCAGCAACTTTTCTAGCCTTACTCGAAGAGAATAGAGAGATAAGTAGAATTAGGATTATTGGACTGACAATCCACCAAGGGATTGATCCTGCGCCACCTGGATTACCAATGATGGAAAGATTCGGGCCACCGCCAGCTAATGCAATACCTGGTTCGCTGAGAAAACGTATTGGATGAAGTACTGCTTCAAATGAATAAGGGGCGTTAATAAGGAATGGGGCTATGAGTAAAACAAGACGTTTTATTGAACGTTTTTTGAAATGATTCTTATTCTTGTAATCATCATAAATGCAATAGGCAACAAAAAAAATAGAAACTATAAAAAATGAAAGTGAGAATGCAAGAATCACTGCTGCGAGTAGTGAAGCTGCCCAAATGCGTCGCCAAGAATATTCGTCGATTGTTGCCCATTTTCGAAGAGACATCACTAGAAGGGGTAAGAGAATGATTACGGCAATCGTTCCAAGGCGCCCAGAATTGATTGAAGCAATCGAAACTGGCGAGATTGCATAGAGCAGAGCGCACGTGGTTGCAAGCCATTGGTTCTTAGTGAACTGTGCAAATAAATGAAAACTAGTTATCACCATAAGCAGCGGCGCGATGAGAAAGAAGAGCGTAATCAGAAGTGCACTTTTTCCAAATAAAATTGTAGATAATCCTGCAATAATTGCTACCCACGTTGGTGAAGCTGTTGTACTTCCCATTCCGACCTGATGCCAAGATTCAAGGTAACTACGCCAAAGGTCCATTGCGCTTTCAGGGGTAGCAGGTAGCGCACCGCCTACTAATGAGCCAAATCTATTTCGTGACCAAACGATAGCGAAGAAGAGAATCACTAATGTTGCAACTAATTGTGGTTTTTTAAGAAGTGAACTCCATTTTGCCGTTGAGATTGGAACTAATAAATCTTCATCCTCATTCACATCTATTGATGTTGGCATGGGTTCAGCGCTTGTTGGCAATAACCGTTCACGAATTGATTCTGCGATATTACTAATCGAAAGTCTCAATTGGGACCAACGCGGAGGAATATATGAAGCGACAACACGTGGTGAAATCATTCGAGTCTTCTTACGAGTTTTGCGTGCAGTGATAATCGCACCTGGACGAATGAGTAGTGTTACAACTGCTAAGAGTTCATCGCCTGCATAACCAGGTAATTTCGCAACTAAGTAAGCAAGAGCGCGACCAATGGCAGAGGTGAGTAGTTGAATAGAGAGCCACGGCAGGAGCCACCAAGAAGAGTTAGCGAGTAATACGTATGCAGCATTTCTGCGATCTAACAAAAGAGGTCGATGTAAGAAGGCGCCATCAACATCAATAGTTCTTCTTTCTGTCGCTGATGCTTGGGCATGGAAAGCAACCGAGTCAGAAACCACAATTACTGCGTGACCTGCTACTCGAGCGCGCCAACCAAAATCGACATCGTCGCGAAAAAGTGCAAGCTCTGGATCAAATCCGCCAAGTTCCTCAAAAATATCTCTTCGAATTAGCGCCCCTGCAGTGCTAACAGATAAGACATCACTTACTCCATCACGTTGACCTTGGTCATACTCATTTTTTTCAAGTCCAGTCCAGCGAGCGCCATTACCAGCGATGCTGACACCTACTTCTAATAAATGTGTGCGATCATGCCAACCAAGTAATTTCGGTCCAGCCATAACAACTTGTGGGCGCTCAATTACTGCTTCTAATAATTTCTCAAGTGCATTCGGTGTAGGTGCGCAATCGTCATGCAATATCCATAACCATTCATGTGCACCAGAAACACTTACTGGAAGTTTTTCAACACCTTGTTGTACCGCACTTCCAAAACCTAAATCGCGCGGGGCAGTAAGTGTTGGAATTTTTGCACCTTTGAGAAGTTTCGGTGATGCATCAATTGAACCTGTATCAATTGCAATAATTTGATCAACACTTCTACTTTGGGATGCAATCGATGCAACAACTTCTGATAACCATAATGCACCATCGTGTACGACAAGGATTGCAGTTACTCGATATAAATCAATCGCAGTTTTTTCAACCATAGTCTTTAGCCTTTCGGCTAAGTACCTATGCGGATCGGCGCTTTAGACGACGACGTTCACGTTCGGAGAGTCCACCCCAAATGCCGAATCGTTCGTCGTGAGCAAGTGCATATTCCAAACATTGCGAGCGAACATCGCAGGAGAGGCATACGCGCTTTGCTTCGCGAGTTGAACCACCTTTTTCTGGAAAGAATGCCTCTGGATCTGTTTGGGCACAGAGAGCGCGCTCTTGCCACGAAAGCTCAATGCTCTCGCCACTCTCTAATTTGATTGTTGGGCCACTAGTAATACCTGCTTGGGGACTAGCTTCAGGTCGGATCGGCATTCCGATTCTCCTTACGAGCTTTGGGCAATCTCCCTATTGGAAAAAACCTTCTAGAGGTAAATTACACGCTTGTAACTCCCCTAAGTCAAGTCGAAAAGCAAACTTTATTTAGAAACTCACGCTCAAAATTGAGGAATTAAAAATTTAATGAAGAAATTTCGCCCTTTTCGCAATAACTTCCCGAAATGTGAGAATTTTTCTCAATTTTTGTCCCTGATGCGATAAATGAATGCGTAATTGAGGCGCCCTCTCCAATAATTACATCGCTACAAATAATCGAAGCATCGACCACGGCGCCAGGGCCGACAAATGCGCCAGAACCTATTGAACTTGAGCCGCAAATTTTCGCACTGGTATCGATGTGCGCTCCATCCATGACGAGTGCCTGCGCAGAATGACTCGCGACCTTCGCACTACGCAGCGCCGGAGAATCAGCAACTCCACTTACTAAATCACGTGAGCCTTGCATCAGTGCCTTAGGTGTTCCAATATCTAACCAATAACTTTGATCAAGAAAACCAAAAACTCTTTTACCCGAAGAGACTAGGTGCGGGAAAGTTTCACGTTCGATACTAACAACCGTATGAGGTGCAATGTCATCTAGAACAGATGGGCTAAAAACATAGCACCCAGCGTTGATTGTATTAGTTGGAGGATTTTCCATTTTCTCTAGAAATGCAGTAACTCTCTTATTGGAGTCGGTAGGTACGCAACCATAAGCACGAGCATCCTCAACCTCAGTTAGATGCAGAGTTACATCTGCGCCATTTTCTTCATGAAATTGAATCTGGCCGCGCAAATTATGTGAACTGAGTACATCTCCGTTAAATATAACTATAGATTCATCTCTGCCTAGTAAATCTGCAGCATTGCGAATAGCTCCACCTGTTCCGAGTGGTTCTTTTTCAACGGCATAAAGTAACTTCATTCCAAATTTCGAACCATCGCCAAAATATGGAATAAAAACTTCTGATAAGTAAGAAGTCGCTAATACAACTGTGGTGATTCCAGCATTTTTTGCCATAGCTAGCTGATGCTCTGTAACCGGTAAGCCGGCAACGGGAAGCATTGGTTTTGGAGTATGTCGAGTCAGCGGCATGAGGCGTGTACCGAGGCCTCCCACAAGAAGTATTCCCACTGCCATAGTTATTTGGCTGCACTTTCAATTCGGTGCGCTGCATCGGCGATCTGTTCATCCGTTGCAGTAAGTGCAATGCGGATATGAGAGGCACCTTTTTCACCGTAGAAGGAACCTGGCGTTGCCAAAATTCCTAATTCTGCTAGCCAGCCAACACTCTTCCAAGCATCTTCATTTCGGGTACACCAGAGATATAAACCCGCATTCGAATACTCAATTATAAAGCCAGCTTTCACAAGTGATGGTGCAAGTAGTGCTCGACGATTGTTATATCGTGCGCGCTGTTGCTCAACATGTTTCTCATCACCAAGAGCCACAACCATTGCATTTTGTACAGGCAGAGGAACCATCATGCCGGCATGTTTGCGAAATTCACGAATAGTTGTAATTAATTTTACATCACCTATGAGGATGGCACCGCGATAACCAGCCATTGAGGATCGCTTAGAAAGAGAATGAACAGCGAGCAGATTTGTGTTATTTCCATGTGCGATAGCCAGTAATGAGCGCCCTTGTGCTGAATCACCGAAATCTAAGTAACACTCATCTGAAACCAATATAGAGTTATTTTTTCGAGACCAGTTTATTGCGCTCTCTATTTGTGCATCGGAATGCACTTGCCCAGTTGGATTTGATGGTGAATTTATCCACGCTAAATCAGCCTCAGGCCAATTCGCTGCATCAATGGGAACAGTAATTGCTTGCGAGCTAGCAATAATGGCGCCGACGTTATATGTCGGATATGCAACTTCTGGAATCAAGACTTTCTTTGATTCCAGAATTGTTGGAAGCCATGCAACCAATTCTTTGGAACCAATCACCGGTAATACATCAAAGTCACCAGTTGCACCTAAGTGATTGAGTGCCCAACTCCTTATTGCATCGCGTAATTCGGGGGTGCCAGCAGTGACTGGGTAGCGTGGAGAATCGGAGGATTCACGAAACTTTTTCTGAATAAATTCGGGTGTTGAATCAACTGGAGTGCCTTGCGAAAGATCGATGATTCCCTGCCTGTGTCCTCGCGCAATCTCGCCATAAGGAGCAAGTGCATCCCAGGGGAAATCTGGAAGTGAGGAGCGCAAAAACTTTTACTCGCTCTTGGGTGGAAGTGCTAAAACCTCTGAGTGATCACTATTGACGAGGCCAACTTTGCCAGCACCACCTGGTGAACCGATCTCAAGAAAGAACTCTGTATTGACCTTTGTAAAATCTTTCCACTGTGATGGCACATCGTCTTCGTAATAAATCGCTTCAACTGGGCACACTGGCTCGCAGGCACCGCAATCAACACATTCGTCAGGTTGGATATAGAGCATGCGATTACCTTCGTAAATACAGTCCACGGGACATTCTTCGATGCAAGATTTATCTTTTACATCGACACATGGCTCGGCAATCACGTAGGTCACGGTAGGGCTCCTTCATTCTTGGTAAATAACTCCCTAATTCTAATCACAAAGAAGAAGAAGGTGCGAGATGAGGCTGGGCGATTATCGTTATCCCATGAAGTGGACTGGTGCTACGGGTTTGATGGGTCACATCGGTAAGCGCCTTACCATCCGTCTGCACGAAGCAAGTGGTGGTTACAGAGATATCGTTGGAATACTGGAATCGCCATCAACGCTTCGCCACAAAGATGGTCGCGAAATCACATTCTCTCAGAACGAGATTGCGATTTACCGAGAGATTATTCCTATTCCTCTGAGGGCTGGAAAAGGTGCGCCTCTCTCCATGCGTATCATCGAACTTGAAAAGTTACTCAATTCAACATGGAGTGCAACCGAACAGATTATGCATGGACAATGGCTACTTCGTGCAAGTGGCAAATACACAATGCGAGCTAATTCAGTATTACCTCAAGGCGCTCCCCCATTTGGTGAGCCAGACAAAAATATTGATGAAGCAATCAAAGATGTACTTATTTTTTATGCAGTTCGCGACCTTGAACCGATATTCCATCTACCCTTACCGTTATATGAAGAATTGGCCAATTACTTATTAGCACATGGTTGGAAAGAAAAACTTAGGGCACAGGTGCAAGTTATTGATATTTCAGCATCAGAGATTCATTCAGATTTAGTCCTTGAAGTTAGTACAACATGTAATTCAGAATGGCTATCAGTACAAGGTGACGAAAAATTATTGAATCTGATGGATAAAACGTCTGCGCGTTATTATATTTTGAAAAAAAATAATAATCCTGTTGCTGTTCTTCGTGCAGGAATACGAGATGATTGGGCAGTAATCTCGCGTCTATTCGTAAAACCAGAATATCGAGGGCTCAAATTGAGTCAGGAACTTATGCTCTTGGCTTTCGAAGATCTCCATTCAGCAGGAATTACAAAAGCTGCGCTTCAAGTCGATGTTTCTAATGAACCAGCAATTGCACTTTATAAGAGCATAGGTTTTAGAAAACATCATGAATATTCCTATGTGGTACCAAGTGGAGCATCATAAGATGCGACTTTCAATGTATGACACTGCAAGTCGTGAAGTTCAAGAAATTGGGCCAGGAAAAGACTCCATTTCGATGTATTGCTGTGGCCCTACTGTCTATAGAGATGCCCACGTAGGAAATCTGCGCACTTTCATACTCTCAGATTTGATACAACGTACCCTCAAGCTTCAAGGATCTACGGTAGCGCTAATTCAAAATATTACTGATGTCGGTCATATGGCCGATGATCTAACGGTTGAGGACAAGGTATTGCAGCAAGCTAAAAAAGAGAATATCGATCCCTTTGAAATTGCGCGCAAATATGAAGCAAAATTTCATCATGATTTAGCACTACTCAATATCGAGCCTGCCGCTAAATATCCTCGCGCAAGTGAAACTATTGATTTGATGCAAGAAATGATTTCAAAACTCATTGAAAACTCTTTCGCATATATCGGTTCAGATTCAAATGTATATTTTTCAGCAAAATCATTTGAAAGCTATGGCGCGATTAGTGGAAATAAAATTGATTCTCTCCAACCTGGCCATAGATATGAATATGTTGATGAAGGCGGAAAGCTCTTTCATGCTGATTGGGCGCTGTGGAAAAGTGCTGGGGAGCGAACACAAATGATCTGGGATTCCCCTTGGGGACCAGGATTTCCTGGTTGGCATATTGAGTGCTCCGCTATGTCAATGGATCTCTTAGATAACCATGTTGATGTACATGTAGGCGGAATTGATTTACGTTTTCCTCATCATGAAAATGAAAGAGCTCAATCAAATGCTACGACTCAGACTGAGAGTGTTGCTCTTTGGGTACATGGAGAACATCTACTTTTTGAAGGAAGAAAGATGTCAAAGAGTGCAGGAAATGTAATCCTGCTATCAGATATTACTGCCAGAGGGATTGATCCATTAGCGCTTCGATTAGTTGTGCTAGAGAATCGATATCGTTCACAAATGGACTTGACGTGGGATTCCATCGATTCAGCGGCCAGTACTCTTAAAAGATGGCATAAAAAAATGGGACAATGGGGCTCGAGTTTGATTATGAAGAAAGATGATGAAATTTACTCTTCACTCATGAATGACCTGGATACACCCCGTGCAATTCAAAGATTGCGCACAATTGAACGCGATGTAACCATAAATGATGAAATGAAGCGAGCAATATTTCTTTATGCAGATCAAGTCTTCGCATTGGATTTAGCGATCGCTAAGCCAATGTCAGCACTACCTCAACATTGTGAGGCGTTACTTGTGCAGCGAGAAATTGCAAGGGCTAGTAAGGATTGGGCCCGAAGTGATGCGCTTCGTGATCAGCTTGCAGAATTTGGAATTCTTGTTAGCGACACATCCCAAGGGCAAGAATGGGAATATCTCTAAGCAGTTATAGCAACTGCTACAAATATTGCGATAAAACCAATATTGATAAGAGCGCTGCCAAGAGCGTCACCCTGAATTAGAATTTCGTTACTAAGTCCTGGGGTTCCGCCTCGCATCACAATAATTACCCACGCACATCCGGCTATTACTTTCAGATATCTCTTGCCCCATGTTCGTCCAATAGCCCAGATTCCGACTACTGATGAGATTATTGCAAAAATGAAACCAAATGGCGGTAATACTAAATGCAAGAAAATTGAACCAATTCCAAGAAATGATCCGATAAGAATTGAATAGATGGCTTTCATCTACAAGATCACGCCTGCAAAAATGTCAGTCTCGCGCTCTTGTTCATTGAAAGGTTCTGTTTTATTTCCTAGAACGAGTGTGTAGTACTCATCGCCCCAAATTTGTAATCCAAGATTATTTGAGAGTGCAAAAAATGGTCCATCAGTCGCAATTTGAGTCTCATGAGCTTTCATTGCATCTAACTTATGTTGAACATATTTACCGCCGTCGATAAGAGTTGTCACAAATTTGTCATCTTTCGCAAATGGAAGATCATCAACGCTCTCTACACCAAAGAAATCAGAACCTAGTTCTTTCATCTTTTCCATGCTTTCTGCAAGTACAGATTTTGGCATCGTATTCCAATAAACTTTCTGGACCTTCCATTGATCGGCAAGTTCAACGGCTCGCATTGCAACACGATGAGCTTGAATATGATCTGGGTGTCCATAGCCACCTATTTCGTCATACGTGATGACTACGTGAGGTCTTACCTCATGAATTATCTTCACAACCAGTTGGGCAGCGGTATCTAAATCTGCTTGCCAAAATACATCGGGACGCTTATTTGGTTCGGTATCCATCATGCCGCTATCTCGAAAACTCTTCTCAGGTGCTCCAAGAAATCGGAAATCAGAAATTCCAAGTGCTTGCATGGCTTTAGCCAATTCAATTTCACGATGTTTTCCCAAACCATCTTCTACTCCACTGGCAAGATGAGCAAGTGCTGGTACTAGAACTTCACCCTCTTCTCCACGTGTACATGTAACGAGAGTGACTTGCGCACCTAAATCTGCATAAAGGGCCATCGTTGCGCCATTATTTATAGTCTCATCATCGGGATGTGCGTGAACTAGCAGCAGTCGATAACCCTCATACGAAGCGCGCATCTTCTTCTTTCGTCGATATTAGTAAATTGGCAGTGATGGATCAATTTGCTTGACCCATGCTACAACTCCACCGCTGACATGTGTCGCATCACTAAAGCCAGCATTTTTTAGAACTGCAAGACATTCAGCAGATCTCACACCAGATTTACAATGCAAAATAATCGGTTTATCTTGAGGTAAATGCGCAAGGGCGCTTCCATCGATAAACCCTTGCTTCGGTATAAGAGTTGCTCCAGGAATTTTTACGATATCCCATTCACTTGGTTCGCGAACATCGACTAAGAAGAATTTTTCATCATTATCCATCTTCTCTTTTAACGTCGCGACAGAGATAGTGGAATCTTTGACTGCCATTTCTGCTGCATCAGTAAGCACTCCACAAAATGCTTCATAATCTGGCAAGAGCGCACTTTGCGTTGGCGTATCCCCACACAACGGGCAGTTAGGATCTTTGCGAACCTTTATCTTTCGATATGACATTTCAAGTGCGTCATAAATCATGAGCGAACCGATAAGTGGTTCACCAATACCTGTAATAACTTTGATTGCCTCTGTTGTTTGAATCGAACCAATAGATGCGCATAGAACACCAAGAACTCCACCTTCGGCACAACTTGGCACCATTCCTGGTGGAGGTGGCTCTGGATAAAGGCACCGATAACAAGGTCCGTATTCGGCCCAAAAAACACTTGCTTGACCATCAAAGCGATAAATAGATCCCCATACATATGGTTTCTTCAGGAGCACGCAAGCATCATTTACTAGATAACGAGTTGCAAAATTATCTGTTCCATCAACAATAATGTCGTATTGCGAAAAAATTTCCATAACATTTGAAACATCAAGGCGTAGTTCATGTGTAATAACATTTACAAATGGATTTATTTCTGCAATTTTCTCTTTTGCGCTAAGCGCTTTACTCTTTCCAATATCAGATTGGCCGTGGATGATTTGGCGCTGCAAATTAGATTCATCGACAGTATCGAATTCAACAATTCCTAAAGTTCCCACGCCCGCTGCAGCTAGATACATCAGCGCTGGTGATCCGAGCCCACCCGCTCCTACACACAAGACTTTTGAATTCATCAGTCGTTGTTGCCCTGCCATAGCAAGGTCAGGAATTATCAAATGGCGGCTATAGCGGCGCACCTCATCAACAGTAAGTGCTGAGCCAGGTGAAACCAATGGAGGAATTTTCATTATGTGACATTGTGCCACGCGAAGAGTAGGCACCGCCAATTAGACGATTGCGAATGATTTGCACTTTCATTAGCGTTTTATCGCAATGGGGCTCTACCATTACCTCGATGACAAGCACACAAGAGCATAAAGACGATATCCCAAAGGATAAAGCTCGTCTTCCCCGCGATGAGAGACGCGCAATTCTACTCTCAGCAGCACTAGAAGTTTTTACAGCTGCTGGATATCACGCCGCTGCAATGGATGAAATTGCTGATCGCGCAGGAGTGAGTAAGCCCGTTCTCTACCAACATTTTCCATCAAAGCTTGATCTTTATTTAGCTGTACTCGATGTTCATATCGATTCTCTAGTTTTCGAAATACAAAAAGCAATCGCATCAACTCCTGATAATGCAAGCCGAGTTCGCGCAACTGTTGTTGCATATTTTGCATTTATTGAAAGTGAGGGCGAAGCATTCCGACTCCTATTTGAAAGTGATATGAGTGTTGAGCCTGCAGTGCGCGAACGCCTCACACGCATGACATATGACTGTGCGGCTGCAGCAAGTGCTGTCATTTCAGTTGATACTGGATTACCTAAAGAGGCAGCAATGCTTCTTGGCGTTGGCATGATCGGCTATGCCCAAGTTACAGCGCGACATTGGTTAGAGCGCGATAGTAAACTCACTCGCCAGCAGGCAGTTGATTTAGTGGAAAATCTTATGTGGCGCGGTATTTCAGGATTTCCACTTAATCAATAATTTATTCGCGCACAATGCGCGGTAATTGCAGATACTTACCACCGATAGGATTAGTGCTATGACAACTAAAAAGAACCAAACGAGCCACAATAGTGAAGTGCGTATCGCAGTTACATACGTCAGTGGCGACCTCACATTTGAATGCCCCCTTAGCCCAGCCGATATTCGTGCCGCAGTTGCGACTGCACTTTCTTCAGGTAAGCCTCTGGAACTAACGGATATTCGTGGACACGAAATTATTGTTCCTGCAGACAAAATTGCTTTTGTCGAAGTTGGTAACTCTGCAGCACGTCGTGTGGGCTTCGGCGCACTCTAAGGTGAGTAAAACTTTCGCCGATCTCCCACTTCGCCGTGAAACGATAGAAGCACTCAATACTCACGGCTTTACATCACCATTTCCCATTCAAGAGATGGTTCTACCAATCGCACTCAGCGATGGGGATGTAATTGGGCAAGCGAAGACAGGAACCGGAAAAACACTTGCATTTGGAATCCCTCTTATTGAAAAAGTTATTGCACCACTTGATTCACAATGGGTGGACTTTGAAAATAAAGGACTCCCTCAGGTATTAGTCGTTGTTCCAACGCGCGAACTATGTGTGCAAGTAACAAAAGATATTGATGAACTAGCGAATAACCGTGGAATTAGAACACTTGCAGTTTATGGTGGACGAGCATTTGAACCACAAATTGAAGCGCTCACTAATGGTGTTGAAATTGTCGTAGGAACACCAGGTCGACTCTTGGATTTATATCGTCAGGGACAACTCAAACTCAAGGAAGTTTCTCGACTCGTACTCGATGAAGCAGATGAGATGTTAGATCTTGGCTTCTTGCCCGATGTAGAGAAGATTTTTACCAGCACACCAAAGCGTTCGCAGACAATGCTCTTTTCAGCCACAATGCCTGGAGATATCATCGCACTTGCACGGCGCTTTATGAATCAACCAATTCATATTCGTACTCAAGATAATGAAGACGAAGGTGCTGTAGTTTCACGAATTGAACAACATGTCTACCGTGCACATGCTCTAGATAAGATTGAAATGCTTGCACGAATCCTTCAGGCTGACGGGCGCGGACCAACAATTGTCTTCTGTCGCACTAAGAGAACATGCCAAAAAACTGCTGATGATCTTCTGGAACGTGGCTTCAAATCCTCGACAATCCATGGAGATCTTGGTCAGAGTGCTCGCGAAAAGGCTCTCGCTGATTTCAAAGCAGGAAAATCAGATGTTCTTGTTGCAACCGACGTTGCAGCACGCGGAATTGATATTGATGGAATTACCCACGTCATCAATTACCAATGTCCTGAAGATGAGAAGACATATGTTCATCGAATTGGTAGAACTGCTCGTGCTGGCGCAGATGGAATCGCAGTCACATTTGTAGATTGGGATGAACTTGCTCGTTGGAAAATGATTGATGGTGCACTCGCTCTTGGTTTGCCAGAACCAGAAGAGACATACTCTTCCTCCGAACACTTATTTGAAGTGATGAAAATTCCTGCAGGAACCACTGGTCGAATCAATAAGGCTAAAGCAGTGGTGGCACCCGCGCGAAAGTCAGAACCTGCTAAAAAGGCAGAAGTAGCGAAAAAGAGTGAGCGTGTGCGAACACGTAGTAAGAAATTTAAGAGCGAGAGCTAAATTAGTTCAAGCTTCTCAAGTAGAGAGTAAGCAAGTTCGCGATAGGCGCTAGCAATCTCACTTCGATTACTTTGCGTAATGACTGAACTTGTATGATTCAGGGATTCACCTACTAGTTCCGAATTAGGAATAGTGGCATCTAGATACGAAATGGTTTCATCCCAAATATCGCCGCTATTTCCTATTTCAATTTTGAATCCCATTGTGGACTTATTCTGGGCAATTTTGCTTACCTGATTAGCTCCTCGAATTGAATGTACGTTTGCAGCCACTGGAATAAGAGTCAGATCTGCTATTTCTATAGCCATGACCAATCGTGGATCAATAGTTGAAGGAGTATCGATTAAAACTACGTCGAACTCTTTAGGTAACGAATCAACAAAATTGCCAAAACTCTCTGATTCGACCAGGCTCGAAATTCTTGAATCAGAGGGAATGAAATCAAATCTTTCTGCAACAGTAGTTATCTGAGATTCATTAATAGTTGATCCAAAGAGAAAATCAATGAGGGTTAGACGTTCATTTTCAAGGCCTAACTGGAATGTCAATGAAGTAGATACATCTAAATCTAGGAGCAAAACTTTCTTCCCATACTCCACGCAAGCAACAGCTAGTGCGTGTGCGGTAGTTGTCTTACCCGTGCCACCTGCAACATTTGCAATTGCAACAATCTTGCTCACGCACTCTCCTCAAGGTTCCAGCGAATACGTGCCATTTTGAAAACTGGTGGCTCAATAATTGCGGAAGGAATAAGAGAAAGAGTCGCTCTGGTCGCCTTGAGAGCGATTGATGTAGCAATTTGTGCACCAGGAAGATTTGGCCAACCATAAAGTGTTCGCGCCCACGGAGGAAGTGATGATGCGGCGAGGGTTGCAAGAGTTGCCCAAGCAGGTGCTGCAGGTGTTGCAAAGCGAACCAGTTTTGGCATTGGTGGAATAGATAAAAAGAGTGCAGCACGTTTGGCATCATCAGAGGCACTGAGTTCAGGTTTAATTTCATTAAAATAATCTTTGAGTTCTTGCAATGAAATTGGAATATCAGCAGTAGGAATAGCAACTAATTCAGCAAATGTGCGCATTTCGCTGACATACTGATCTTTCTCTTGATCTGATAATTGCACGCCTGAGCGCACTGCTGTATCCAAGAAAGAATCCACCATTGCCATATGAACCCATAACAAATGATGCGGATTATCTAAACCCAATTTCGTATGTATTGATCTCACGCGCGATGCAAGGTTATTGGCTTCTGCAACTTCACCGAAAGTTATGGTCGTAACGTAATCACCTGTGCGTTGCAATCTCCCCCAAGCATCATCTCGAAAATTCGAATGTGCTGCGACACCTGCCATGGCTACGGGGTGTAGCGCCTGCTGCAGCAAAGCGCGTATTCCACCGACTGCCATGGAAGGATCGGAGTGAATTTTCCAAACAATAGTTGCTGGTGAATATAGACCTGGATTAATCATTTTATGCGCAAAATGAAATAGTTAGTGTACTTATTTGTGCAAGATTCATGCCTTTACAACCCTTCGCTGATCAGATTCTGATTCTAGTCGATGCCATTGTTCTGGGCTTGTCCAATTTTCAGCTAGAGAATTCAACTTGCCCGTACCGTGATAATCACTTGAACCTGTAATTACCAAATTCTTTTCAATCGCAATTGCACGTAACATTTCACGCTCTGCTGGGCTATGGTCACGGTGATCTACTTCAATTGCATTGAGACCCGCATCGCAGAGTTCTTGAAAATCACCGCTAACCAGAATTTTTCCTCTGTGTGATGCAAAAGCATGTGCAATGACGGCCACTCCCCCTGCAGAACGAATTGCTCTAATTGCATCAGCAGGAGTTGGCGCTGCGTGTGATACGTAGAATCTAGATTCATTATGAAGTAGTTCTTGGAATGCTTCATCCCGAGATGAAATAACTCCATTTCTTACTAGTGCATCTGCTAAATGTGGGCGGCCAAGCGTTGCTCCAATTGGCTTTGCCGCTTCAACATCATCGAAGGAAATATTGATGCCTTCAGCCCGCATGAGCTCAATCATTTTACGCATACGAGGAATTCGACCATCTCGAGTTTCCTCTAATAGTTGTTGCATTGCTGCATTATTTTCATCGAAGAGAAGTCCAAGCATGTGAACGCTTATTCCATCTTCTGTTAGACATGATATTTCGGCGCCTAGTACTAGCTCTAAGTTACCGCGTAAGGCTTGTCGTGCTTCGATCCAACCCGAAGTTGTATCGTGATCTGTAATTGCTAAGACATTGAGGCCTTGAGATAACGCTTTATTAACTAGTTCGCGAGGCGTGTCTGTGCCATCGCTACATGTGGTGTGGGTGTGGAGATCAATCATGCGCTTCTGCCCGATCAACTCGTGTTCGAAGTACAACAAGCACGCAACCAAAAAGAATGAGTGCAATACCGGGAATAATTCCAAGCGGAGGTTTTTGCCCAAGCCACCACACTGCCAAAATAGAACTTACTGGAACTTCAAAGAAGACTATGAGCGATACAACTGCAGGAGAGACTCTTTTCAGAGTGGAATTAAACATTGTGTGTCCAAGTATTTGAGCACCAAGTATGAGGCCAAGTACAATCCACCATTGTTTTGCTGTGAAATGTAAAATCTCATCACCGGCAATTATGGCCATTGGCAGTGCAGTTATTGCACAAACAAAATAACAAATCGTTGTGTATGTGCTCGTTTCTATAGTTCGTTGAGCTTTGGATCCGGCCATCATGTAGAGAGCTGAAAGTGATGCTGAAATTAATGCAGCAATATCGCCAAGAAAGCTTCTAAGCGAAATTTGTAAATCGATTCCGGAAATAAGTAATACACCAGAAAAACTGACGATCATTCCAAACCATGCTCGTGAAGGAATATGGCCACCACTTATTTTTACAAAGAGCGCTGCAAAAATGGGCTGTAGAGCAACAATTGCAGTTCCCGCAGCAACGCTTGTCATACGCATTGCTAAAAAGAATCCATAAAAATGTAGTGCAAGAGTTACTCCAGCAATAGCTGCCCACTTCATTCCTTCACGATGACTCTTGAGATGTGTGTGTCGAATAGCAAAAGGAAGAGTTATAAGTGACCCACCAAGATTTCGCCAAAATATTAATGTGAGAACAGGCATAGAACTCATCGCAATAAGAGGGCCTGAAGTTCCAATTCCTATAATTCCCAGACCTAATCGAATGAGATCTGGGCGAGCAGGGATGGCTATATGGCTATCTCTTGCGTGAGGCTGCATAGGGCAACGGTATCTACTGCTCACCACTAATACGAAAGCGAGAGTTCATCTTTAGAGGTTACCCTTAGCCCATGAGCGGAAACTTGATAAAACGAGTATTTCTCGCCCGTCTTGCAGGCACAGCGGTCTTTGACCCAAATGGTGATCCAGT
>Ga0114974_10000274_pt1 | contig 43581 bp, 30 predicted proteins | sample S_130206_EF_Meta_FD_87318 | JGI IMG/M metagenome (GOLD analysis project Ga0114974, IMG submission 87318) | Freshwater microbial communities from Lake Simoncouche, Canada to study carbon cycling - S_130206_EF_MetaG | ecosystem: Environmental > Aquatic > Freshwater > Lake | place: Lake... | reverse complement strand
CTGATCCATTTCTTGTTGCCAAGTTGAACTAAATTGAGGACTACAGTAACTACATGCCAAATTACAAGCATGATTAAAGTTAACTTCCACATAACTAGGTATGACATCTTCATCTCCATTTGATTTCACTACGTCGTCGTAGTCTTTGGCAGCCCACGGCTCACCTGATCTATAATGACGGTCACTTAACTTACCGTTGTCTTCCATGGTCCAGCAATAGCTACACTCGCCTGGGCGTTCTTGCTTGAGCATAATTTTACGCTGTTCCTTTTTATAAGGAGTATTATGTAATGCGCTAGGATTGTCTGCTAGTAATTCAGCAGGAATAGGATGCAAGGGCGGATGATAGCAGGAGTTGTTTAGTCCTGTTGGTAAATGCAGACTGACTTGTTTCCATTTGGCCAAACACATTGCAGGCCCCAGGTTTGCCTTCATAAACTCTGCATCACCTAGGAATTTTGATTTAAAATCTGTTGCGACTTCATCGCCTTTATTTTGCAAAGTTACCAACCTTCTTGCTGTCTTATTACATCCATTTCGCGAGTCATTACACCGCGATTGTGCCAGTTGCTACGATAGTGTTGTTTAAAGAATGCACTTTCGTTTTCTTGCATCATGTTGACGGGCAAGTCTAGTTGTGTTACCAAATCTTCAGACACACGACCTGCTAGTAATTCTGGATCAGAATCTTTTACTGTGTCCCAGAGTCGTTCTAATTCAGCAAAGTCTTGCACCACACGATGATCCCATGTGGGAGTAATCATGGTCATGTATGTGCCCATACGGCTACCAGCAATGGCCCAAATGCCGTGTTCGACATCGCGGCCAACATTGTGCCAAATAGTCAAATGATCTAGATTACGTTGATGCACACGATCTCTGAACTCTGATATAGTGGGTCTAGTTCCGCGATTCAAACACATCTTAACACCTTCTCGAAATCCGGCACGCCATGCGTGAAATGCTGACCCATTAGGGTATGTGGTACTATAACAATCATACATAGGCCAATACAATGGATCAAAACAAAACTCCACTTCAGTTTCGGCTGTTCCGGTAGTGGCTTCATGCGTTTTCATGTTGTTAACAAAGGCCTTGGTCCATGAACTTAATCCTCCGTTGCCATACATTAATCCATTGACGTGATTACGTGCCCGCCAACGGAACACAGCAGACTCCCACTCACCGTCGGGAAACGTCATTGTCAAGTTGAAGAACTTGGCGTCGGGCATGTTGTCGCCATCTATTAAGATAAAACGTTCAGTGTCGCTGGCAGCCGCCGCTGCCTTGTGCGCGGCATCTGATCCTTTGACTCCGTCAACCCGTTTGGCCCATGGAATCATGTTGCGTATCTTTACCCAAAACTCTTCCTTTTGCGGTTCGTCATAGGTCAAGTAAATGCAGTCTAAATCTGCTATGTCAATTTGTTTCATCGTTAAGTTCCTGTTTTTTTAAACACCATGCAACATGAGGTTGATCAACGTCTACAACTACGCAAACATCATTGACAGCACACGCAACACCTTCAGTTGATGGCACTAATTTTTTAGAAAAGGTTGTTCTATATACTACTATTTTTCCATTAACTATCCTGATGTGCTTGGGGCCATGATAGTATGTGTCTTGATCAACCACTACGTAATTACCGGGCAACGCTTCTGTGCTATAAAATAATGGAAATCCGTTTTCATCATAGTATAATCGATACTCTGGTTCACCGTGGACAGCAGACGCTTGGTTTTGCCATATGTTGAAAAATTCCTCTTCAGTCATTGGTGCTGTCATTCATCAACCTTTTGATTGTTGCGTTTTTCTTGCACAGTCAGTCGATCTTTGTGTGTTTTACGGGGGTTTCCGCATAGATAGCACTCAGGGTTGCCACAATCCATGGCATGATGTTTGGACAACCTGTGTGGTTCTGCCAGTATAGGGTCGTTTTTTGTAAGACCGTGCGCTTTGGCTATCTTGACTTGCTTGGCAATAGCATTGTTGTCTTTTAACAATCGCTTGCTGTGTTTAATTTTATCTTCGTCTCGGCTCATAATGCTCTCCAATCTTTAACATGATAATGAAACAATCCTGATTGTGCTACTGTTTGCACTCTCAAGCCAGGGCTAGTATTTTCCCAAACAAACTCGTTAGTCCAGTCATTGGTCACTGATGGAATAATTCCCGGTTTCATATGTGTGATCATTGGTCCTATTCCGGGTGGCAACGTAACTGTTTCTACGCCCATGATTATTGTTGCCACAGCATAGACTACATCTGTTGTTGGTAGTTCGTCTGGAAATTTTAGTATGGTTTTAAATCGATCCCAATTTGCAAAAATATTTTTTACTAACTCAAAAAAGTTCTTAGCTGTCAGACTTAATCGCCAATAGGTGACAGCATTATAAACATCTGGTAAAGCGTTGCTATCAAACAATCGACGATAAGTTCTGTTGTTGCTGGGCTCGTTAAATATGCCTTTACAACCTTGACTAATTACTACATCTCTTTTTTCAAACAAGGTCCACCAATGATCTATAGGGCTAGTGGCGATCATATCTGCTTCTAGTTTAATAGTCTGACGATATGGACTGGCTTCAAAACACTGCCAATCGTTAGCGAATCCGCCTAGGTCGCCATGTGGCAAAGGAATCACATGATCAAACACAGGATTGTCACATCGTTTGACTGTGATCGCAGAGATATTGGCGTCTGGGTGCCACTGTCTAATAGATTCTGCCAGTTGTATTGCACAAGCCAAGTAGTCTACTGATTCAGTATCGATGGCTGGTATAAGATAACCGCGTTCAGCAAGGATTGGCAACAATCTCTCCTAGTGCTCGTTTACCCATGGCGTGAAAATCTTGTTTTAACAACAGCCATTTTGGTTTAGAGTCAGATGATTCATATTCTATTTTGTATGTATCTGGATCAACTTGTGTTAATTTGGTTTCTGGAGTGACTGAAGCCAACTGCCACGGTATTGACGGTGTGCTCAGAGTATGTCCATCTACCACGTTCATAGCAATGCTCAGGGCATAATCATTGCGGAAAGTATGTTCACTGACTTGGTATAGTTGTCGATAATGAGTCCAGTTATCTCGAATCATTTGCATGGTATTAAAAATTAATTCTGCTTTTTTACTGCGACGAAAACACATGATAGTCGCCCAGCTCATTGGCATTCGATAGGTGCCAAACCAATTATTATCTTGAAATGCCTGATGTCCTGCAATATCGTATGCCCACCTATGTGCGAGAAAATCTTGGTCAATGTTAAACAACTGTTTTAATTGGTCGGAGGCCACTACAAAATCAACATCCAGCACTAGAGTATGATCCCACGGGCTTAACTCATACGCATTAGATCGATTTTTATTGTGCCAGGCCGCAACACTTTTGTAATCTTTAAAATATTTTGTTTGTTCTGTAGGTGGCAAGTCAACTGTGGCCACTTGATCAAATTGATAGGTGCCTGGAATGTCCACAACATTGGTAACCACACACGTTGGCAAATTTAAATGCCTGCGTATGTTACGAGCAGACCATGCGGCCATGGCCAAGTAATCAATTTGCTCATTGTTAAATGCAAATAAAAGAACGCCCTGTGTCATCGGTTCTTGTGTAGTTCTTCGTGTTCCACCAGCCAGGCATTCATTTGTTCTTGCCAGCGTTGCATAGCCAACCCCCGAAGTTCCTCCAGATTAACTCGAATCGGCGTTTCGTATAAATCTAAAATCACTGCATCACCAGGTGGAACGGTAGCTAATAGTACCAATAATTCAGGATCGGCCCGCCACATGCCTCCGCTATAAGCAAAGGTCATTTTGGCTTGATATTTTTCTCGAAGAACAATACGTGCTTGATGATGATCAAATCGAGCACGGCTGTGGGAGATAAGTTCGTTGGTATCCATAGATTTATTATACTACAAAAAGTGCATAAAGTAAAGGGGCCGCGGCCCCTTTTGGTAAGACTGAGTTTTTAATTAATAACCAGGGCCGCTGGCCGTACTGGCCACACTGGTTGTGCCCCAAGTATTGGCAAGGTATACGACTTCTGGTGGGAAGTATGTGACCACTGTGGTTGGTGCTGTTCCAAACGTAATACCTGTTGTAGCTGTTCCACCTGAAATGTATCGACTAGATCCAGACGTTGCTCTAGCGGCAGAGAACCAAGTGGTAACCAATGTTAACACACTGGATGAGGTAGCAGTTGCAGTAACTTGAACATAATCATTGGTGTAAGTATAACCAGTATCAAACTGTTTGTAAATAGTTGTTGGACTGGCTGTTAATTGATTCCAGCCAGTGCCTGTGGCCAATGTGGTTGGAGTGCCAGAGCCGCCAACAACTTTGGTGCCTAAATATGTAACGTTGGCAATAACTTTACTACTAGCATCAGACGTAAAATAAACCGTGCCACATACGTTGTTAATAAAGTTGTTCCAGTCTGCGTCTGCGTCTGTTCCGGTGCTGGATTTACTAAATTGAATTTTCATGTAACCACCTGCGCCCCAGAAGTTTGTGGCTGCTGTGGCATTGGCAAATGTTACAGTATCAGTGAATGTCAGTGTCCAGGCAGTATTGGTATGTCCGGTTGCGCTGGTGATACTGGCTGTTCCAGTCCATGCTGTATACTGCGAACCACTGGCATAGGCGTAATATTTGTTGGAGTTGACTGAGGTAAGGTCGGTGTTGACATTGGCCAAGATAGCAATAGTGTTGCCGGCCACAGGACTGGTACGACTGGTAAGAGTAGTGGCCTGATGATTACCCATGCTGGTCAATGTGTTATTCAACGAAGCCCATTGTGTGGCAGTCACTGTTGCTCCAACGTTTGCAGTTGTCAGTGCTGGCTGTCCGTATGTTGAGTTCCATACTGCGTTGACGTTGGCGCTTGCGGTATTGGCAACAAACCCGTTGTAATCTGCTGCCTGTATTAATCCACCTATTGTATAAGTCATTTTATTTTGTTTCCCTTTGTATTAGTTGATCAAGCTCAACGCAATTATGAAACATAATCGCTGGGTGATTTTAATCCTGTTGTGCATATTTATTTGATTGTAACAATCGCTTCAACAGTGCCTTCGTTTTCGTCCGCTTTGTCTCGCAACGCACGACCAATCACATTGAATGCTGTGGCTTCGCCGGCTTTTGCTGCTCTGGCCAGGCCGTTGCCTGCACTCACCAGTCTATCGCCTTTACGCACCTGACCTACGGTTCTAACTGGAACTCGCCCAGTCATTGCAACTGGTGGATGTGTAATGTTGGTTCCAGCAGCACCATTCATCATATATGCCGCTCTCGTACTTATGACTCCAAACACATTTTCGCTTAGATCGGAGTTAACTTGTGTGATTTCTGCTGATCCGCCTAGTTCAACCACGGTGCCTGGGCTTAATTCTTCATCAGCTGCAAAACGTTCTGCCAAGTCAGCATAATTGGCATTGATTCCAGTTGCGCTACTAACAATTCCACTGGCGCCATTGATAGTTAACACCGTAGTAGGTGTTCCAGCAATGTTTGCACCAAAATTGATGTTGCCATTGGTATCATTGTTGTTGATGTTTATGTCAGAACCTGCGACTGCAACAGTAAAGTCGCCGTTTGATCCTACTGATAATCCTTGGTTGCTAGTTGTAGTTATTTTACCAGTGGTAGTTGCTGCAGCATCTGCTCGCATGAAACTGGTAGCAGCAAGGTTGGAAGGTCCCAAAGTGTCAGCATTGGTAATTGAGCCTTGAAATACATAGGCGGCGCTGACTGTGCTGAGTTGTAGGCCAGGTTTAATAGTGGCGAATCCAGCAATAGCAGGACTAGGAGTAAATGCTGTGGTATCTTTACTCATGATACCCATTAAAACACCGCCAACATAAAGTTGTAAAATAGTGTGTGCAACAGCACTGTTGTCAGATACAGTAGCAGGAATAGCACCGGTGGTACCTTGTGCATTGGTGAAGGCTGGTCCTACTAAAATCCAAGTTGTACCAGAATAAACATTTAATTGTTGGTTAACTGTGTCATACCACAGATCACCTTGAACATTTGATGTAGGTGCAGAAGCACTGGATGTTGCTGAACTAATTGTTTTCCAAACTGTGCCGTTCCACACACTCATTATTTTGTTCGTACTATTCCACCACAACTGACCAACCAAGGGTGTTGATGGTGCTGTGCTGTTGGAACTGTTTTCTAATAGATGGACAAAATTGTCATCTAAATATATGCCATAACCGGCGTAGTTTTTACCCGGTAAAGCCATGCTACAAGCGGTAGTATTAAGAGTACCATCTGCAATGGTGGTTAATACTGATCCATTTGTTAAGTTAATTATGTATGACATTCTTGTTCACTCCGTCCTATTCTTATTTATGCGACCTTAATATACTCATATTTATGCAGCACTTAGATTAGTAAGCGTCTGGATACGCAAGGTATATTCAATTTGAATCTGACGATTTAAACTTTTTTGCACTGGATGAAAAATTACATGAGTAATCAACATTAAATCAGTTGGGCCACCGGCCCAACTTTTGAGTCCCAGCTCATCAAATACGTATTCGCCGTTAAAATTCGTACTATTGTCAAAGGCCTGTTGTCCAGCGGGTTCACCGTAGTCCAACAAACAGGTCACTAAAATATCTGTATAGGGCATGCCAGTGGTATGAATTACTGTCATATAGTTGTTTGCAGGATCTACATCTGCTGCGCTGTTGTCGTCTACAACTTTGGCATAAGTTTCGTTGTATAAGTCGGCATTTTGGCCAGTTATGTTGGGCGGCAGATATGTAATTACGCCAGTTGGGTCCACGCTTGATCCACCATTGCCGAATGCCATTTCGTAAATCCAGCCGCCACCTTGGGCACTGGTGCGGTTGCTCAAAGTCTGAGCCATTGCAATACTAATATTCTCGTAATGAATTGCGTTCTTTTTATCTACTAGAACTTCGCCGGAGTTAGGGTCAGTTATTTTGACAAAACCTTCAATTTTGGCCAGGCCTGGTTGAATCATGCTCGTTTCTCCACAAATGTCTCTTTGGTTTTAGGATCAAATATTTTTACAAACCCTTCGACTGCGATGGCACTGGTTTCGTTGGGCCGTTTGGGCTTGGTAGCCGGCGGCTTTTGTTGTGCGGATTGTTGGGTATTTTTTTCCATGTATATTATTTACCTTGAATTATCGTCCCTGTAAAAACCTTGCACATATAGTGTCAGTTTCATTGAGTGGCAAGTCTGGTGTTGCTAAATTATACCAAGTGTGTGCTCGTTTAACTAAAATAGCTACCTCGTAACCAGTAGGTGGTGCTGTGTTAAACTCCACAGTAACAGGATTATCAGCAGTGATCGTGTAGTCAGTATCAGGAATTCTGGTTCCACCTATGTATACTTCTACTGACTCATCACGTGTTGCACTGGGCTCTTGACTGATATCAATGTCAGCGGTAAATTCAACAGTTGTTCCGTCACCTAGGTTTACACCAGACTCTAGCGGGTTGGTTATGTTTGATACAATATAATTCTGGCAAGTAAGTGGCATTAAGTTTTCACGTCCCATGTTGTAGACCGCTGTGCCCGCTGTATGGGTAGTGATTGCTGTTCCTGCCGTGCCACGTAGCAGTCCACTCACTGTGTTGGCCACAGTGTCTCTGTGACGATACATGATCCGTTCACCGTCGATGGTAAGAATTCCCCAAATGTTTGCGGCTCCGTCAGTTACTTCCCAGTAATCGGTATCAGTTGGCAAGTTTCCAACAGTAGGTGCAATGGCTTGATAAAACCCATTACCATACATGACCACATCACCAACGACATAAGAAATGTTATTGTTGTAAGAGGTGGCAAGATTTGGGTCGCCTAATACGGTTGCATCCTCTACATAGATTATGTCATCTAGTATCTCAACTGGCTGAACTAAAGTGGTCGTAGTGCCGGGTGTTATTCTATAGGTAGCTTGAACTTGACGCATGTCTTGGAATATGCGGAAAGCAGTTGGATTTGGTACTACCCTATTGGTAAAAAGCGTGGCCGCCAGCACATCTGTTGATACAATAGTCTGTCCTGAAATAGTTATACTGGTGCCATTTAGCACATAATCGATACCATTAAACAGCCAATAACCATTCAGTGACACTAACAATCTTTCTGGATTGACTATTTCACGACCAAGATCAAAGGTATTATTGTTGATTGAACCAGGACCTATAAACACTTCAGTCAACAAGCCTTGTTCAGCAGTGTCGTTCCAAGTTATTATGTCAATACTGTCGCCGACAACTGGTATGGTGCCAGGTAAGAATGTTAACGAATTGTTGTATACTCGATATCCACAATCAGTTGCAACCGACAACAATATTTTAGATCCAATCACCGGAGCAGTGGTAAACGTTATGGTTCTATAATCTGATATTCCATCGTAGGCGTCAACTACGTAGTCTATGTCTTGAATTAATTTAACATTATCAACAAATACAAATACATCGTTGTCAGACACAAGTGCAGGATTATATCCGTAGCTGTTGGGCAACTGGTATACATCTGTAACTCCGTCGCCTAGGTATTCACTACCTTGATAAGGATTCAATCTATTGCCGTTAATTGATACAATAATATTAACTGCGTTGGTTCCTTGCATACTATTAACCAACTCGATGGTGGTAGCACCAGTGAATACGACACTTTGGGCCAAGGGCAGGCTCCAACTATGAGTTATACCATCAACTGCGTACCCAAGCACAGCTAGATTGATACGTGCAGTATTGTCATATGTTGTGTCAAAAGTAACAGTAGTCGATCCACCACTGCTGGCAACAGTATAATCGGTTCCGTCAATCAGTTGGGTCTCACCGTTGAAAATCAATATCTCATAGACAACAGCACCACCTGATATTAATGTCCAACCAACCAAATTAACTGGAGGATTTCCTATGTTAAGATCTATTGTGGATTGATAAAACTCACCGTTATAAGAAACCACATCACCCCAGGTATATGTTGTGGCAATATTGTAAGTAGATGGTGTTGCAAATGGTACAGTTACTTCGTCAAGCACCGCTTGATTATATGTGTTGAGATACAGTTGGTTACCGCCACCAACTCCGGTCACATAAAGAACTATAATATCACCGTCAGTTTCAGTCAGCCCTAATGTGACTTCATAGTTAGCCCAATCAAAGTTAACTGGTTGAATAGCCAATCCTAATGTTGCATTAAACACAACTACAGTAAACGGATACTCTAATAACCCAGCAAAACTCAATACAGGATTTGCTGAATCGTATACATATCTTTGAGAAACAGCAGGAAATCCATGGCCAAGCCCGGTGTTATCAAATCCAGGGGCAGTATAAACACGGAAATCTAAAGTGTCGAATTCACTGCCGGGTACCAACTCTTCTGGTGCGTAGCTGCTGAACACATCTATGTAGCCACCGCCGTCCACGTTGATGTCTGTGGGTCTGAATCCCAAGAACGGGTCTAGATATGAACTTGAGTAGTTGGCATCTAACAGGGCAGGATCGTAAGTTGGAAAACCTTCTGGGCTGATACTGATATTGTCAAACGGATTAATATCATAGTTGCCTACATCATATCCAGTGTTGTATGAAAAGTCCAGGGCATATACTTGAACGCCAGGATAGTTCAACCCATCTATCAACAATGGTAAACTACGGCCAGGTTGGTTAACTGTGGGCAGATAAAAACCTTGTGTTCGATTGATACCGCTCAATATGCTGGCTGGTACTCTACTCCATTCTTCAATGATAAACGGATTGTAAAAATTTACGGGTTCTAACGTATTTGACTGTAACACCGCACGACTAATTGTTACTGTATTGTCAACGTCGTTGATTTGAGTCACAGTTGTATCAGCTGGAATTCCAAGTCCAGTTACAATCATACCTGTGGTTAGTCCTGTAGTTGACAGCACAGTCAATGTGTATGCTCCAGCAGTTCCGGTTGAATCAAGCACGATTGGTGTGTTGATTACTGTGTCAATAGCTTGCCAGACAGTATCGGCAAATCGAACTTGAGTATCTGCAGGATAGTTAGCTATCAAATAGTTCCAATCAGTGATAGTGCTCAAGTATTCATAGCGGTCATACTTGATAGTCATGTTGAATTCGCGCACAAGAGGATTACCCATGTTGGCTCGTGCTTGAGCCCCGGTCCCGCTGTCGCTTACAAATGTTATTACAGGGTTGGTAGAATAACCAGAACCTTCGTTGACAACGTTGACTGCTATCACTTGTAACGAGGAATTAATAACTGCTACCGCCGTAGCCGGTGTTCCAACATAGGTCAATCTAGCTGTTCCGACCAGTTGGCTACCTGTAACAAAGTCCGGCGGAACATCAGCAGAAGTTCCAGCTACAGTTACTGAATATAAATTGGATCCGTAAAATACCTGTTGTCCTACTGTATATGCAGTATTAGCTGTCCACTCAGTTCCAACAACAACTGTTGGTTCTGCGGCATATCCTGATCCGGTAGCAGTGACGCTGATTGATATTAAACTCAACAAATAATTGTTAAACCATTCTTGCCAAGGTGTTGTTGCCCAAATTTCAGCATCAGCTGGTGTGTCTGCAATGTCACTGGCTTGGCCAGTTCCTGTTGCAGTGCTCTTGGTATACGGTAATAAAATCGGACTAACATATTGTGGTATTTCCAACGTGGTATCGTAATATGATGGATTGTCAAAGTCTGTGGCAAATCCAGGATAGTCGTCTTGACCATTATAAACTAAATTAAATTGTTTGACCTGCACATGATATGGCTTGACTTCCTGCAAGTAATCTGACACAAAATCTTGATTGTCTCGGCGATAGGTCGGAAACGGCAATAATGCTCTAATGTCGTGACGGATATTGACAAGGCTGGTTTTCATTAACCAGTCTGGAGCTTGTTCCTCGGTCAGGATAAACTTGAACATTAAAATCAGTAACTGATTCTTAAAAATTGCCAGGTCATCTATGAATAGTTCGTCATTGATTGCCTGTATGATCTTCCGCGTTTCTATTACCGGTTCTTGATCATAGTATTGAGCGTCATATACTTCGGCATCAAACCCAAAACGTCCTGCAGCATAATCCCACAATGTGTTATCAAAAGCAATGGTTCCATCTTGTAGTCCAACACGTTCCCACCCAACTGTGGTTTTAATGTAAATTTCCCATTTATTTTGTGCATTGGCTGTGACTTTGACACTGGCTCCTACGGCCACGTCAAGTGTTACAAGACTTGAATAATTTGGAACTTGGGCAACTGGTGTTGTTGATGAGTTATAACCTAGTTTGTACCAGTCGATGTGATTCCAGTAATTTTTTGTATTGAAATTTTGAATTCTAACCAACTGCGGAACTCTAGGAGCGGCCGAAGCATTGGATTCCAACACAACTTCATAAATTGTCCAAGCGCCATTGTAGGTGCTGTCCGACAAAATCAAATACTTGTATCCCAATGGGACTTGATAAAAATTTTGATAACTCAACTGTTCAATATTGTCCAATAATTTGTTGTATTGTTCACTGCCAGCGGCTGGGATAGGTTCGCTAGAATTTAACAATATAAATCTGCGTTGTTCGACAATGGGCAAATACTTTAGTATTTCGTTGGTTCTTGTCAGGTAGTTTTCTAATGCCATTAAGCGATCAACAAACAAACTTTGACGAGGACTAAATGCTACCCCATACTGTTCAGGAGGACTCAAGAATGGATCTGGAACCTGTGCACCATTTTGATTGTATCCACAGAAACTGTCTTGTAACTTTTGATACAGATTATCGGCAAGGAAACTGGTTGGATCACCGTCGGCAATTAATTGGAATTCAGTATGAATATTGGCATCTGACAATTCTTGTGAAAAATCTACGTGCAGTATAGTGTCAGATGCCGAAAGATATTGCGACCCATTATAGATTGCCACTGTGCTGGCATCAAGTGCAGCAATGTAAGGTATACCACTACTGCGTGGCTCTTCGATATATCTAGCAATACCAGTGGTGCTGAGAGTTTTGCCTTCATTAACGGCAATGGTTGTAATTCCTGAAACCCAGAAATAATAAACAGTTTCAAATGTACCAGTTGCAGTTAAATGAGCTCGTACTGAATAGCTAGTGGTATTTAATGGTGTTCCTTCTCCGGTGTAGGTTGCTGGCGGAGTTGAACTGGCAACCCATTGATAGATATCTACTGTGCTGCTAGGGAATAACTGTCCCCAACGACGGCTAGCATACACAATGTCATCTTGATTTGGGTCAATAAATCGTGCATTTGTAGTATCCCACCAAATTGTTCCTACCCGTTCAGATCCCCAGAAGTTACCAATATTGTTAATCGAGCCAGTGTTATATTGAGCTGGATTTACTTGGCCAATGAAATCAATATTTTGTCTAGCCGCTCCTAATATTTTACCTTGTAATGGATCAATAAAATCAAAGAAATAAGTTTCTTGGCTTTGCAATTTGTTATACATGTATACGCTGTTTAACAACGCAACATCAACCACTGGTTGTTGGCTGTGCAATATTTTCCAAGCAGGCAATCGGTCTGGATTAACAAGCTGCCCAACCCGTCCATAGTTATCAGCTCCGGTTGGGCTTCCTACCAGCAACTTACCAGTGGTATAGTTAACAGCCGCACCCCATTGATCCAGTGGATCTGTCAAGTTATCGTATATTTGTTGACCAAATACAAACTTGCCAGGATTTGTTACAGTATCTGTGGCACTAGGCAAGTAATCAAAAGTATAAACTACACCACTTTCTAAAACAGCATTGAAGAATGTAGTGCTACGGTCATCAAAGTATGTGGTTCCGTTATCAAAAATTACAGCTTCGTACAAATTACCGCGTGGTGCGCCAACAACTAATGTTGACGCTGTTGTGTCGATATTTAGGGCGGCGCCAAAGTTTGCCCCAGCAGATGGGTTTGGACTGGTTATAGTTTGCGTATAGGCATACGTGTCAAACCCAAGATCGTCAAATGCTGTGCCACTTGTTCCGGGCCATACTGTTAATCTGTTGTATGCATCAGCTGCCGCAACATTTACTATGCTAATGGTCAACAAGCCGTCGGCAACTGAGGCGATAACATTGGGTATCTCGGCCGCAACAATTGCCTGTGCTAGTCCGGCCGCTGTATTGTTAGGACCAGCAGGAACTGCTACTGGAGTGTTGTTGATTCTTATCGTATCGCCAGCAGTTAAACTTGGGTTGGCATTAATGGATGTTATTGTTCCATACACGCGAGCTTGATTGACATTTCGTTGTACCGACCCAGCGCCAACTGTAACAGTTCCATCTACAGGAGCACCTGTGTAAATGCTACAATTATTTGGACAAACATCAACTGCGGAACCAAACGCAGATTCATCATAGGGTGCGTCTGGTACTATTTTTTGTACCTGAGTAAAAATATTACTTTCAATTTGTAGTATATCGCCTACATTTAAAGTGACATTTAATAATACATCACCACCAACGACTGTAAATTGTCCATCAATGTATTGAGCAGTGTTGGTCAAATACACATTATTTAAAATCACTGCGACCGGATCTTGATACCCACCTGGCAATGTATAGCTGAGTTGGGTAGTGTCACTTATGATGTAGCGAATTACACTACGATCAAACACATATACAGATCCAGAATTTACACCAGGATCTGATTCGTCATCGCTGGCACCAATTATGATCTGACGACCGTCGGTTGTGGTATGAATACTAGATCCAAATCTCGAAGCTGCAGGGCCTTCAATGGCTGCCATTGGTTGCCAATAAGTTCCAGTTATTACTGTAATTGCATTGTTAAGGCCTGGTGCAGCTGTAAATGTTATTGGATAATCACCCGAAGCAGTAAACGTATAATCAACATCAGGCACCTGTATTACCTCATTGACATATACAATAAAACTTTCAATATTGTCAGCAGTATACAAGTACGGTCCTAGGTCAAATACCGTTTCAATGCCGTCACCGACAAAATCTTGTTGAACTTTCCGAGTTACAATTAATTTTTCGTCTGGTGGTGGAATACCTGCCAAATTAATCACGGTGCCGGCTACGCTATAATCAGTACCAATGGTCAAGAGATTATTGTTTAATACCACGGCCAATTGTAATTCGTTATCAAATTCAATTATGCCACCTATATTATAAACTTGATAAACGCCAGGGGTAATAAATTGTGCTGATTGCCCAGGTATAGTTACACGACCATAAGGATAAACTTTATTTTGTCCTGGTGCTGAAACATACATCCATTGCTCGTCTTGGCTTATAGCGACACTATATCCAAATTCAGCATTGCTAAAATCACCATCAGGTGAAGTTAGTAATTGACGTTCTTCAAATGCTGTGCTGCCTGTGGGCCGATATATTGCTACTGCATAACCTTGGTTACTTTTACTTGCACTGGCGCCGGCTATGGCCCAATTTTGATAGCCAATTTGAATAGCATTTCCGAACCCAAGTGTGTCGGCTGCATTTAATAGTAGAATAGAATTTTCAGAATAGTTGTTGTTGTCATCTTTAACATAGGTATAGATGGCACCGGTAGCATCGTCGCCACCGGTTGGAGCTCCTATCATGGCAATAATATTTTGATATCCTTGTGCAACAGAACTGCCATATCCTGAATTAGCCACAGGAAGTGTCGGTGTTACAGCACCAGCATCAATGAACGGATCAGTCTTTTCCAAAACTTCCCAACGCCCGGCACCATTGTCGTCTACCCAAACTCTGGCACCCGGTACTAATGCATCTGTGTAGGGAAGATTGAGCACATCACTGGCCTGGCCAACACGCATTGTCTGTAGGCTAAATCCCAGGCCTGAGCCAGTTACGGTATTTGTTATAGTTAATGCTATAGCAATTGATGTTAGGCCTGGGCGTGCCAAAACACGATACACTCCATCAACTGTGGTATCTAGGAATCTAATTATAACTATGTCACCTACTGCTAGCCCGGGTGGTTGGGTAAATGTTATGATTGTGGTGCCATTGAGATTTGGCGTGGCAGAACTTATATACCCTGGAACTTCTGTGCATCTATACACATTCCAGTCGTAGGCATTGCTCTTTGCTGCCCATACTGTGGTTCCAATTCCGATAGTGTTTAACACACCGTCGGCTAGTCCTAGTTGACCGTCAAGGTCAAATACAGTTATGTCTACATCATTTAAATTTACATATCCTGCGCTGGGCAATGCAGAATCTGCAACTGGCATAAAGGCAGTTGGAAAAATATCTGGGCTTGTTACATTATAACTTTCTCTCCATAAATCTTCATACAGTATGGTCTGATCTGCTACACTAGATTCTTGTGGGGCAACAATTTGTATCATTGCCGGGTTTGCTGTTAGCAATGCTTCGTTGAGACGCATTTCAATAAATTGACGATTGGCATTGGCACCATATATTCCACGCTGGATACCCCAGTTCTCATATACTTGATATTGTGCAGTTTCTTTATTGAGATTGGTATTGGTTAACAATCGCACACTGTTGAGAGTACCTTTGTCTTTGATCAACTGTTGATAAAGATTAACTTGACTTATGTCAGTTAAATTCAAATCAACCATATACTGACGTGGTCTAAATCCAATCAATCCAAAGGCAAATAAATCTTGTTCAAGTTGTAGGTTGGATTGATTGACATCGTAACTGTTGGCCAGTTGGTTGGCCAATAATGGAATATTTTGTAATAGCCCGCCTTGGATTTTAGTGTAATTGCTTTGTGACCAAAGAGATTGATTCCACTGTGTAGAAGGTTGCACAATGTCAAGGGCTTGCCAATAGTTGTTTTTGTAAATGACAATTTCGCCTTTGGTATATTTTTGCAAAGGTTGCCATTCTTTTACTGTTTGTGTGTTGTTGTTTATAAATCCTTGTGCGTCTAACTGTCCGTTCCATTCAGCGGCAACTGTTGCTATAACCGTAACACGGCTTTGTCTTGCACCAGTGGCTGGATCATACAATAGGTCACCAAACACACTGACATTGTCTAAAATAACCAAGCTCTCATAACTGGTTTGGCGTAGCGCAATATAACTTATAGTTTGTTCATTTAAACTGTTTACTCTAAATGTGTTCTCATAACGATCTATCACCAACTGAGCCGTAGGAATTGTAGTTCTGTTTTGATCTAGAATTAAATTTTCTGGGGTTTGTGTAACAATTGAATCAACCACCGCTTCAGGGGTAATCAAGGTCAACTGTTGAGCTGTGGGATTTAAACTGATCACACTGCCGGTCATCCATCCTTGGTTGGCCCAATACAAATATTCCTGGACCATTTGGTTCCAGTCTAGTGTTTTACCGTTCTCTCTGGCATCAAAAACTAGACCTTGACTTTCTAACAAGGCGCCGTAGCTCAACAAGAAGTCGGCCACAACCGTTTGATTAGTAAACACATATCCATACGGTACCTGCACAATGTTTTGACTGTATGTAGTTGGCACAGTAACTCTGGTACCGCCAGCGGTAATAACCCGTGTTGGTCCTCCAGTACGGCTGGCTAATATTTCAAAGTATGGATTGGTTAAACTATATCCAGTAACCGACCATCCACCTGCAACAACTTGAACAATAACAGCACTGTATAAAGTTTGACTGAATGGCTGGTTCTTGTATACCAATAAATTGTAACTGTTGTCCGGGATCAGCAGACTACTGTTTGTGCTGTCAGGACTGGCTGTTTCTGCAATAATTTCAAGGTATTGTTTGTCTGTGAATGTGCCCATTCTGTAGCACAGTCTTACGTCTAGTAGAGACAAGTCTTCGGTCAGCTTGTTGGTCGAGTTAACTCCCAACTGACGGTTATAGTCAACAATCCAATCAATGTAACTGGCTTTACTAAGGCCATTACCGTACACTTGCACACCATTGGCATCTAGTCTATAACGTTGATTATATAAGAATTGTTCAAGGTCTACATCATACTTGTAAAGATCTCTATCAGCAAATAAGCTAAAGAACTCAGCTGGGCGTGTGAGTGCCAACAATCTCATAACCGCAAACGGAAATGCCGAACTGGTACGCCAAGTGTATTCGACTGGTCCTTCGTCGCCGAACACCCAGCTCTTTTGCCATTGGCTTGAATCGTATTGCCCTACTACACTGAAGAACGGGCTTAATAATCGGCCTTCCGTGTCAACAGGTATTACTTGACTCAACCCAGGTCTTGCATATTTAGGTAGGTAATACGTACCAGCAGGATCTGCTACTTTTCCAGCGGCTAGATCGTCCCACAACACCAAGTTACCCGAGGTATAAGGAGCAGGACCATACACTTCAGTCCACCAGGTGGGCTCTTGACTAAACCCTAACATTTCCCACGGTGTAGTCTGAGGAGTTGGCGTGTCGTAGAAATATTGATAAATGCCGCGCCAAGCGCCAACCGGCAGAGGTGGTTCATTGGAACTGGTTGAGCCGCTGAGTCTATTACCTGCAGCACTGTAATTCCATGTAAATTGATTTGAAGAACTATATGTTTGTTCAGAATAAGTCAGTTTATTCCAACCCAACCAACTCAAGAAGCTGGGTGCTAATATTTGATTGATCTCAGAAAGACTATAACCAGTTGATCTGAACTGTCCGGGTGTAACATCAGTTATGGTCAATGGTATATCTGATTTAATTTTTAAGTTGTTAAAAATTCTAGTTTCAAATTCCAGCAATAGTTGATCTCTAAAGTCTCCAAAGGCCAATGTAAGGCTTCCGTCGTGTCCTTGGATAACCAGTTGTGGATTATCTACTGTAGAATTAACATACGTGTAGTCAGGGTAAATTTTGGGCTGGAACGCAGGATACAGTCCTAACTTGGTAGGAGTATTGGGAACAAACGTTCCATAGGTAGTGGCATATTCCTGGATGACGATTACATCGCCTACTGCCAGCGGCACAGTTATAGTCAGTGTCGGAGTGTCGGTGCTGACAACGTAGTCATAACCAAATTGTAAAAGGACGTCATTGACATAGACCAATACACTTTGATAGTTTGAACTGGTAAAGTTGTAGGTCGTATTGAGATTAAATGTTGGTGTCGAAATTAGTGAATAAGTTGTTGTGGTTGCGGTATATACTGGATTGGCCGGCAACATATCTGTCCAGTAAAACGGATTTGTTTGTATACGTCCAGCAATTAACTGCGTAACAATGTCTGTCAGCATTGCTGGAATTGTGTAATTTGTATAATCTGTGGTTACTGCGGCATTCAGCAGTTGTGCTTTATACTGTTCGTATTCTCTACTGCTGTAGGCCAATGAATCAAAAATATTGTATTGTTTTGATCTCATGAAATAACCAGCCAGGGTCATTGGCGCACTATTTTGTATAATGTTGGTGCCGTAAGGAATAATGTTACCCAAGTCTCGGGTATTATTATTACCATTGATTGGGCCAACCAAACCTAATAGGTTTTCACAGATTGATTCGTAGTGTGTTCTAGCAGTGCCTACTGTAAAGTAAGGACTATTAACGTTGAGTGGATTGTTTTCAAGATTAATAGGAACTTGATAAAATGCCACTTTACTGGCCTGGTCACTCAGCACAAGAACTTCAATAATGTCACCCGTGGCAAACGCTGTGCCATTGTTGTAGCTGGCATCCGTCCAGGTTATTGTGGTACTGTTAGAGGTGGTTGATACTGAATATTTGTAGGATTCTTGAAACTCGCTACTCACATATAATTGAATGCCTGGCACAATTGTGTTAGGTAATGCAGCCACATCAAGTTGTAATGGGCGGCCATCATAACTGAATTGGAATTGCTGTCTTGCCCGGCTTGGAACCGCTGCAGTCTGCCATCCTAGTTCACGGGTGTAGGTAACTCGATCCTGGTACTGTCGAACAAACCCTAAACTGACATTTTCAGTATAGCCCACACTATCTACAGTGTAGTTAAAGATGTCAGTGTATAAGTTATTGTCAAATACTATGTCACCAATGTTGGACAAACTTAAATATTTAATGGCAAACCCTAACACAGGGTCTTTGCCATTGGTTGATGGAGCATACGAAAATAATTTAGATCCTGTGAAATCACTGCTAGGATATACAACAGGATCAGAAAAACTCACACCATTGGAATCATACACATCAAACAATGGGGCTTGATTAGTTGAAGTCTTTTGTTGACTGCGAATCCAGTTAACTCCGTCAAACCAAAAACTCAAACCTTGTAGCGTGTTTCCGCTAAGACACACCACACTATTATCAACCACTATGTCACCGTCAACAGCTGGTACTAAATTAATCACTGGTTCAGACATTAACGGAGGAACAGTGTCAGGTGTGATAAATTCTACCACATATATTGTATCACGCACATCTGGATCAAGGTCGGCGGCAAATATAATACGACTACCGTTTATTAAGTCATAGCCGTCGATTCCGTAACCAGTGCTTCCGTTGACTGTGCTAAATGCATCGGTATTTGAAAAATCAATAATGTCTACAGGCTGTTTGCCTTTGGTACCAAAATCAAATAACCGAGTTCCACCTCGAAATTCCAATATAGGACGACGGGCTCGTAGCGCATTGTCTATAATCAATACACTGTTGTTGTAGGCAGCTGTTTGTTCAATTACGCTAATATGGAACCAGCGGTTACTTCGTGTCCATGGATTTGAATCCGGACTTGATCGATTTATGGTCAAATAATCTGGCAGTGCAGGTTGATTTAAACTGGCATCGTAGTTGCCAAAATCATAAAGAGTGCTGTCGTACGGCACCGAACTGCTTTGTGTATAGGTTTCGGGTGTTACAAATTCTGTAACTGGCAACAACTGTATGGCTGTGCCGACACCTTCAATATAATAACTATTTCCTTGATACGTGGCCGGTACAACTGATCCAATGAACTGAACTTTAAGACCATTGGTAAACACCACACCATTGGGACTAGTATAATTTTTCTTACCAAGTATATCTGCAATGTCTAGAGAGGCAGAGGCACTTTGGTTGATGATATTTATTTCACCAAAGATACCAGGATCGATACCATCCTGATAATATAATCTATTTCTTGTTGCTGCCAACAGCGGAATTTGTTGGAAGGCTCCAGTATTATCTTTATACCAGCTGGTGTTGGAATATACTGTGCCAAATTGTATGCTAAATTTATACAAATCTGGTATGTCGTATACGCTGGTCAACCGCATATACTGACCACCGCCTTCGGCGGTTATGTATTGTATTTGCCAAACACTACGTTGAATTGCTACGTCTGTAATTGGTGTAGTTTGATCAAACTCTAAGCTGTCAAAAGAACCCGGGCCAGCCAATACAGGATCTTCGGGCGGTGCTGTTCTAACCAACGGATCAAACTGTGACTTGATCAACCAGCCACCTGTATCAGGATCAGGATCAGGTTCTGTGAATACTATAGTTCGACCGTTTAAATTTGTAATGCCGTCAATGCCGTCAGGGTAGTTAGATAAAAACTGATCAACAAACACATTGTTGAGCTGGTCAAATTGCAAATTGGTTATGAGACCCACTTGCCCGTTGTTGGTATCAATATAAGGAAGGTCATAATAAAAATCTTGGGCATCACTTAGTGGAACCGCAAAAGTTACCGTGCCGAGATCAATGCCGTTATTGGTTACGCCATTGACTGGGCCAAGTCTACTACTAATGTTGGGTGTGCTGGGTATGCGACCATTTACTCCAGGGTCAGTTTGAATCCAGAAATCAGGGCCAGTACCAGGTATGGCATCCACAATTGTAAACACGCCTTGCATGTTCATCTGTGTAGAATTGTTGTAGTATAGCGTATTAGGTGCATTCTGCGGCACCGTAAAAGTTATTGTTCCAGTGGCAGCACCGTTGTTGGTTACACCTTCGGTGAACAAGTTGTTAATGCCCAGCGTCTGTTGTGTCTTGATAAAAAATGGCAATGCTGGAGTAGATACCAGTGTAAATGTGTAGGTGTTGCCACGGGTCAAAGTCAACGTAGGATTGTTTTCGTAATCAATTACCCAAGCACTGGTGCCTTGATTTGAAACACGAAAATTAACACTGCTGGCATCATTTTGAGCTACCTGGAATGTGTAACTGCCGCCACGAACCAATGTCAACGTAGGATTTTCACCAGATACACCTGTGAATGTATAAGCACCATCGGCTCTAGTGACTACAAAATTGTCAGTGGTGGGCACAGCTCCTGTAAACACATCAACTGCATTTGGTCCGCCAGGTAACCAATAGTATTGTGCATAGTTTACATACTTGTCAAAATCTACAAAAGGATCCCAGGCATAATATTCGCTGGTATACAGTTGGTCAGCATTCTGAGTAACAGCTCCTTGCAGATTTAAAGCATCAGTTATGCCAGGATATGTTATAGCATCAACAACCTTATTACTATCAGACGGATCAATTTGAACTACACCAGGCTCAAGTTGATAGTTGGTTCTAGTTGCCGTGGGTTCAGCAACATAATAGTCGCCTGGAATAACTCCGGGACCAACACGGCGGCCAACAAATCCTTGTATTTTTTTAAGCTGGGGTTCCTGGATCAATTGATCCAGGGTAGCAGCTAAAACTTGTCTGTTGGTAGAGGTCTGAAAGATCTCTGGTAAGAAATCTACTGATCTGGTGCGAGCCATTAAATTACTCCACTGCCGGGAGCAGTTCGTATATTCGTACTAGTTAATGCAGTGATAACTTCAACGTTTTGCACAGTGGCTCCATTTACAAATATTTGGTTGGGGGCACAACGAATTTCATATAAACTTCCAAAATACTTATCCTGATTAAGCGGCACTAAAACTACACTGCTAACAATGCCAGATAATCTGTCGTGCAAGAAGCCTGACAATTCTGAGAAGTAGAAGGTGTCACCAAAGTCCCACAGATCTAAACTAAAATATTGATTGAGATATTGAACTACCAAGTTCTGAATCTCACTAGTGCTGGCTACGCTCTGTGCCGCACGGATCACTTTGATTGTTGCTCGAAGTTCTGGCAGTGCCTTGGCTCCAAACAATGGTTGGAATTGCACACTGTTCATGATCATTGTGTCTGACAACATTTTATAATTGTTTAATCCTGCATAGGCTGTGTTTAAAAAATCAAGAGTTGGTGGCTGAGGCTCTGTAACCGTGTTTGTAGTATCTTGAATATAATTTGTATAGGCAATATAGTATTCGTTAGTGACCACATACACATCAATGATGTTGGTAGTGCCAGGATCAATTCTGTTGGTCAATGGACTGTTGTGTCTGTATTGGAAAAACAAGTTTTGGCGACCAGTTTGAGCAATGTATTCATCGGTTGATACCAACGAACGAACGCCTGTGGCAACGTCCGCCACCAATATATAAAATGCCTCATCTGTGTAGGTGTAAAACACTTGACCAGGTGTATATTCCGGCATGACCACCAACACATCGTTTTCTGTGGCATACTGACTGTTGACTATGCCTGAATCGATCAACACGTATCTTTGCAAATTGTCAAAATCTACAATGCGTTTTAAAAATACCCAAGGACTTGTAGCTGATGCAGGATTGGGTATGGGTCCAATAATCTCAGAGAAGAAATCTGGATTATCGGGTACACCATCGTTGTTTCTGTTAGAAAAAGAGACCAACACTTGATAATCATCAACTAGCCCATCGATTTGTATAGGTTGTCCTACTATTTTGGTTATAATATCTGACCCTAGTGGCAATGCCGATGTGGGCTGACTGTTGGTTTTTAATACATTTACAAAGTCACTAATAGTTGTTCCAGTTCTACTGTCATACACCAGCTGATCACCACTAAAGAAAAATCTAGTTTGAGTTACACTTCCAAAATAATAATCAAGCGCACGGATACTAACAGTATAAAATCCGCTGTTAAACACAAACTCAACAAACCAACTTGCATCTAATCCTGCACCAGATGTGTTGCCGGCGTAGGCCTGACTCCAGGTGGCATCAACATTTAAATTTGTTGTGGTTATCAGATACCATGTGCCGGCTGTTCCTGTGATTGTTCCTAAGCTATCGTAACCCAGACCAAAATTTCTTTTTAATGCAATTTGTTCAGCCATGCTGGTTTGTAAACTTGTTGGCAATTCTTTAACAAAAATAGGTATAACTTGAACTGCTACAGCACCAGTGGGCACATACTGGTTTATTATAACTGGACCCAATCCACTAGGCAGGTTACCTTGTCCTTGATTGGTTCCGTCAAGGTATATTTCCAACGGGCTAGACCAAATGGTAAGTTTTTCATCTGCTAAAGTTGGCGAACCAACTTGTAATCGATTGTTGGCATCAAAATAATAACCAGCAGGTGCAGCAAATTTTACAAGACTGCCCACAGTGATGTATTGAGCGTTGGATGTCGAAGTGCCGTTGATCGGCACAGGATTTCCTAAGCTGTTTACAAAATAACCAGTGGCACTACCGGCTTGGCTTGTGCTGAGACGCCAGCTGATAGACAATGAAGTCAAACTGGCTCTTGGAAATTGTGCGTAATAAAATTGTTGTGCTTGGCTTTTGGCCAACAAAGGTTGAACTTCATTTAAAATAACACTGTTGGTTTCGTTGGTTGTTTGTGTAATAAACTGGAAGGTAGGTAAACTGTAATTTTGATATAGAGCGCCATCACTGCTAAAAGTGTTGGTGCTGGAATATTTGCCAGTGTTGTCTACTAGATCAAGATAACGACTAACTCCAATACTGGCGCGATTTAATGCTTTGCTTTTTAAAATTGAATTGTAGGCTGTATGCGGAAAGTTATTGTAATCTTCACCATTGACCATACGATTCTGTGTATAATATCTTGCAGGAGCATTGTTTTTAATTTGTGCAAGAGTCTCACGTGGTTGTGCATTTGATACTGGTGTTGTAATACCACAGGTAAATGTCAGCGTTTGCAATTGTCCAGTGCGACTTACATAGCTGATGGGTATAGCAATGCTTTGCATTTCTTGTGGATTGATAATGTATTGCAATCCATTACTTGCACGAACATAGTTGCGGAATGTTCCAACCGGAATGTCGCTAAACACGCCGTCACCAAATGTTAAAGTTATTTGATCGTTGGTTCTACTGGTCACACTAAACAAAGGACGGCTTCCAGGAGATGTTTGTTCTGCGGCAGCACCATAAACACTAGGAACATAGGTCCATTCAGTGGCAATGCTACCCACGTTGTCCAACTGATACAACCAAACATCAGTGTTGTTGACACCTTCAATGTTGATATCTACTGTTCTATTGCTCACACGATCGGCCAAGTTGAAATCTTGATTTTGTAGTGTGCCTTGCTTGAACAGGAAAAAATATCCAGTATTGGCACTGGCAAAGCCCAATTGATCATTACGGAACAGTATATTGAATCTGCCGCTGGGTTTTGGGCTGGGCTCGTATACATAGTCTTGTCCAACAATGGTAGAAGTAACTGCCTCAAATGGCATGTTAATGCCATCCACGGTGGCAGTATACGGCACCACGGGCAAGTAGCCAGGCACAAGATTAATACTGTATTCAGCAGTGTCAACTCCGAGAATTGTTGCTCGTGCACCTGGAACGCCCACTCGTTGAGCATCAATCAACGCAGCATTAATAATTGCTGTAAACTGTTCTTGCCAACTAAAGTTTGTAGGGTCTGCCCAGTTAACTGTTACGTTGGCCAGGTCAATACCATTGACATCAGTTACATCTTCTGTCGTTGATACCGAAAATACTTTGAGATAACCACTTGCTTCTATGTTGCGTTTAGGAGTATAACTGACCAAATTGGCCAGGCGAACCACACTGTCTCTACGCTCAGCACTATCAATGTAGTTTTCACGTGTGTTTAGGTCAGTGCGGAATGCCAAACTTTGACCCATAAAGGCCATAACGTCTAGTAACGCAATAAATTCTGAACTTTCAATGTAGTCATTAAAAGTTTCTGGATAGTATAAACGTAGATAGTCTACAAAACTTTTGCGTAGAGTTTCAAAATCATAGCTTTGAAAGTCAGCCTCTTGATAGGTTTGATAGATTCTTTTCCAATCTTCAACGCCAAAAATTACTGTTTGTCTTGTAGTAGATGCCATAGTGATCCTGTATTCTTGTATTTATGGAAATCAAAAACGGCGCAGTTAAACGTAACTGGCTCGACGTTGTTGTTGATTAAAAAATATGCTCAACTGTTGTGCTGTGGTGTTGGGCACTATGGCCAGTTGTACCTGTATTAATATCCCGTTTTCCTGTGGGAAAACCTGTGTGTCCGCTATTTGTATGCGTGGATCATATCCAGCAACACGTTGAATTTCATTTTCTATTGCAGTAACTAGTGCAGGTGATTGGTTTTCAAATAAATTTTCCCACAAAGTAGTGCCAAATTGTGGACGTCCTGGCAGTTGTCCTTGTCTAATGTTTAATCCGTTTAACAAGTCACGTTTGACCAAGTCTTCATCTAATAATGTAAACTTTTTATATTGATCTTGAGTGTTAAATCCAATAAATGTCGGCATAATCTAGTATTTAACCTTGTCTTGATCCGCGCGAAAAGCGGAAAGTGCCATCATCGTTATTGCTTGGCGGTATAGCAATGTCTATATTTCCAACTGCGGCTATTAACTCAGCTGCCGCAACTGACGCAACAACATCAGCTTCTATGGCTATAATGTTGGCATACTCTAATGTGGGTATTTTAGGATTGTCAATAGTATCTGCAACTGCTTGGTCAATTTGTGTTCTAACTACTGTGTTGTCAGAACTTGGAGCGGTTGGGGCCAACAGTAATTCATCACCGTAGGTAGCAACAAAATCCATGGCATAAATTCCTTGTCTGCCAGCAATTTCTATCGCCGCAGACAAATCAGAACTTGCTGTTCCTTGTAAGTAATCAACAACCGCATCGACTCCATATCTTACCGCAGGTTGCAAGAAAGCGGAAATATATCTAGCCGGTTCGTTGCCAACGATTACTTCGTAATTAAGTAACCCTTGATATGCTCCATCATACAGTGCCGTTTGAACTTGTTCTTGCAAGATAGGAGCGTCTAGATAGTCGGTTAAACTATTGATACTGTATGCTCCGGTCCACGCAGCCGGAGTGTTTAATACAATAAGAGTCAAAGTAGGATCGGTTATAAGATCCAAGGCCGCAGGTTTTATTAGTCCAACCAAAACCAAATTAGCCGGAGTTTGCCCGTAGAGACCTATTCCTCTAGTGGCGATGTCGGTGCCAGCATACACCGCTTCACCATTGGTGGCAATGTACCAGTCTGGTAATAATTCTCCAGTGGCATCAACTGACGTATAGGCGGCGGCAGCACGTGCCTGTGCTATCAATGCTGTAACTTGTCCTGTGGTTAAGATTGTGGTCATGATGTTGTCGGTACTGTTTGAGTTGCTGGTTTTGTTCCAAGGAATTCAGCTTTGTTAACTGGCGATATAACTGGCCTTGTTGCGATTCTGTTGAATGCTGCTTGGGCCAATTCAGTATTGCTTCCTACTCGTGGAACTGTGACCGTACTAGTCGAAGTCGCTGAAGCAACGGCATTGGCTGATGTATCATTTAAGTTGGTAGTGACATCAACTCCACTGTTGTGTCCTTTGAACGGTTCGTGGGTAGGAGCTCTGGTAACAATAGTTGGTAATACTCCGGGCTCAGACACCCAACCTTTATTGGCTACCCATCGCGTGTCGGGCAGTTTGAATCCGCTCATGCTGGCCACTGGACTGACTGCCGCGGCAGATCCGCCATTTAAGTTAATAACTGATGCCTTGAGATTTAAACTTGATCCAGCATTCCAACTGCCAGATTTACTTTGTAATGACAATGCGCCGTCACTTCTGATTCCAATCCGAGTTTGCCCATACATAGATATTGCCTGGGCGGTACTCATGGTAATACCTGCGACTCCTTCTAACTTGAGTTGGGCATTGGCTTTTAATTTAATACTTCCACCGGCATACATGTTAATATCTTTGTCGGCGTGTAAGTTTAATGTGCCTTGTGTTCTTACGTTAACTGAGTTGGTGCTGTAAAGATCTATAGTTCCGTTTTGCCCTAACTCAATCCAACTCTGTCCATTGGCGTGGCAAATATAAAAACAATTGCCATCGTCGCTCATGGTTATCTGATGGCCTTTGGCTGTGCGTATACGAACCAGGGTATCTTTGCCACCTAGGTCGCCATCGTCCATGACCAAGGTGTGGCCACCCATACGACCAATTATCACTATGTCTTGTGGTTTAACTGCGCCTGTTTCTAACTGTTTCTTGATAGTTTCTGGTTTTAATCCGCCCTGATATATTGGCTTTCCTGGAGTGCTGATTCCATATACCGAACTAGGACTTTCTCGTTGACTACTGCTTTTGATAGGTCCACGAACAGTATCAGTGATTAATCCTTGTTGTAGAAATGTGCCAGCAATGACACTTTGCACTGGTTTCTGTTGATCATAAAACTTGGGATTCTGATTAATGCCGACGTTCAGTTCGTTAATTTCTGTTACTGGCAACTGTGTAGCATCACCAAATAGCCCCGACGCTTTGGCTGTGCTTGATAGTGCATATTCTTTTGTGTCTACTGCACCAATTGCTGGAATCATACGATTGATTCCATTTACTGGCACACACCCTACATAGAAACCTTTAGTAGGATCGCCTCCTACAAAGAAACACAATACTTGAACTCCAATGTCCGGCGGTGTAAACCACATGCCATAGCTGTTACTATTGCCAGGATATGTGCCGGCTCCTGCACTGGTTCCTAACGGTGCTGTTGCTCCGTAAAAAGGCGGACAATAACTCACTGTGCGCCACAAACTAGGATCACCTAGATTAGGTGTGCCGTCTTTATTGGTAGCACCAAATTGATCAATATACACTTGTAGTCGTCCACTACGGGTAGTATCTACATTGTTGACCACTGTGCCAATAAACGGACCCATTTCCGCAGGCATGCCACCACGATCAAATTTGTAGTTCTCTGGGCGACCTCGACTTCTTTGCGTATTCTCTGACATGCTTTATCCGAAAAAATCATTTAAGTCTGCTGGTGTGCTTTGTGGAGCATCCAACAGACGTGGTGTTTCATTGTTTCCGGCAGACAAATATTCACTGGTTGATGCCGAATCACCTGAATCATCTGTGCCTGCCATAGTCTGATTACTTAGCGGGTTTACAACTGGTGGCCTTTCAATGTCTGCAATTTGCGGTATGCCTAATCTAGCACGAATATAAGGATCAGTAGGGTCAGCATTACCTAAAGCCGCTATTTGTTCAGCGGTCAATCCATAGTATGGATCTAATACAACAGCTGCTCCGGCTGTGTTCACTGTGTTGTTTAATTTTGATGGCGCGGCAAAAGTCCTGTTTAATAATCCTATTACCTGACTGCTGCTGGTAGGCAGTCCTGGTAGGATAGATGGCCTGGTTGACTGACCGCCTAATACGTTTTGTGCCAAGAAATTTACAGCGGCGTTTGTTGCTGCGCCAACTGCGCCATTGACCGTGGTTGGTATCCAAGCCGGCATTGCAAATCCGCCAATGGCTGCAGTTGCAGAAGCACCGACTCTGCTAGAACTCAAAGCAGTAATGGCCTGTTGTTGAAGAAATTCTGTAGCAGCTGCGGCCGCAGCATTGTCTGCTGTGGTTTTTTCTAGCAGTATACTGCCTTTGATTTCTTGTGTAAATTTACCTTTGGCAAAAGTGCTATAACATTCTTTGGCAATAAATGTTCTGTTAATTGCGGCTGGTCCGCCGGCGCGACCAGTTAGTGCAGTAGCATCAGTGCTGGCACCGGACGTTGAAGAAACTGCTTGGCCAGTAATTGTTTGTAATCCAGTGTTGAGATTATAGTCATCAGCTGAGTTGAATGCAATACGGTACAAAATTTGTCCAGCATCAAAATTTATTGTGCCATCAGCTAAAAAAGAACTGAAATAATCAGAACTACCAATTGGGCGTCCAACAAATGCTTCCCCTTGTTGTAACCAGGCCGGATCACCTACAATGGTTATTGAGCTTTCTTTAAAGTCTGCTGGATTAAACAATTGTTCAGCAGCATTGGCCACAGGTTCATTGGTTTTGCCATCGGCACCTTGACTGCTTTCTGTGCTTCGTGTTTGATGACTTTGTTGAATTTGATCTTCGGGTGCCGTTCCTGACCCTGCACCTGCTTTGTTAAAATTGATACCAGTCAAGGTTAGGTAATATAGATTATTCAAGGTTTCTTCGTAATTTAATACCGAAGTGTTTTTACCAGTAAACCAATAGTTGTATTCTTTTTGCACTCCTGTAAAAGTTGGTTTAGGAAAGTATTGACTGTTGAGCTGTGCAATGCGGTATGGACTGATGATGTATTTGATATTATAGGCAAAGTCATTTCGCTTGGGGTCGTACTTGTCAAATTGCGGTGTGGCCTGAAGATTGATTTTGAACCAGGCTACATTTTTTGCGGCTGTTCCATTGCTTAATAGTTGTCCAGTTTTTTGATCATAGGTAACCAACTGTTGGTCTTCAAGATAAGAACTATTACGAACAATTTGATCCAGCAGTTGCACAATCTGCATACCAGCTGTTGCACCTTGCGTCCGACTGTTGGTGTCTACACTTTGTTTACTACCTAACTTTTGATCAGCAGCTGTTGTGCCAACAGCGTTACTAGTTTTACTTCGATCAATGTTTCCTGGTTTTTTTACCTTGGCATTTTTTAATGCTGCAGTGGCAAACTCCACAGAATAAACATCTGGATAGGTGTACGGAAAGTCAGCACCAGGACCCGATAACTCACGTTGATAATTGTTTAGTGCAGTTATTAGTCCTTGACGAATAGTTCCTCTTGAAATTACAGCAGCATTGGCTGGAGCTGGAGGATTACTTGATCCTTCTCGATCTCGTTCTTCATCTTGACGATTTGGATTGTTTGCGACATCTAAACCGCCATTTATTAAATCATTCACAGATTGGCCGTTAAGTTCAATATTGTAAGGAATAGATCCACGTTTGGAACCCACGTTGATGTTGTAATGCACTCCAACGGCCTTGACATCATATTCGACCAATTTGCTACCTACTTTAAATTTAATGTCTTTGATCTGGATTGGGAAAAATTTTTCTACAAACGCATTGGCATCTGTATTTGTGTTGGCACTGTTGAGGTTGCCTGGTGCACCTCTGACCAAGTTGCCATTTTGATCGTAGCCATAAAATCGTATGACCATTAGATATACAATACTGGACAAACTTTTTTTAGTTGCTACATCTGGATAAAATTGTTGCGCCGCTTTGGTCAAGTTAGGAATAAGAGTGATACCAGTGGGCTCGGTTATGGTAAAGTCTATATCAACCACATTGTGACCTGATCCTGTTCCTTTGCCCATTATTTTAGATTGCAGTTTAACTGTTTCAATGTAATAATCGTTTCCAAAATAGGGTGTTCGACTTCCTGTAGGAATGCCTGCACTTTGCATTAACAGCGCACAACCGGTTAGATTTTTTCTCCCAGTGGCGACCATAGTTGTATAGGCTTCTTTAGTAGTGAGATAAAGAGAAACACCATAGGTGTAACTGGCGTATTGATCCAACACATTTGGCAAGGGTGTTATTGGTGAATTACTGAAAATTGTATTGATTTCTTGTTGCGTCGCATTTGGAGTTTTTGCTTGGCCAGAATCTTCACCTGGTGCACCAACACCTATTTGTGTATTGGCCGGAGGTGCGGCCAAATCAGGACCTGGAATTACACCACTGCCTTCACGATTTATATCTAGTCGTCTAGGATCGTTGGCCGCATAAGCTGCCGAGCTCTGACCACCACCTGTGCTGGTAGCCTGTGTTTGACTAAGTGGTCTGGTTGGTGCATCAAGTCCTTGATTCACATTAGGAGTGCCTGCGGCAGAATCACCCGGAGGGATAGCATTAGTGCCAGATGTAGTGTCAGGTGTAGTGGCCACTCGACCGTCGGGTCGCAGGACTTGTTGTGGGTTATCTGGCGACTGTGGTAACGATCCTGAGGCCGTAGCCAACTGGTCTTCCCTGACCAAGTTTCCTGAGCTGGCTGTAGAAAGTGCGCCTGTGGTAATGGCATTGGCAATAAATTGTTGACCGCCTTGTGCTACAAATTGAGCATAGGCCTGTGCTTCTAATGTTCCAGGAGCAGCCCCAGAATATGTGTCATTGCCCAGTTGAATGCTCAACTGGATCGCCGTCATCTGTTTTAAAGACAAAGGTTGCCCTGGTATATAAATTTCGCCGCCAATCAAAAGTTGTGTGGCCATGTTAGAATCCCAATGTATCGCGTAGTGTGTTTATGGTAGGAAGATAAATGGTAGTTCCTGCTTTGAAATCCAGAGGTGGTGCTTGTAGCGTGTTGGGATTGCGTTGATAAAATACCCACCACAAGGTTGGTGTTTGATACAAGTCAAGTGCCAATAGATCTGGCCTATATTGATAGGTTAAATTTATCACCATCTGCTGATCGTCTGGCAGTTTTGGTATAGGCCTGTTGACCATTGGGTTAAGATAGAACTGTGTGTAGCCCGTGGTAAAATAAGGACTAGTTGAGTCGTATGTATTGGCCATTACCAGAATCCTCCTTTAAGCAAGTTACCATTGGCAAAACCTCTGAGACTAAATTGTTGACTGACTTGACTGCGTGTCTGCACTGGCAATAACACCAGGCTCATTTCCATTTTGGTAGGAACATAGGTAGGGTTGCCAGCGGCCAAGCTGCCTTGTGGTGCAAACGGTGCTGTTACAGCACCTGGAAAAATCTTCTGCCCAAGACTGGAGAGCCGTTGAATCGTACTGCTTATTGGATTGCCCAAGGTTGTTTGTCTAGTGCGAGCGGCCAATTGGTTACCACCATTGACCACAGTGCTTTGGGCACGAATATAGTTGACATCTGCGGGCAAGTTGTAGTTGAACTGTGACACCAAGCAAGGATGTCGATTAAACTGAAAGTCTCCTAGACCACTTAAAAATACCAGTGGTGGAGGTGTTCCGCGTTGTGCATCTTGTCCGTAGAACATTTTAGTAACTGATCTAAAAAAGTGTATGCAGGCCAGCATATAATTGGCCTCAACTGTGTCTTGAGCTGTAAATGTGGCTTTGATATTGATTCCGTCTATGTAACTGTTCTGATAAAAATAACCACGATAGTTACTGTGTGTAAGGTCATACTGAGAATAATTTGCCCGGTATGCTGTGTCTATTGTTGGTGTGTATGGAAATATTACTCCGTCGGTGTCACGCAGAGGCCAAAGCAATGGACCGCAGTCGGGTGCGTTATACAGATAGTCCGATGCGTTTGCCAACTGCAATCTTACACGCCAGTCGCCGGTGGCCGCATTGTTGTTGCTTTGCACTCGGGCTGTTTGTTGATTTTGTGCTTGTCTCAATAGTCCTTGAGCTCTTGCGGCGGCATCAGCAATGGCAGTTGTGACTGCTGTGCCACCTGGAATTAAACTTGCGGCTGCAGCCAACGCGGCGGCGGTTGATAGTGGAGGTGTTGCCAGGCTTGGATCGTTGACTGTGCCCGGAGTGTTGGCCTTTACTATTAGATTGTTAACAGCGTTAGATGCTGGTGCATCACCAGCATCAACAAAAGTTTGATCTTGGGCTGTAAGAATTGCTTGTTGTTCAGTAAGACCGCTGGCTACAATCTGACCTGTTTTTTCATTCTTGACATAGTAGGTGCCTTTTTCTGGATCTCGCCCAGTGACGTAGCCAACATTGCCAGCGGCGTTGTCAGTTGTAGTAGGTATCAATGATCCATTGGCATCAACTGGTAGTCCATCGCCATTGACGTATCCACCAAAGCCATCAGGATATACATTGCCGAATCCTTCGCCACTTTGGTTTGTATTGACTGATACAGCATTTGTAGTTGGATTCGGCGTTGCCCCTGTTTCATTAACTCCATAACCTTCCAAGGTAGTTGGATCCACTGTGGCTTGAACTCCAAATCCTTCTAGGGTGGTTGGATCCACTGTGGCTTGAACTCCAAATCCTTCTAGGGTGGTTGGATCCACTCTAGAATAAGCAGTTGATGGCGCTGGGGGTCCAACAAATCCTGGAGTACCAGGAGTGCTACTAGATATCGCAAAAGCACTGCTGAGAGATCTTGTGGTGGTGTTGATTGCTTGGTTAGTATAGGGTTGCAGTGCTGGTGGCACTACCGAGGCCACAGCTTGTTTTACTGTGTTGGTTGCCAAGCTGATTGCTGTGTTTTGTACCTGATTGACTAGACTGTTGGCAATACTACTTGGATTTGGTAAAATCTTTGAAAGACTTGGAAAACTTGATGACAGACTTGGTAGACCAGAAGTAAGACTGTCTATAGATGGAATATTGCTAGTTATGCTTGAAAGGCTTGGAAACTCTGATGTAAAACTACTCAATGAATCAAAGTTGAAACTGGGAGCCAGTGTGGTTACATCTGCAGGAATAATGTCACCAATGAAGTTAGAATCAAACCAGCTCGAGTCGCCAGCAAAAGTGCTGACTTGTTCTTGTAGTTGATTAAAACCGTCAGACAAAAATTCTTGGCCGTTTTCAATGATGTTGGATGCTACTGCAGAGGCTTCTGTGGCAAAACCGGCTAAGTCTTCAACGCCCATATTCTATCCTTGTTAGTCCTAATACAGTTCGGCCAACACTGTTGGATCTGTTTCAGTTGTTGCGTGAACACAATACCAGACTGAATCTGCCAGTGTGTAGATAGTGTAACGTGTCATTGCTTCGAACACAAAATGTGCAGGAGCTAAAAATTTTAGTTGTTGGTCTCCATTTTCAACCATGACACTACCTTGTCCCAGTATAGTCACATGATCATCAGGAAATCGCTTAGAATAAATTTTTAATCCGGCTGGTACTCGATAGGCCTTTATATACACGCCGTCACTGTGTATATTTTTAATTTTGGCCATATCTGACAAAGTTGCGCGGGCAGGCATTTCGACAGGTTCCAAACTGTCGGTCTCAGTGGTTAATTGTGTGTTGGTATTCAGCATCTTGTATTTACCCAAAACAAAATAGGCGTAGTTTATAAAAAGGTTGACAACTGTGGTTTTTGTGCTACAATAAATATATTATTAGGAGACCCACCTGTGGCCACATCACTGCTTCCAAGAACCCCGGCAAAAACCAACTATCTCAACAACAGGGATATCTTAAAACAAATACACCTTAGCAAAAACACATATTGTTCGTATACAGATCCCGGTGCCGATCATCAATATGATATTATTTTGCCCAGCCTGGCCAAGATCAATCAACGCACAGTGGCCGAGGCTAGACGCAATCGTGCTGACCGTTTGAAGCGTGAAGGCGTTGTTATTGACCCAAAAAAGATACCAAATACTGACTTGGTATTCCGTATTACCTGCTGGGAACACATACCCATGGCCGCCAAAAAAGTATCTAAAAACGCCGCAAAAAAGAAAAAAATTGAAGATATTTTTGAACTGGACTTGCCTGAAGAAGACGATCCGTTGGCTGAACTAATTGATATTCCTGTGCTGGATCCCAAACATGTGAGATTGAACTTTCCTCCGTTTTATCACTACAGAATAGATGAAAACAAAACACCGTACCAAGTGGGCAAGAGTCACTGGATCGGCGATTTTGAAACAGGCGAATTCAGCAAGGACCACGGGCAAGTCACACGCACCTTGGCCACCATGTATATGAAACTGTGTGAGCGTTATGCCACAAGATCAAACTGGAGAGGATACACTTACAATGAAGAAATGCGCGGACAAGCCCTACTACAGCTCAGTCAAATTGGACTGCAATTTGACGAATCAAAATCGCAGAACCCTTTTGCGTATTATACTGCCGCTATCACTAATAGCTTTACTCGTATCTTGAATCTCGAAAAGAAAAATCAAAATATTCGAGACGACATGTTAGAGCAAGCTGGACTCAATCCAAGTTGGACTAGACAGAACGCTGGCAAGAAAAATCAAAATTTAAGTTCAGCTGTCACTAATATTGACGTGGCTGAATACAACCGCGACAATTAACCAGAACGCTTGCAAAATTCTTTTTGCTGCTGTATACTGATAACCTATGACAAATCTATTTAAAAAAGTAGCTGTATGCACGGACATTCATTTTGGACTCAAATCAAACAGCCTGGTTCACAACCAGGACTGCTCTGATTTCATTGATTGGTTTATTGCAACTGCCAAAGAGAACGGTTGTGAAACTGGTATGTTTTTGGGTGATTGGAGCCATCAACGTGCCGCAATCAACATGCAGACTTTGCAATACAGCCTGCGTAGTTTAGAAAAACTGTCCAAAGCATTTGATCGTTTTTATTTTATCCCAGGCAACCACGATTTGTATTATCGTGACAAACGAGACATCTATTCAACAGAATGGGCCCGACACATTCCTAATATTCAAATTGTCAATGACTTTTTCAAAGACGGCGATGTAATTATTGCGCCATGGCTAGTAGGTGATGATCATAAGAAGTTGTCCAAGATGAGTGCCCGATACATGTTTGGCCATTTTGAATTGCCACATTTTAAAATGAATGCCATGGTGGAAATGCCAGATCATGGTGAAATCCGAGTAGAAAACTTTAGTGGCATCGAAAGCGTGTACAGTGGGCATTTTCATTTACGTCAGCACAAGAAGAATATCAACTATATCGGCAACTGCTTTCCACACAATTTTGCCGATGCTGGTGATGACCAACGCGGTATGATGATCAAACAGTGGGGTGAGGCAGATCAATACTTTGCATGGCCTGGGCAACCGTTGTATCGTGTTATGAAGTTGAGCGAAGCCATTGATAATGGTAAAAATATACTTAAACCCAACATGCATGTGCGTGTAGAGTTGGACATTGACATTAGCTATGAAGAAGCAAACTTTATCAAAGATACTTTTGTCAAGGAACATAATTTGAGAGAGATGGCCTTGATTCCTAGCAAGCGCACCGACATTGATATTGATCTAGCCCCAGGCGAGTTAAAGTTTGAAAGTGTAGACCAAATTGTCACTGATCAACTTACCAATATTGAAAGTGAGTTTTACGATCCTAAGTTATTGTTGAAAATATACCAGGACTTATAATATGTTATGTAACCGAAATGACAATCTCGAATCAAGAAATTTTGTTGACAACGTAAATTTCTCAGCAGCCGATCCGTGCATCTGGGTTGTTTATCCGGGCGGAGCATCAGGCGACTTGCTGATATCTATCATTGACAAACATTATCTACGCACCGGCTGTGAATATTACGGAATTGATGATTCTGGAAGAGTAAAATTGTATACCACTGATTACGAAACAATCGATAACAATCATCAGATCACTGGCCAAACTCTATTTAATGATCAATGGTTCTTTGACTTGGCCGAGAAATTGGGCGAAAGAAATTTAAACTATTCATTACTTGATCAGGTAATCTTCGGGTGTCATTTATATCCACCGTCTTATATAAACAATATTCTTAAAACTTTTCCTCAGTCAAAGATTATCAACATCTACCCAAAAGATAAAAAAGGGTTAAATTTGATAAAAATTCTAGGCTCATATAAAAATAAAAATCTTCTCGATTTGTCAGTATTAAATGAGTCGGACGATTATCAACCTAACCTAGTTGAACACGAGAGGGTATTAAACGTTCCGTTTGGCTCACTGTTCAATGACATTTTGTATCACAAGCAGTATAATATGATATTAAACTTTTTGGAACTTCCAGGGCAGTTAATTTCTTTTGATTATATTAAATTTTATCTATCAAAACAACATCCAGAAATAAAAAACTTATTAACGGAATATAGCGAATCACTGTGATACATATAAAAAATTTAACTGTTAAAAACTTCATGAGTGTAGGTAATGCTACACAAGCCATTGATTTTGATCGCAAGGATCTAACACTGGTATTGGGCGAGAACTTGGATCTAGGTGGTGACGGCAGTCGCAACGGCACAGGCAAGACCACAATCATCAATGCTTTGAGTTATGCTCTGTATGGTACAGCACTCAGTAATATTCGCAAGGACAATTTAGTAAACAAGACCAATGGCAAGAATATGTTGGTCAGTCTTGATTTTGGTGTCAGCGGTAAAAATTATCGCATTGAGCGTGGTCGCAAGCCAAATGTTTTACGTTTCTATGTCAACAATGAAGAACAGGCCATCACAGACAACGCTCAAGGTGATTCAAGAGAAACGCAAGACAACATAGAACAATTGCTAGGACTTAGCCATGATATGTTTCGACATATCCTGGCCTTAAACACCTACACAGAACCATTCTTGAGTTTGAAGGCCAACGAACAGCGCACAATTATTGAACAGTTGTTGGGCATTACACAGCTAAGTGAACGTGCTGACCGCATCAAAGAACTCAACAAACAAACCAAGGATGCTATTCAGCAAGAAGAATTTCGCATTCGTGCTGAACAAGAAGCAAATAAACGTATTGAAGAACAAATAGAAAGTCTACGACGTAGACAAACATTATGGACAACTAAACATGGCGAAGATATCTCGGAACTTGAGAAAGCCCTCAAGGCGTTACAGAATATTCAGATCGAAGTGGAGATCCAAGCGCATAAAGATCACAAAGAATGGGATCAACGGCGTAAGGATATCAACGAATTATCAACACAAATCAGTCGTGTCAAGATGGACATCGGTAGGGAAGAAAAGCTGGCAGCCAAATTATCAAAAGAAATTGAGACGCTCGAGAATCATGAGTGTCATACGTGTGGGCAGGCCTTCCACGACACTAAGCACCAACAAGTTTTGGCGGGCAAACAGGCGGATTTGGCAACGGCTCGACAAAGCGGCACAGAATTTAGCACCCTGTTATCAGAGCTGGAGATTGCCCACACCGCCTTGGGCCCGCTAGGCAAACCACCCACGATGTTCTATGACAAAGAGTCTGATGCCATCCAACATCAGGCCACGGTGGCAAACTTGGAACAACAGATTGCCGCAAAGGCTGTTGAAACAGATCCGTATGCAGAACAAATTGAAGAAATGCAACAGCAGGCATTGAAAGAAATCACATATGATACACTTAACGAATTTACTCGCTTGCAAGAACATCAAGACTTCTTGCTCAAATTGCTTACCAGCAAAGATTCGTTTATCCGTAAGAAAATTATTGAACAGAATCTCAGCTACCTAAATGCTAGACTCACACACTACTTGGATCGTGTGGGATTGCCACACACAGTTGTATTCCAAAATGACTTGACTGTCAGTATTGAGGAACTGGGTCGTGAGTTAGACTTTGACAACTTGAGTCGAGGTGAACGCAATCGATTGATATTAAGTATGAGCTGGGCGTTTCGTGATGTTTTTGAAAGCCTATATCAACCTATCAATCTGTTATTCATTGATGAAATGATCGACAACGGTCTGGACACCGCAGGTGTTGAGAATGCCCTGGCCTTGCTGAAACAAATGAGTCGTGAGCGCCACAAGAGTATCTGGTTAGTGAGTCACAGAGATGAGTTGGCTGGTCGAGTTGAAAACATTCTCAAGGTTGTTAAGGAAGGTGGCTTTACTAGTTACAATACTGATGTAGAGGTCACATGAAGATAGCCATTACAGGAACAACAAGTGGTGTTGGTAAAGAACTTAGTGATCAATTAAGTAAAGATCACAACATTATAGCTATTACTCGCGATGATTTAGAATTAAGTGCTCTTAACGCAGTAAACAATTACAGCATGTCTACAGTAGACATGTTGATTAACTGTGCCGGCACAGACCAAGGTGGCAAAATTGAATTTGCCAAGCAAGATTCAGCTAGCATCATAAACACATTAACAACTAATTTGTTAGCACCAATTTTATTATCGCATAAGGCTTTGGAATTAAATTCTGCTTGTAAAATAGTAAACATTACCAGTACCAATAACAAACAGTATTGGCCAAACAATTTAGCCTATAGCCTGTCAAAAAAAGCCCTGAGTGAGTTTGGACGAATGTTACAGGTAGATCATCCTAGTGTAAAGTATTTAGAAATACAACTAGGACTTACTAAAACAAATTTTAATCAGAATAGATATGTTGGTCACGAGAATAGATTTGACGATGTATATCGTAATGCCCATTTAACTCCCAAGGACGTGGTCAAAAGAATCTTGTCTGTGTTGTTTGATAATACTGTAAAATTTATTGAGATCTCACCATGACCCATCAATGGCAATTATATCACTGGCATTTTGAAGTTAGTGGCAAATGCACACTAAAATGCCCTAGATGTCCAAGGAACGACACTGCACCAGTGCCCTGGTTAAACAAAGAACTAGATTTAGATTTTTTTAAAAAAACTTTACCTCCTGAGTTATTAAAAACTCAGGTCAAAAGAATAACCATGTGTGGTGATATCGGTGACCCAATCTATGCTAGTGAATATCTCGAAATTGTAAAATATATTAAATTGCACAATCCTAAAATTCATGTATACACTATCACAAACGGTAGTTATCGTAAGCCAGAATGGTGGAAAGAGTTTGCCAAAATCAGTAATGAATACGATACCATAAACTTCAGCGTTGATGGGTATGACAATGCCAGCAATAATTTATATCGAGTCGGCAGTGACTGGGACTCTATCATAACCGGCATGAAAATTATGTGTGGCGAAAGTCCTGCGTTTGTTTATTGGGCAACAATTGTTTTTGCATTTAATCAAGATTATCTGGATCAAATTGAACAACAAGCCCGTGATCTCGGGTGCGACGGATTACAATTAACTTACAGCACAAAATTTGGTAGCAAGTATGGTGAAGCATATGGTGGCACCAAAGACCCAATGGAACCACGCCCAGAATTTATTAGTTCATCTCACAGATACGAAAGACATTTCCGTAACATAAGTGGCCGCAAGCAACTTAATACCGAATATCTATTACATAATCAACAACAATTTGAACAGATTAAACAAAAACATAACACTGTTATTACACCTATGTGTAGTATTGGTAATCGTGGATTATATGTTAGTGCAGACGGTGTATTACACCCATGTAGTTGGGTTAGCTTTCCTTATGTGTCTATGAGCACCAATCGTAAAACTATATATTTTAAGGATAGTTTTCATCAGGTCTATAGAGAACAATTAAATTTAAAAACACAATCATTGACAGACATATTGAAAAACCCAATCTGGAACAAGCTATTCGACACATTTGATGATCCAAAAAAAGCCTGGGTAGAGTGCGAGCAAAAATGCAATTGTAATCTAGTAGATAACGAATATGCTGTTGGATGGCTTACAAATTAATAGGAATTGATCAAATAATGATAACTACTAGTCCATGGTATGGCTGTACGAAAACACTCAAATTCAAGAACTACCCGAAGACTGTGTTGGTTTTGTCTATTTGATTACAAATAACTTAACCGGCAGAAAATATATTGGAAAAAAATTAGCAAAATTTAGTAAAACAACATATAGAGTAGTAAAATTAAAGAACGGCAACAAAAAGCGTAAGAAAATCAAGAGTAAAATAGATTCAGACTGGCAGCTATACTATGGAAGTAACGATCAACTTAATAAAGACATTGCAGAGCTAGGCTCCAACAACTTCACAAGAGAAATATTATTTTATTGTAAATCAAAAGCAACTTGCAGTTATATAGAAGCTAGAGAACAATTCAATCATAAAGTATTAGAATCAGACGACTGGTATAACGGACAGATTAGTGTTCGTGTGCATGGCAGTCACATAAAAAACAAAATTTAAAAATTAGATAGGCAGCTTTACTGACTCTGTGGTAGGTGTTATGGCCTACCCCCATCGAGGAACGGTGCAATACCCGGTCTAGAACTTTGGGCGTCAAAGGCAATTGCTAACTTAAGGCAACAAATGGTTTGGGCTCCGTTGAAAAAGATACGACCCATGCTCGTAGGACTTGGATTTATTATCGGGTTACTAGGGTTCCGTTGATATGTGAAGCTAGAGTAAGGGGTACCGGTCAACCGCCTCTGCGTAGAAATACAATCTCTTTATAATAAATGGCAGCTACACTCAGATAATGTAGAAGGTCAGTTCACCGTGCATACGGTGAATTGTGACCGCGTAATCTAGATAATGCTAAAGAAAAGCAAATAAAAAAAATTATGTCTGAGCTCAAGCGAAAGACATAGATTAGCGTAGCTAATCGTTTAATGCCACTCAGAACTTATCGGGCCAGTCCCTAAAAAGTGCGTGTTGGATATCTCCTGCAACAAACTGATTAAATGATTTATGTTTAACTTCGAGCTCGCCTTCTAAAGGTGCTACTCTCTTAAAGGCTTCATCCATCTGTGCCATATTTTTAAACTCCATCAAAATCATAAATTCCGGCATGTCGGCAATGCTGCGGAATCCCATTTTACATCTAGTGATTCTATAGCTCTCCATTTTGCCTTCGCTGATCAAATGATCAAAGAAACTTTTCATTCCATTGACCCAATCAAGGTCTGAGATGTCACCTTCTTTGTTTGCCCAAATTGTATATAAGTCTGCCATATTTTTACTCCATAGGTCCTAGTATTTCAAATCCATCCATATCGGATTTGTATAAGTGCGCTTGCTCAAGGTACAAGTATTGAAATCCTCGTTCCTTGTAGATAGCACACTCTGCTTTCATTGTTTCGATGCCTAACCGCATCCGGGGTCGATGATACGTCCACGCAAACTGATCGCACAAGGCATTGTGCTGATCAAACTTGCGAATCAAACTGAATGCTACCAATCGTTCTTGATCGTAGTAACCAATGATCTCAGCCATTGGATCCATGTAACGGCTGTGAAACATGGGCATTACACTAGCAAAGTGCTTGTAGATGCAATAGGTTCTATATATATCATCTAACCGGGCCAGCATGTCAGGTTCGCGACTGGTAATATACTTCCATGAGACTGTGGGTGTATAGTTGGTTTTTGTCAGGTCGATCCGCGCAAATTGATAAGTCATAACTTCTCCGGGAAGTAATCTTGCATGACGCCTTCTCTATGTAAATCACTAGTTACGCAATGTATACCACCGTCCCAAAAATATCTATGTCTAAACGGCACAACATGCGGAGTGATTCCATAACGGTTTAATGCATCAAATACTTGTTTATTATAGTTGAATACTATGACATTTTTTGGATCAACTATCAGCATGTTTACATCAAATACTGTTTCTTCTACATAACCAGTCCAGTGGCCTAACCAATTTTCCACAAGATCAACTACCGCTTGATCTTGTTCAAATCCGGGTATCCACCATTTGCCACGATTTTTTTCTTTGAGCTCTAAAAATGGCTTTACTTTAGACCAACCCTGATTGGGAAGATAAACAACTTCCCAATCAGGAAATGTATCGGCATAGGTTGGTATATCTCTTAGACTTACAATTAATCCAGGACACACAGGGCAATAGGTTCCGTCGCTGTGACCGCCGGTATCGATAATATGATTTCTAGTATTTGGAAATTCTTGATGGACAAATCGTTTATAATCAGTTGTGTCTTGATTGTAGACTTCTGTTCCAAAAAACAAATCTTTGCCAATGCGTGATATTTGTGCTCCATTGATCAACGCCGAGTGATATTGGTGTGATTTAATTGTATTTCCTTGTTTGCGTATGCAATCAAAAATATGATCGTATGTGGAATAAAATTTTTGATATGCTTCAAATTGATGAAGAGTATTGCATTCTTGTTGTATCCAATTTGGCAACGATAAAAACTCTTCAATCGAACTGCATTCAGGCCACGACGAGTCTTTGACATTCTCGTATGATTTTTTAAAATCAAAACTGTAATTCTCGTAAAATTTGTCACCGACCATTGCAGTGAAATCCCGTGGGCACATTGGTGGCGGCATAAACTTGTTATTGATAAACGTTGTATCTGCTAAATTAGGACGCAAAACTTCAACACCAAACTCTTGTAATTTTTTTATGATGCTTTGATAGTCTTCTTCAGTTTCGATTGCAATACGTTCAAACAACGAGCGAACATGTGGCACTGTAATCCACGAATAAAACTCAGGTGGATAACTGCGTCCTACTACACACACCTTTAATGGATCCCAATGTTGATAAACAGAATATGTCATAGTCTTGGATCCTGACGATGTTTGAACAGGGGCGTTAGATACTCTTCGGGCCAGGTGTTGTAAAAACCCTTCCGGCCAACCAGTTGTGCTTTTTCATTCAAGTCTGTGAGACTTTGAATCAGGGCCAAAGCATAGGTTCCGTTGTTCATAACCACTCCGTTGACTATTTCTGCCGCATCAGGATGATCTTCCAGGGCCAATAAATTGTTTGGCACTAAAAATTCTCGATTACAAACATCAACAGCATGGCTTAATTCATCATGTGGTATATCCTTAGGATCGTAGGCAAAAATAATCACACTCTTGCCCGCCAATCCTCGGCGACTGATCTGTGTGAGATCGTGAATGGGTGCCAAGCCTAGTCTAACATCAAAGTCCTGATCAATCCGGGCCTTGCGAGCATATGGACAAGGAGCCCAACCACCAAGGTCAGCATGTGGAACTTCGACAAAGTTCGTGATCCACTGTTCGATATTGTTTTTTACATCTTCTAATTTTAATAGCATAGTTTAAAAGAAAGGCAAGCCGCTTTTCTTAGTAGTTTCTAAATGTTCTT
>Ga0114974_10000272_pt1 | contig 43695 bp, 58 predicted proteins | sample S_130206_EF_Meta_FD_87318 | JGI IMG/M metagenome (GOLD analysis project Ga0114974, IMG submission 87318) | Freshwater microbial communities from Lake Simoncouche, Canada to study carbon cycling - S_130206_EF_MetaG | ecosystem: Environmental > Aquatic > Freshwater > Lake | place: Lake... | reverse complement strand
GACCGCTAACCTATCGAGCAGTGTCTAAATTGGTCGTAACGGAGAGGATCGAACTCCCGTGAACTTGGTCCCAAACCAAGTGCCTAACCTCTAGGCTACGTTACGGAAATGGTTGCGGGAGAGAGAATCGAACTCTCGAATAGGAAGCTTATGAGACTTCCGCCTTCCCACTTGGCTATCCCGCGATTAAAATATACTAGATACAGTTTTTTATTTCCATTAATAATATAGGTTTTTTTGCTGCGTGTATCTAAAATGTTGAAGGTCAGGATTTGCACCTGAAACTCTTAGGTAATCAATCCAAGAATTTGGCTACACCTTCTATTAAAATTTAAAAAGAACTAGATACTGTTTTTTTCATAAACGGTGAAAAAGATTTGCTGCAAGTATCTAAAATTTATTTAAGGTAATTATACCATATTTAATCAGAAAGTCAAACTTTTTCTAGCTTTATTTTCACTTTCACAATTTTCACACAAAGTAGTAATCCATTTAAGACCTACCTGCTTTCCTTTGTCTCCGCAAAATTCACAAATAGAACCACTCATGTTTTCTGCCATATATATAACACCTTTGTTATATTCTGTCAAGTTATCAGCATAGAATCGAAGTGTCGCAAATTTACTTTTAATCTGGCATACTGTAGGTAATTTTGATTTCTCGTCTTCCACTTTTAATTTCAAAAGGTCTATCACAAGTTCATCTTTTTCGCTTTTTTGTGCATACTCTAAGTCACGCACTGCATGACGATAACGAGCAGTAATTAGTTCAAAAACATTAATTAATAATGTTTCCCAACCATTACTACATTCTATACCAAACAAACTAATAGGTTCTTGTGAATCCTTTGGGGGTAGAATGTATTCGTATTTTTCTAAAAGATATTGCATTAGTTATTTTCCTCCATGTACTTTGTAAGCTGATCTGCATTCATAGCAGCATATAACCTAGACGATTTAATAATGCTGTGATCCAAAACAATTATAGACAAATTAGGTTCGTGTGCATGTCCTTCTCCAGTATTGTGATACACAAGAAGATCATATTTGCCTTTGTATTGATCTTCGTCTTGTTGATCTTGATCGTAACCAGAATCCAACACAAGTTTGGGATAAATACTTTTTGGTTCAATCACCAATTCATGAATGTGGGCAACATCATAATCACCTTCATCATTTACCTTGTAGTCTGCTCTCCAAACTGCTTGGAACATAGAACCAGCATGTATACTAACATCAGGTCTTTTTTTGATCTTAGCAACAAATGGATCTTTTGATCTACACCCATGATATGCAACTATTCTCGTAGCCTTCATCAATTGGTCTTGTGATGTGTGTCTGTCCAACACAAGGTTCCTATTGACAGATTCTAGATATAGTTTGCTGATATCATGAGTATATTTCATACCCATATTTAATTAAATAACTACAGGTTCGTAGCGTTTAACATTGATAGTGTCGAGCATGACCTGTTCAGCACTAACAATGTTACCAGACAATAGAGACTTCAAAATCGAAGGCGAACAACCAGATACCAAGCATGTTCCACGTTCATCATGCTTAATTGGAGATTGGATATTCCTAGCATTAACATTCCAGAACACAAGATCAGGACATTTGTAATTTGCTTGTTCATATTTCTTTTTGATATTCTGGAATAGCGTATCGTTTGGATGATGACATGCCGTATTAAATTCCATATCACTCACGATATAAATTTTAATAGGAAGTTCCGAAGCAGGAATGTTGTGCTCCTTGGCAGTATCCAAAATTAGATTGAATACCGATTCAAGATTAGTAGACATTCCCCAATCAGCCCGTTGGAGGTTGAAAACCTTTTCACGAATATTATTTCCTACTACCTTCTGCAAGGTGGGTTCATCAGAGAACGTAATGAAACGATTCTTAAATGCACCGTTATTACGTTCAGAGATGTACATTGCCAAAGAGATGGACACCGCCATAGGACGACCAGACATCGAGCCTGATACATCCGCTACTACGATGCCATTACTCGCATCATCTGCATAATTAGGAAGGGCATCCCATAGTACATCCAGAGTAGAAGAGTTATCACTGGCAAAACATTTTTCAATAATATCATAAGGGTATAGAGTTCCTGCGTTGATTGTAGTCTTACCTGATTTTACATCAGCAATGAATTGAGAATAACGAGTCTGATCATGCTTCTCGAAAGCATCCTTATAGTTGAGTGCAGCTTTAGAAGGAACACCTTTGTAATTGATCTTGTCCCAATTCTGCGAACACATCTTACGTTCAACCACATCCAATTCTTCACGCTTTGCCGAAAGCTTTTTACGATAAGTACGAGAAGAAATCTTGAGATGACTGCGAATCTCAGATGCAATCTGTTTAGTTGTTTTGCTGGATGCGTTTTCAGAAGGCAACCACTTAAACATCAAATTAGTTTTATCCGAAAACCAGACAGTATGAATCAAAGACAGAACAAAGTTCCAAACACTAGTTCCTCTTGTGCAATAGAGATCGTCCCAGCGTCCAAATTCAAGAACATTTTCGATATTCTTAACTGCTACTTCTGGATACTCTTTTGCAATCCAAGCAAAGCAAGTACGAAATGTCTTGCGTTCGCCTTGTCCACCCCTTACATCACGAATGTAAAACAGAGTTTTAACCGCAACGAGAGGATCTTCCGCGAATGCCTTAGAAAACAACTGGATTGCAGTGTCTTCAGCAGAATTCCTGAGTGATGCACCCAGACCAAAAAAGTCTACAGTGGACTTAAGAGTTGATTTTAAAGTCACTGCACCATTCTCAGTGGTAGTGAAATTTTGCTTGTTTTCAATTGCGTTGATCAATGTGTTCATAATATTAGTGTTTAAAGATTACTCCAAATAGTATTAGTGCTGATGTTGTTCCAACAAAGGAACAAACGATAAAACCAAATGCCAGTAAAGTATATATTAGAATTGGTTGATCCGTCAAGAATGTTTTCATATTAAACTAGATAGTTTTTTAGACAGCATGAAGCTGTTCGTTTCGGTTTTTTTGTTTGCTGTTCCTATCTTAAGGGGGGACTAGATGCGGTTTGTTCTGGGGAGAACGATTTATTATATATTATATAATTTTGCAGTTACGCATCTAAAGTTGAAGTGCTATTATAGCACAAAGTTTTTACTTATCAAGAAGAAAATGGTAGGAGCAGTAGGATTCGAACCTACTCAGCCCGAAGGCAATTGATTTACAGTCAATCCCAGCTCTCCAACTCTGGCGTATTCCTATTTTGAATTATTATCTTACCACACTTTTTTGAAAAAGCAAGTACTAAGCTAATAATTCGTTCACAACTTGTCCATTATAAACAATAGAAACTGGTCTTCCACCATCACCCATTAAATGTTGGTTTGGATCAATTCCAAGTTGTGTGTACATTGTAGCAGCAAGGTTCTCGACTGTCAAGGGTTTATCTTCAACATCTGATCCAGTAGCATCAGATGCACCATATACTAATCCTCGTTTAAATCCTCCTCCTGCAAATACAACAGAGAACACTCTAGGCCAATGATCTCGACCAGCATCTTTGTTGATTTTTGGAGTTCTTCCAAACTCGGAACTAATCATTACTAATGTGGAATCCAACATTCCACGTTGTTCTAAATCTTTAATCAATGCAGCATATGCTTGATCAAATGATGGTAGTGTCTTTCCGATTCCTCCACCAATGTTAGTATGCATATCCCATCCACCATAGGTCACAGAAACGTATCTAACACCCGCTTCTACGAGCCTTCTTGCCATTAGCAGCCTCTGACCTGCCTGATTCATTCCGTATTGCTCTCTCATAGAACTGGGTTCCTTATCAATAGCAAATGCTGCCTTGGCTTTTGGAGAAGCAATAAGATCATATGCTTGTTGATAAAAAGTATCCATAGCATCTAAATTATCACTTTTCTCTAAATATCTAAAATGACTATCTACCGTGTCTAGTATGCTTCTCCTACGATCAAATCGTTCCTGAGAAACATCAGTATTCAAATCTCTGACTTTAAATCCAGCATTTGCTGGATCACTACCCAAACTGAATGGACCATATGATGTGGGTAAGAATCCCGTTCCTAGTGTATCATTACCATTGTTATCCATCTTTTGTGGAATACAAACATAAGCAGGAAGACTATTTCGATTTCCCTGCTGTTTTGCTATAACTGAACCAAATGATGGATATGTTATAGCAGGAGAGGGTCTGTAACCAGTGAACATGCTGGTAACTCCTCTTTCGTGTGCTGCCTCACCATGAGTCATTGAACGCACTACGGTGAGTTTATCTGCAATCTTTGCTGTCTCTTTTAAATATTCAGAGAAATGAACACCAGCAATAGATGTGGGAATTGATTTTAATGGTCCTCGATACTCAGAAGGAGCAAGAGGATGGGGATCAAAGGTTTCTTGTGCCGCAAACCCACCGGGCAGAAATATGTGTATTACAGATTGAGCTTTTGGTGTTAAATTTGATTCCGCTTGTAATTTAAGGATATCGCCCATCGATAATCCTAAACCCCCCACAAGCCCAGTGTAAATGAAGTCTCTGCGATTCATAATTGTATTTATCTTTGTTACGATTATGTTTCGGGTTTTTCTATATGCTCTGAAAATTTGAATACAAATTCCAGAGCTTTTATTTTATCTATTACTTTAAAACATCTTACCCATTCTTTATTTTTTTTAAAAGTATGTAAAGGTTCATGAACTAATCCATGAACAGATTCCATTCTTTTGTAATAATCTGTAGCCCTTTCATATTCAGGCTTTTTGGGATCATACTGCCTGTGAAATATATTAACGTAAATATATTCAGAACCAGAATCCATACTACTTACTTAATGCTTTATTAAGTAATGTTTCTAATTTATGTAATGCTCTATTCTGGATAAATCCCACATTACCACTTGTCAATTTGATTTTCTTGGCAGTGAGGGCATAACTCAAATCTTTATAAAATCTACACTTCAGAACTTCTCTTTGATTTTTACTAAGCTTCTTCATGAACTTAGCAAGAAACTTTACCTTTTCCTGAAATTCTAGTTCTTCTGCTGGATTTCTATATTCATCCAATGATTCTTCTTCAAAGATACCAACAAACCGACTCTGCTTTTTAAGCATCTTCAATGAATGATCATGACATACTGTGTAAAGCCACTGTTTAACATGACCGCCTACTTTATCATAATCTTGCTTAAATAGACGCAAGAAAACTTCTTGGACAGATTCTTCAGCAGAATGATCATTCTTCAAAATCTTCTTTGCATATGACACCAATTTTTTATAATTATCATTATAGATGGAATTGAAATCTTCTACCGAAATAGTGGTACTCATAGTATTTGATATCTCTTAATATTATTTTGTTTCTTTTTTAGTATATAACGACCATAATTTAACACAAACAACATATAATTTTGTGCATTGGTGAGCTTGAAATAGTATGAATTATTTCGTTTAGAAGTAAGAATCATGCCATACTCTTCTTTTATTTTAATTTTTAATGTCCAACTATCCCACCATGTTAGACCTAGTTCTTTGTTTATATCCCTATCTACACGAATTCTGGTGCTTTTATTGATTTTCATTTCTACCTTCTATTTCTTCTGCTTCTTGTTTCCTTCCACAATAATCACATTTATCAACATATTCTGGATTTTCCTTATTTTCTTCTATAATCTCTAACCATGCGTGATCACAATCACAACAATAGAATCTGCAAAGTTTCTTCATAAATATAGTTATGGCAAAATATAATGATTTATATAATAGTATTATACTCGAATCCGACAAAGATGTCAATAAACTTCACGAGTTTGTTAAGAAAAGAAAAGAAGGAGCAGCAAAAATTCAAAAAAGCTCAGAGGATAAAGGCGGGGCTGCGAAATTGACAGCAATACATTTTGCCGCAAAGGAGAAACCATACAATCATGCTTTAGATATAGCAACAGAAGAAGATTATAAAAAAATTCTAAAGTCCAAAGGAGATGAACTAGCATCAAAACTAAAACAGTGGCACACCATGTCTCAAAGGGATTTTCAGACTGTGATGGGTCAGCTTGAAGCATATGGTGAAGTATATATCAAATGCGTAAAACCTAACTCTGTTCAGATTGATTAGGATTATTTTTTTTAAAATGAAATAAAAGCCTGTCAAACTCGTTGACATTAAACCAATGTGTATTGATTTTTATGAAATCAGACATCCTGACTGCATCCCATTCCATATGGCTATAATAGTATTTTCCGTCTTTTGCTGATATAGGATAGTTGAATAGCTTATTCAATAAATTAACCTTATCTGATAATTCCATTTTATCCAAATAACCATTGACGATTTTACATGTTTCTGAAAAATCCATAACTATATTTATATTTTTTTTACAAAAAACATCAATAGTCTTATTACATCGTCAATTTTTATGGTGTTTATTATTCTTGATTCCGTATAACAAACTTGTGCTTCGCTCCATTCTGGTTCCATCAAATGGATGCATTCATGTATTATAGTAGGAATCAAATCCTTTCTATAATCTAAAAGAATACCTTCTTCCCATTCACAGTAACCATGTACTCCTTTTAATTTTTTAAAAGTAAAAAAACCTCTTTTTTGTTTTTTGATGCACGAAATAACTCTTTCGAATATTTCTATTGCTTCTTCTTTGGATATTTTAGAGGTTTTCGCCACATATATTATTTAGTTTTGGAACCAATCAGGTTTTTCACGTTTGGTCCAAGTAGCAAAGGGTTTATCATACTTGTAATAAAGACGATATTTATCTACAGCAGATAATGAGTTAAATCCTGTGATTTTTCTACACTCTTTGTCCTCTGCTATGGCAATGGCAAAGGGCGTAACCCCTGCAACTGCCACACTAGATTTATCAATGGAAGAGGCAACCCAGTCAACGAAAGCAAAAGAAAAATGTGGATTGTAGCCACGATAAATACGCTCGTTTTCAAGCTCAATAGCATGTTCGATAGACCATTCGAGGTTGCCTGTGGTTTCACGCATCCACTTTGAAACTGGATGATTGAAGTACGAATGTTTTCTGGGAGTGCCCTTTTGTGTTGGTGGTGCATCTTTAAGTGTTTCTAGTGTAAAACAATTCGCCGCCATTTGGCAAAACTCAAGAAGAATTTTGTTACAGTGAGAATCGCAATTATATTTTGCTGCAATTGATGGATCTTTGTCTAGGATAAATAGGTTCATTCGTTTTCAATTAGTCTGATAGCTTCGATCAACGACATTGGGTTGATGGATTTTCCTAAGATATCTTCATGCCCAAAGAATTGAACTAAACTGTATGATTTATGTAGGAATGGTAGTTTACCAAAATTGTGTTGGTTTTGTCCACAATATTTTAAAAATTCTTCTTTCTGTTCCTGATTTAACCAACTCTTCAAAGACATTAATTCGTCAATGTCAGAATCGTTCATGAATCCATAATCATACTGACCATCTTTCGTTTTATAAAAACAAAGATACTGATCTGATTTTTCATTTCTGCAAATGAAACCGTGATTTGATAGAGACTTTTTGAAATCCTTATCAAAGCCTTCGAACTTTAAATCTTCTGACATATTATAGTGAAAAAATGTGATTCCAGTTAGTTTCGATAAACTCCGAAATAGAAATCTGTAATGCTGGATCAGTTGTTAAAATTTTATAATTTTTATTATTATAATTTGTTGTGTAATCGCATTTAATATTAAATGCTTTTTCTACATTTTTCTTAATGTCGAATGCAAAAGATTCGACATGATTTTCGTTGCTGTTTACTCCCAAATATTTGGGATTAACGTCAATTACGATGTTTGTTGTCATTATGTTTGTGTTTAACTTACTAAATCTTCTATAATTTTGATTACAATTGCCGTGAAAATTATCTCAAACCAACCAATCGATAAATAACCAGTCAATTTTAAAACTAAAAATGCTATTAACAGAACCATGAGTGTATTTATACATAGTTGGTTTAAAAACTTGCACCCCTCCCCTTCGGGAGGGGTGCTGCACACGCGACCATAGGATGTAGCGATATCCTTCTGTGCATGTGTATATTTATCTTTAACCGATCTTGTGAACTTCCAATTCAATAAATTCTTTTTTATTTTTATATTCGTTTTTACCCTTATTGTAACCAAATTTATACAAATAAATTTGAGAAGCAATAATAATCAAACAAATAATAATTTTAATTAATAATTTCATGTTCTTTTCTTTCTTTTTTTAATTGGGGTTATTTCCCATTTTCTATTACGAAAATCGATAAAAAATGAGTTGTCGTTTTGGTCAAAACCTTCAATCAATAAGTATTCGTGAAGTTTTTTACTCTCATCTTTATACTCCTCTGCGGCAAAAAAGTCAACATCAAAGTTTCCGAATTTATCTATTGGGTCTATCCTGAACGATCTCATATTACAAATACAATTTAGACCACTCTGGAATATCAATCGAGTCTTTTAAATTTGCATTCAATACACTTTTGATAGTATCAATATTTTTTGCTTGATATAAGCCATCTTCACCCAATTTAAAGAATGTTTTATCCAGATCACTTTGATTGAGAGTCTGCCATATTTCAGTGCATCGTTTCAAAGTTTGCTTGGAATCTGCCATTTTCAAATGAAAAAGCGATAAATTTTCAATTTCTATGTTACGATCATAACATTTATGAAATCCCGGTCCCCATGTAACTGGAGTTGATGTTATTGTGGTTTTTATAAAAGATGAATTATAAATCATCTTAGATCTTTGTTTTAATATAAGATCGTCATAATTTAAATCAGATTCATTTTCTAAATCCATTAAAACATCATAAGCATTACTCGGCCTCAAGTTTTCTCCCCTAAACATCGAAAATAATTTACTGAAATCATTCCCTTCGGAATACATCAGGAATTCGTCACAATCAGTATGAATAACCCAACTATATTGACTTAATAAGAATCTCTGAAAATATGCACAATATTTGGATATATTCCAATTATCATATACACCTCTAGGTATTGATATAATATTTACATCGTTTGGTAATTCTAATTTGAAGTTATTAGTAGATCCGTGATCTATAATATATAAATTAGAATTACCAACTATACCACCATAATACTTCACCCACAATTTAATCATCTCAGATTCATTGAAAACGTGAGTAAAAGCAGCAGCATTTTTTGGTTTATTGTATCCTATGTTCTGGACATACGATATGGAATCAAATTCCGTATGAAGTCGAACATCTATTTTTAGAGGTTCTTTGATTATCCCTAAATTTCTTGATTCTAGAGCAATAAAATTTATCTTATTACTTAAAATAAAATCGTGAAACATTTTGGGGTTTTGTGTTAATGATATGATGAATGGTTCACCAGAAACAATTTCAAATCCATCTTCAGAACCTGAGACTATCTCATCATTCCTAAAAAATAATAATCTCTTCGGTTCATCATTTGCTTCAAATTTTGGATGTAAAAATTCGAAGAAAAACACACCGTTAACCAAAACTATAGATGCCATAAATTTACTTATTCTTGGCTACCTTAAATAGAAGGTATAATACAGAATAAGGTAAAAATGAAAGCACCAATAGTGTAAGAAAAAAATGATACAAATGTGATAAAATCATATCAAATACTTTCTTCTATCAATTTCTTGAAATCATCAAAATTATACCCATAAGACTCAGCCGAGTCAATAACCAAATCAATATCAATATTTTTATCATCTTCTAATAGATAAAGATAATATTCCACAGCATTATTTTTCGCTGTTTTTTCATCTACCGCTCTGTCAAAAATAATTTCAAATTTTTCGATTAGTTGATTGTCGTATTCTTCAAATAGATTGTTCATGTTTGTTTTTATTAGTCGTGATGTAACGTGTTAATACCTTTCGCGAGCATGATACACTCAATCTCTTGCATAGTCAATGGTTTTTTGTGAATATCCCACCCACAATCTAAAATTTTATGGGTTAAATCTTCAGGACGAGAAATAGTGTTATCACCATGTGAGTGACCACACAAATGCATAGAGCCATCACTCATACCATCCCAAATCTGAATTGGGAAATGAAAACATACAAATGCATTCTTCCCTTTTCTAAAGGTGTGATAGTGATCTAAATACCGAATGAATATTCCTTGATTCCATGCCGATATTTGCTGCACAGTACCACCATAACTTTTCTGAATTGGGTTATTATGGTTTCCCCACAGCATCCAAATTTCTTTGATCTTTAGTTTACTGAGTATTTCTTTATACTGTTCATATGTAGTATTCAAACAAAAATCCCCCAAATGTAAAAGGATTCCATTTTCCCCTACAACCGTATTGATCGTATTGATCATATCCTCAGTCATTTGTTGTGGGGTTTCATACCCCCTTTTTTTATAAACAAATTCTTTGTTATGATTAAAATGCGTATCCGAGGTTACAAATAGATTGTTATATATTTCGTCTGTAAGTTTTTGTATTACTTGCATGTATTGAATCTTTGATAATTGAGTAAATCCATTTCGTGCAACTCAAAAAGTTTTTCTACTTTATTCTTTTTGTTGTCCAAAATTTCAAATGCTATACTAGACCAATTTCCAAAGTTGTCAATAATTAATTTGGCTTTTTCCTTTCGACAAAGTGATTGATTTTGAACCAAGAAAATATGAATCTCTTTAATTTTTGATTGTATGTCTTCCCATTTTACATACAACTCATCGATTAAACTTTTCAATGATTCCACTAATTCCCAATCATAATTCACAGAAATCAAATGTTCAAAGTTTTCCCTGTATGTGCAGCCATATTCAATCCACATCTGCATTATGTGGTTCAAATTTTTGATTCCCGTAAACACCCTGTGTAGTTGAATGTATCTCGTGGTTTTAATTTTCTTCAGAATCTGTTGATTTTTTGGATCATAAATAACTACACCTTCGATAGTACCTAGATCTTCGATTCGCTTTTTGAAGCTATTCAAATCCTCATTTGATTTCAGTTCGATTCTTTCTGGTCTGTTAACCTCGATAGCCTTGGCTACACTATCAAGAATCTTTTGATTATAATACTCGTATTGTAAATTACCTTCATCCATATGTCTAACAATCCCAGTTAACCATAAAGTAGGTTCTTGTGATTCATTCAATACAATCCTATTAGATGGAGTGGTCCATTCAAATAAAAATGTATGGTTTTCTTTGTTTAAAAGATCACTGTCAAATGCCTTTGGATATTTTCCCATCAAAATAGGAATCTCGTGTCCATTTTCTAATTTTGTGGCATCCACAGTTCCTCTGGTTCTAACAATAAGTTGACCTTTGTATTTACTGACGATTAAGCAACTACCATCAATCTTTCTAATTGCTGTTAGCTTTTTAAAATCAAATGGTTCAAAGTCTGGCTTCTCTCCATAATTCATAAATTTCCTGTATCCAAGAGAAACAGGATGCATGTCAGATTTACGCCAAATAGAAGAACGAAAAATCTTGTTTTCATTAGTCCATTCAACCCCCATATCTTTTGGGGTTATCAAAAGGCATTCATCCCCTGCTATTACACAATCTTTAATATTAAAATGTTCTGAATTTGGTACAGTTATCATATGTTTCTATTTATGCCATGAGTTTTTTAACAAAATCTAAAAATAAATCATGCTGAATACAATTCTTCCAACCGTCTTTTATTCGAGTTTGAGAATAAAACCACCATTTCATGGCTTCTGGGTGTGGTCCGATAACCCCAACCATACCTTTTTTGTGTGGTTGTATCATTGCTGCAACATCTCCGTTTTTATATTTTGCAATTATTTTTGCTGGTATTGTTCCATGAGTAGGTATAAACGCAGCACCATCATGAAAGTATGTATTATATCCCTCAACATTGTTCCATGTCAACTCAACAATGTCATGAGTTGATCTTTTGATTGTTGAGTTTTTCCTTTTTATATACTGAACCGCTTTTGCTCCTGTCAAAATATCAAAATAATGATCCCCTGCAAAATATGATCCCATACATATACCCAAATATCTCCCACCATTACCAACATAATCACTAACAATTGATTTTTTATTAATCAAGTTTTTATCGAATTGGTCTGAATCACCCCAACCACCGGGAAAAACAAGACAATCAGCATCTTTAATATTTTGTTTATTAAATTCCAGTTCTGGATAAGAACTTGGACCTATCATTTTGGCTTTGTATAAGCCAGATTGATTTAATACCTCACAAATGGCATCCGAACAATCCATGCTACACATGGGATGATCAGTATAAACCAAAAAACGAGGTTTCATAATTAATATTATAACATATAAACTATGATTGTCAAATTTATTTTGTTTTGGTGATTCTGGTAATCTTTTTTCTTTTTATACTTCTAATTTTCTTAGAGTGTTCTACCTTTTCTTTAAATTGCTCGTATTGCCAAAGTGATAGCCAAAAAAAGGTAACAGACATCCCACAATTTAATAAAACTTCGGTTTTAACAGGGGTGGATAATGTTAATACGTTTGATATTGCTCCACATATTAATAATGTTAAGCCAGCTTTTGCAAGCCATGCTTTCATTTTATTATCCCATATTGAATTATCGGGATCACCAAAAATATGAATCAATAAACCTATAGCAGAAAATGCAGTAGTACAATTCGCAATAACATTAATAATAGTATATGGATTTGAAAACATACGATTATTTATTCTTTCTGGTTCTAACTCTTCTTTTTGTTGATTTTAATTCTAATTCTTCTTGTAAGTTATCTGGAAGAACTTTGTTACTAAAATATTCTACACCCTTCAAACCCAAAAACCCAAGTAAAAACGCTATACTATAATGATAATGTTCATTATCCAATTTAGTAATATTTATAATCACTGGTGTTATGTAATTTGCACTTGCTGCACCCGCCACCAAACACGAAAAGGTTCTACCAATATTCATGGCAGAACCTTTTGAGGTCAACAGTATAGCACCGAACAACCCAGACACTAATAACCCGACATCAATTCCATATGCCTTTAGATTTATTTGTGGGGATTCCATATTATTATTTATGAAATCTTCATAATAAATAATAATATTTTACGAAGATAGTATTCCCGTTTTTGCTTGCATATATGTAAGGTGAGAACGAATAGCAATTTCAGCTTGCCTGATATGAGACAAACTAATCATTGGATTTCTCTGCTCTATCGCTAAATCAATAGAATTTTTTGCTTTATTTAGAAAATACTCAATATCTTCTGTCATTTCAATTTTTTCTTCCATATTAAACTCCAAATCCTACTGCCCTTTTCTTTTCTTCCTTCTTATTTGTATATTGTTTTTCATAATTGAAAATATCAGCCAAGGACATTGGTTGGTCTATATTTACTTCATGACCTAGATTATCCATCAATTTTTGAGTTCTGTCAACACTCAATTTCCTGAAATGATACTCCGAACGTAACCGTCCTTTCCTCAACAAGGCAGGATCTACCAAATTACGATCACAATTATATGTGGCAATAATTGCAGTCTGCGACAAATCAGCATACAATCCATCCGTTAGATTCAAGACTGATGATACCAACTCTGAATTGAAGAACCCGTCTTCCGTTTCTCTTTTCATCAAAGCCTTTTCTGCATCTTCAATTACCAAAATCGAACCCTTTAGTGCATTAGTAATTAGATCCGTAAATTCTGGACTCGATAAACAGTTGATCATTTGTGGGGGAACATAAACCACAGGACGATCAATCTGACCGATTAAATGTCTAATTACCGAAGATTTTCCAGTCCCTGCCTCCCCATAAAAGAGATAAAGACCAGTTTTACTTTCTCCTGTGATTTTACCTCGCATATCATCAAAGAAGCCTTCGAAATCTTCATTATAATTATCGTAATTAAATTTCAAATCTGTTGAATGATCCAACCATGTTACAGCAGGACCAAATCTTGTGGTTTTGATAATTCCAATTTTTGGTAAAACTTTTGGTATTTCTAAAAATTGAGAAAAATCTTCATAATTTGGAACTATATTCAAAGGATGGTATATACCAAATCCAGATATAACTGTGTCATCCACACTATTTTGTGGTGCTATAGATATATAGTAGTAACAGTCTCTGTAAAAGAATACATATGATGCATCTGGATACTCAGTAGCATCATACAATTTTCTATACACCAATTGACTATTGTTTTTTAAATATTCAAGTAATTTAAAATTATATTTTTTTTCAATAAAAATAGACGATGGAAGTGTTTTGTATCTATCACTACACAAACACCATGCAATAGCTCCCATCCCCTCTATAGGATCAGGGATATTGATTGATTGTAATTCTCCTGTATATTCTGTTTTAATTTCTTTTGAAAGCAATTTTTCAAAAAAGATATTTTTCTTTTTTGTTTTTTTGTTTTCATCGTATGATGAACCTTCTTCTCCAAATAATTCCATAATTCTTGATGGCATGTGTTTAGATTTAATCATTTCAATTTCTTCTTCAACATTTCAATTTCTTTATATGCTAAAACTAGATCTTCTGTCAATTCAATTTGTTTGTTCAAAGCATCCAAGGCACATTTTGCTAATTCGCAGTTTTCGTAAAACAAACGAATACCAATACTTAGGCTAAGTATACTACTTGATAATAAAAATATTTCAAATTTCCCCATAAAAATTATAATAAATGATGCTAAATAGGTTATATGAACGAATATATCACATCGTTAGTTAGACATGCACTGACATCCGTTGGTGGTTCTTTGGTTGCTAAAGGTCTTATTACTGCAACTGCTTTTGATCAAGTAGCAGGTGCTGTGATTGTACTTGCAGGAGTTGTTTGGTCTGTTGTATCAAAAGCAGTTTTGTCTAAACTGCATTTAGAACAATTAGTAAGCGCAATTAATACTCCAGCTCCAGCTACTCCAGTTACCGCTGCCGATGTAGCAGCTCAAAAGTAAAATCTACACTAGTTATAATCCAAAAAGCCTCCATTTATTGGGGGCTTTTTTTATCTAATATTAGCAGCAGGATAATAATAAGTATTAATAATTGGTGGATTGGAGTGTGGCACTCTCGATTCAACCCTAACGTATCCATCTGGTCCAAAGATATCAGGAACCTGTTCTTCCATGTTTTTATTCACCCTGTAAGATGAATTAATGAATTGGTTATCAAATGGGTTGAAGTCCCTTCTACGAGTAGGAGGTTGTGGCTGTTGTTGATGTTTTGGTTGGGGTGTATTAGACAAACCATTATTATAAAATGGTGCTTCCGTTCTGTTTACACGATCTAGATATTCCGAATCAGAATCAGTAGTTTTAAAATTATTATATTCTTGCCTATATGTCGTATATTCTACATTCTTTTTAGGTTTGGGTACACTTGGCGTTTCTTCAGTATTCTTCTGGTTATGCTGATATACATACGAATACGAATGATCATCACGTTTTACCGTTGTACATGAAATCATGAACAAAGGGGTTAATACAAACAGTGTTAGGGTTATTAGTTTTTTCATATAAGAAAGATATCACACTTTTAAGAATCTGTCAACAGAAGACTAAATATTTTGATGGACGCAAGACCACTTATTAAGAAAATACTATTAGCATTCGAGCAATCTAGCACAACAATTAAGTATAATCAAATCTACAAATATGATGATGGTCCTAATGATATTAAACAAATTACGGTATCGTTTGGTATAACTGAATACGGGAATTTAAGAAATTTTATTAAGAGTTATGTTTTTTCTGGTGGAGTCCATTCTAAATTTTTTAGTGATTATATAGATAAAATAGGAAGAGTGTCGTTAGTACATGACGATGCATTTGTCGGAAAATTAAAGGAAGCGGCATCCGATCCCAAAATGCAAGAATGTCAGGAAAAAGCATATGACGAAATGTATATCGATCCTGCTTATGCTTTTTGTGAAAAAAACGGATTGGTCAAAAATCTATCCAAACTAGTTGTCGCAGATTCTTATTTGCATTCTGGTTCGATATTATCTGCACTGAGAAATTCGTTTAGTGAGTCTGTACCAGTTAATGGAGGAAACGAGCAGAAGTGGATCGAATGTTATTGTAAGGCAAGAAAAACATGGTTGGCTAATCATTCAAGAAAAATTCTTCACAACACCGTCTATAGAATGGACTTCATGATTAATAGAATAGAAAAAGGAGACTGGGATTTAACCCAATCTCCTTTTGTTGCTAATGATGTTAAAATTTCTTAAGCGTAGCCTAGTAGTGAATTAGGATTAGTCTTATTTAAGATACCATGAGCATTGTATAATGTTACGGGAGGGACCGCATGAGCATTTTGCTGTATCGTTCCTTGTGTGTCTACAGGAAAGCTGTTAGCTGGTCTGCGATCATTATTAGTTCTCATGGCTTCCATCACTGGAGCGATTTGAATATAACTGCTGGTTTGTTTTACTGGTGCTGTTATGTTGGGTTGCATGGAAAATTATTTACTTTTCGCATTGATTAAATCCTTAGCATGTTTGTTTATTTTTTGATCTGGATCACGAATTATATCAAGCATTGTCTGATGCTCTAATTTTTTGATGTACTTCTCTTCTAACTCTTTGATGCGTTTATCTGAAGTTGCTTTTAACATCTTCAGATACCCATCCTGATGCTCCACCCCTCTCATCCAACATGCGATCTGTTCTATCGTACCCGTATAGACTTCCGCATCTCTGGAATATAAAGGATTTTTATCCTCTAAAGGATAAACTCCAATTGATCCCTGCCCATATTTAGCTGGTTTTATTTTATAACCCAACTTAGTTAATGCATTGACAACTTTGTCGAGAAATTGTATGTCATTCCAATTCATAGTTTATCAATTGTGATAGTTTTGCCAAATGGTGCCACTCTTCCGTGGGAATTATATCCGACAAAAATTACATTGTCACAATATGATTCATCACCCCATCCAGCATTAGGACACATATCAGTAAACATAATAAACACCTTGGGTGTAATATCGTGTTCTTTCATGTAATCCCAATTAGCTTCGAACATAGTACCCCCTCCACCTGCTGGTACATATGAGGTGATATCATCACCTTCATCACTTCTAAATGTTTGATCCTTATGAACCTTAGCATCAAATGACCAAATACGAATATTGTAATCATCGTATTGTTCCATGATGCCTTGGATTTCACTAAAAAATACATTTAGAGTTTTTTCATCAATACTACCTGACGTATCGATAGCAATACAAACTTCCAAAGATTCTTCCTTTTTCATTCCTGGTAATACAAATCCTTGTTGCATACCTTTACGACTTGGTCTATAAAAACTATAATCAAAATTGATCGTAGATTGTATATCCATACGCAATTCGTCTTTCCATGAAATTTTAGGCGCAGTTAAACCATTGATCATACGATCAACACCCTTTGGTAAGGGACCAGCAGAATTTTGAGCAGAAGATAGGAGATTTTCTCGAATCTCTTCTCTGATTTTTTGTTTTTCTGATTCCGAAAGCTTTTTACCTTTTCCTTCCAGATCACTCAAATGTTCATCCAGAAGCATATCAGCAAGAGCATTGATATCAATCTTGTTGGAATTCTTAAGAAGATCATCATAAATTTCTTCTGCACATTTTCCCGCATACTTTTGATCATACAAAGTATCAATGATACGATCACCAATTTTCCCATCGATGAGAATCTCGTTGACAGCATAATCACAAGCAATGTTCCACAACATATGATGCCTACACTTTTGAGACATTGTACCATCTTCGTTTGCTACATCTACACCATCAGGAAACTCCTTACGAATATGATGTTCGAATGCATTATGGAGAACTTCGTGCCCAAAAAGAAATTCTGTTTCTTTGAGAGTAAGACCAGAAATAAATTCTAAATTGTAAAAGAAATTACGACCATCTGTTGCAGCAGTTTTCATTTCATCATCCCTAACCAAGGTAAGACGAGTTGCCATGCTACCAAAAAATGGTTGCTTAACCATCAGGCCGATTCGAGCAGTAATCAGCTTTTCTTCAACTGTTTTTTGATCAGGCAGTGCCTTAATCTGTGATTCCGTTAGTGCTTTCTTCTTGCGTGCCATATTCAGTGTGTTTTTCTTCCCAAAATTCTTGAATTGATTTGTCAACATCGTCCATCAAATATACATCATCAACCTGTGCTTTGCAAGCACATTCTTTCTTTTTGTGCTTGTGCATCCGATTATCTCTACACCAAGAACAATAATTATTATTCCTACAATGAGAATCCCAAGCAGCAGCCCCACGATAAGGTTTTCTTTTTTCTTTCCCGTGTTGAATTGCCTTGTCTAAGCTCATTAGTCTTTATAATTTTGATTAATAATTTTTACACTAAGCATCTTTTGAAGTTTATTACTGTACATAATCTTTCCGTCTTTAATGCCTCTGAAGACTAAACCTTCTGCTGGTTTAAGGTTTTGATAACAAACATTGTTAACAAAATCCTGCAAATAATCTACATCCATTTGTACCATTTGTTGTTTAGTCCAATTCATTACGCATTTGACATGAGGTATATCTTTAAATGCCAAATGCCAACTATCTCTAGCCAGTGGCTTACGAAAATACAAATTAATTACGTTAAAAATAAACAGAGTTACTTCTGATAGACCAGCAGGGTTTCCTTGAATACCCGGACCAGCAATCTCTCCTTGTATAGCATACCCACTATTGAGTTTGTTCCAGATATCGTATTTGCGAGCCATTTGCCAATGCACGTTTGACTCAGTGTCTTTGAGTTCTAAATTCCGAGAACAAACTCGAACACCAAAGTCTAACTCTTTAATGTATGTAGCAGAAGTGCCATCCATCTTCAGAGTAGCTTCCATTGAGTCTGCCTCTCTGAGTTCTTCTAAAACTTCGATATTAGACTTTAGATTATCTTCGTCAGTCTTGGATAAAAGATGAGATGGAAAATCTCCAGCAACCTGACCAGAAAGATGAGCAGGAATTGGTTTTTCGTGTTTAGAAACTCCAATATATTTAGCTACATCTAATCCATCAACAATTTGTATTAACATAATTTATTCCTTCTATTATTGTACATATTTTAAAGTTTTGTTTAAATTTTTGAAAATTTGGTATTTGTATACTTTTAAGGAAGTTTCTTAGAATGTATTTACTTTTATTAAATCGAATTGTTAATTGCTTAAATGTTATTGATTTATTTTCTAAAATTAAATTTAATATATCAAGCTTTTCTTGTTTTGTAAAGCAAACATACTTCGGATTATTCTCGCCTGTAAAAGAATATTTTAACTTATTTTTAATTATTTTTGCTTTTTGTTCACCAACAATATCTTCTAATTTTTTACCTTTTCTGTATTGTTTTAGTTTGTTTTTTGTTTCTAAAGAATGTGTTTTTCCTTTAAAAAATCCGATACACCCTTTTGGAAAAGGAATACATTTTGGTTTAATTCCTTTATCTTTTAAAGTTTTACTTATTCTTAAATTTATTTCTTTTTTCTTTTCTTCGCTCCATTTTGATTTGGTTATTTTAGTTTTTTCTACCGCATTTTTTCTAACATCTGGATGCATAAAAACTTTACCTCTATTTTTTGCCTGTCTTTTATATAGTTCTTGTTTTTTTATTTCATCCCATGATTCTATTGTGTTTCCACCATCTCCACCTGATGTCATATTATAACCATTGGGAACTAGTGTATTAAGTTTGCATATCCATAATTTTTCTCTCTCGTCTATTTCTTGTTTATTTTTCGAATTAATTGTTTCTAACAAAATTAATTCGAAATTATCAGAACCATGAAAGTTAATAGAATCATATAATCTTCTATTAACTTTATTTTTAGCATTTTTTAAATGTGTTTCAAATCTTTTTTTGTAATCAATAGATTTTCCTATATATGATTTATTAGTAATTTTATTAAGAATTTGGTATATGTAATTTATATGGGTCTTCATAGACTGAGTGTTTTGACTCATCTATATTTATGTATTTTTCCCCATCTTTTTCTATTACTTCGAAAATATCTTCAATTTTAAAGATTAAACCAGATGAATAAACTCCTTTCAACTTTACAGTCTTTACCCTAATAGGAGCTGTAGGATTTTTACTATCGTGTAGAAAGCTATTCCATACAGTAGGCTGAAGTACAGTGTCGATAGGAATAAAGATAATCCTATCACCCACAGAATATTCTCCACGCTTAACAACAGACTGCCATCCTTGCACCTTGGCAAGTTCGATTCTATCCGCTCCTTCAATTGGTATAATTTCATTAATTGTTTGTATTTCTGCTAATTTCATATGTGTATGATATATTATTGTTTGTCCTTGTCAAGACCTAAAGGAAGCTCGAATTGCTCTGCCATAAATTTTTTATTGAAATATGTACTTACTGTAGTGTCCCATTCTTTATTAGCTTTATCTAAAGTATCTGCTAGAAATTTGAGACAAGAACTAGTCCATCCACCTTGAGTATACACTTCGCCATCTAAGTTGGTAGGAAAAAATACATAATATCCATCTAAATCTCTAATAAATTCTCCAACTTGTTTTTCACCACAAAACACATTCATGGAATCAAATGTGTTTTTTACGGCATTGAATTTATTTTGCATGAAATCTATCAATAAATATTGGTGTCTGTTCACCTACATAGGAACCACTTACATTGAATTCAAAATACTCAACTGCTTGGTCCCAATTCATACCATCCTGCATTAAAATTTTGAGGCATTCATCTGTATCATAAATAGCACATGGTGTATCTAATCGATATCCTATGCCTATAAATGCCTTCTCAAATCCATCTGCTAATAATATTTCATCTTCGTAATTTGAAGACAAGAAACTCAATATCTGTTTTGCCAAAGAATTGTTTTTCATATAAAAATAACAGTAGCCCATCTTATCGTAAGGATGGGCTACTGTCAACCATTACCACTAACAATTAACTAACAGTTGCAAAAATGTACTTACCGTACTCCTTGTAAAACTTGTCAAAGTTTGGAATCTTGGTTGGGTCAATCTTAATGTCAAACGTCTTCATCAAAGTCTTCAAACACATGATGTTGAGTTCAACAGGAAAATGCTTCATCTGAAAAGCAAACATAGTATTCAGATAATCCCAGAAGTTCTTGTGGTTCTTCTGTTTGAGTTCGTGAATCTCATATGCCAAGGAAATCGTAAGCGCATACAATGCACCAATTTCCTTGGTATTAAGCTTGTCTACTTTGCCTTCCAAGATATCGATAGCCTTTGGCAACTTGGCAGAGGTCTTCCTATAAGCATTAAACTTAATGGCAAGTCCATCACCGATAGTACCAGAAATTAGATCCATCGTTGTATCTTCTCCGTACTCTTCTTCGTTGTAAAGGTACTGAGAGGTGAATTCCCATGTACGAGGAGTAGCAAATGCATGACCCGATGACTTGGGATCAAATGTAAACAGATCCTGCTTCATATGGGAGATGTATCCAACAACATCCTTATGATAACCATTCTTGAGAGCATGTTCAACCCACTCCTCAACGTCCACCTTCAGTTCAAGGTGAGTGAAGCGATTAGCCAAAGGCATAGGCATTTTGTATACTACACCCCTGTCTGATGCCCTGTTACCAGCAGCAACGATAGAACAATTCTTAGGCAGATTATATTCACCAACCTTGAAGTTCAGAACTAACTGATATGCTGCTGCTTGCGTTGATGGAGCAGCAGAAACCAATTCATCCAAGAAGATGATTGCGTTTGAGAATTCATCTTTTGGAAGTTCAGACGATGGTGCCCACTTCATGGACTTAGATTCTGGATCGAAGTATGGGAATCCCTTGATATCCGAGGGATCGTAAAGAGCAAGACGAATGTCGATAACTGGACGCTTGAGTTCCAGACCGATTTGATGGACAATGTCAGACTTTCCACAGCCAGGTGCAGAATAAATCATAACAGGTCGCTTGACTGCCATTGCTCCTTTAATGGCTTTGATCAGATTTTTTGGTGTTACAGTACGAATTGATTCGCTCATTTTTTGTTAGTTGGTTTATGGTTTAACTTACGATATTAAATATACTACAGATCCCACAGAAGGTCAAGATATTTTTTCTCAATTTTCAAAGAAGAAGGGACAAACTTTTTCCCCAAAGATTTTACCAAAACATAACCCTTTGCTTCTTCACTATACTTTACAGTGTGTGTCTCTTCCGTATCACGAAATACAACAGCACCCGCAAAAATTCCATCTTTGGTCAAGACAAACCCAAACCCAGTATTTGGTCTGTTCGTCATTTCTCCAAAAATCTTGAAAACTTGGTTGTTCTCCATGTTAGTCTCTTTAACCATGCCTGTCAAGACTGTTCCATCAGATAGATAAATTCTAATATTATTGGATGGAATTAAATTAATAATCATCTTTGGATTCAGAACTCCATACTTATCAGTTAATACAGTTTCTTGATCAATCTTTAAAGAAGAAAATGGTTCTTTGGGTAATGGCGTTTCTGCTTTGACTCCACCAAATACAGATGAAGAGATTAGTAATGCTGTTAATGTTGTAATTTTAGTTTTCATTGAATAAATTTGGATTCTTCAATAAGTATAGCATCTTATGGTGCATACTGTCAAACAAAATCCCAATCGGGATAGTCATTTTTGCTATTCTTTTTCTAAAACCTGCTAAAGATTGACTATACGTTAATGAGATTGTGACAAATTTTGCCCCAGAATCTTTCAATGATCTTTCTACTTTATGTAGATTAGATTCATAAAGTGTTTCGAAACATTTATCTGTTTCGTCTTCTGAAATATATGATTGCAAATATGTATATCCAAATGATTTTACAAAACGCTCAACATTACGCCTCCACACATATTTTCCCACATAATCTCCAAATGAATAATATCGTTCATCACTAAAAATTTTAGAATCTCTTCTAACTTTTAATGTATGCCCTCGACTCAATATTTCTGCTAAATTCATTGGTCTTTCCATTCTTCAAATTCCCCTCTATTGTTTGTAAAAAACATTTTCTTAAAACCAACTTTTGATAAAAGATCCTGACAACCTCTACATGGTTTTGATGTAGTGATGTTCCCCTTTCTGTCTATTCTTACATTAATGAATATACAATCGGAACAATCTTCCTTGCCATACTTCAGTATTGCAGATAACTCTGAATGGATGTTCACCATTGTTCTGATATCATCCCCAGTACTGCTATAGTAATTATATTTTAAATTTGCAGGGTGAGTTTTTTTGGTGTTTACTCCAATTTTTTGTATTCTATTCTTTTTGACAATAAATGTAGCATGGAAGGTCCGTAATTCGTTACCTTCTGTCATCAATGCTCTTGTGATGTCTATATACTTGTTATACACTTGCGAGTATATTACCAAAGTGGATTCTGTATGTCAATAAAAATTTCGAGAATTTCTGGTTCCATGTATGCGATTGCATCTGGTTCCATTTTAAAAAACAAATCAAATAGTTCCATCGTCATATAAATTGTATTTAAGAATTGCTATCATATATTTTGGTCCGTCTATCATGCGAAAACGAAAAGAATCTTCACTCAAATATTCATTCTTACTAACGATGTACTCAAAATGCTCTAATCCCATCGATTGATCAAATTTTCTTTGGACTCGATCAATACAATGCTGATCCATATATGATCCTGTCTCTTCCAACCATTGGTCGAACATAGTATCATATTTGGATATCTTTATATCTATGTATTGTTCTTCATCCATAAAAAAATCGACCCATTCCCTCAAAAAGGAATGGGTCTAACCAACAGGATTTACATCGTGATACGTTCCAGTGTCAAGGCAACCTACTACCAGAGGGTTTGTGGTTATTGGCTATTATCATTATAGCACATTAAAACTAATATGCAAGCTAAATTTTTTCCCAATCTTCACAAGGAAGATATTTTCCAAATTTATCTTTTTGATGATCATATTGTTTTATCAAAAATGCCGCCCTTTTAGCTTTCTTATACAATCGGCAAGAGCATCCTCTAGGAACACACTCATCACATGCATACACTGTTGTAGAGAATATATTTCTCCAAATTGCTTCCCTAACCTCACAATTAGTACATTTATTTCTAGAAAATTTTACTTTTATAATTTTCTTATCAACTATATTAACTATTTTATCCCATACCGAAAATAAGGAGTTTTTAATAAATTCACTCATAATAGTATTTATCTTTTAAACTCATGATATTAAACAAGTTAATTAATCATTCATAATATTATAAATTATGGTTTTTGGTTTAAACTTTTTAGAATTTATATATGCCTCCCAGTGATCAGACAATTCTAATGGAGAATATGTAGATCCATCTTCTAGAATTAGGAAATTTTCCGTAGCATAACCATATACGCCATTTCTATGTAAGGCACTTTTTAATATAGATTCTCTAGACAAATCTTCCCAATTAATTTCTAACTCAATTTGTGGTTTATCGGTTTTCATAAAATCGATTGGGATGTTATTAAACAAAGCGGAAATTTTGATTTTTAGATTTGTTAGCATTAAAAGATTTATACCAAAAATATGAAAATTAAAGATAAAAAAACCCCCACCTTTTTAGGGGTGGGGGCGACAACGTCAAACCTTTTTAAGGATTAGATGCTATTATGTAGACCCTTCTTGTTTAGATCTTTAATAATTGCACGAATATCAGCAGGAACAGATACTGCACGATGCTGATTGATCTTACGAAGGAAGGAAGCATTTTCAATCGTGTATCCTTGAGAAGTCCTCTGAAGTGTCAGATGAACAGTCTTTGGTGTAGCACGATTAGATGCCAGCCACTTTTCCGTTGAACACTTCACAAGATTAGTCTTGGACTTGTTGCATGTTGTTTTTGCCTTTGTTGGTGTGTTTTTGTTTTGTTTTCTCATAGAGAGTTTTATTGTGAATCACATTGTAGCATAATGTCTTTATAATAGCAAGACATTTTTTCAATAAAATTGGGGTAACTTTCGTTATCATTCCCGAGACGATTATTGAGTCTGTGTAACTTCTTCAAGGTAAAGATCAAATCCTTTTCTTCGTTTAAAAGGAAAAAGTTGTTCACAAACTTTCTTTTTGTATATTGTGTTTTTTCTTTCATTTGGAATAAATATTAAAATGGAACGTAATGACCTAACACTTATAGCAGAATCTTATGAAGATGTCAAATTAAATTCTTATATTAATAGCTTAATTCAAGAAGGTAAATCTGAAGAAGAAATCAAAGAGATTTTGGTACAAGAAGGTTTATGGGATCAAGCTAAAGCAAAATGGGCTGGTTTTGATCCCAAAAAAATCGGAACATCATTAAAGGGTAAATTGGGTCAAATGGGTCAAAAAGCTCTTGATTCTAATATTGTTCAAGGTGCTTCTAAATTTGCACAGAACGCTGCTGGGGCTGGACAAAAAGCTGTACAAAAGGCTGGATTCAAAGGATCAGCACTTGATAAAGGTTTAGGTGGTGTTAAAAAGTTCGCAAAAAATGCTCCTGTTGATGCAAGAAAATCTCTAGATTCCTCTGTACAAAAAGGAAAATCTGCTGAAAGTTCTATGAGATCTGAGAAATTTAAATCCATCGTCTCTAGTCATAAAAGACACATCTTTGATCTATTCAATAAATCGGTTGCAGCAAAAACTCAAACTATGGAAGGTTTAAATGAACTTGTTGACGAAATGATGAACGATTACAAAAGTGTTGGTGGTGTTACTAATGTTCAAGGTTTAGAAGACAACATCAAAAGGGATGTTGTTCAAAAAATTATGCAAATGCCTTATTTGAATTTTACCAACCCTCAAGGCATGGCTGATATGTTCGTAAAAGAAATTTTAAATCATATCAACAATAAAGTAAAGACAAATGCTGGAGCAGGTACGGGCTTGGAAAAAGCGCACAAGCTCCAGCAATCTGATATTTACTAATTTCCAGAATTCTTCTGGTCTTCGACATAAGAAGACAAAGCTCTCGCTAAGGCTTTTTTGAGTCCTGTATTTTTCCTGTAGTGCTCTTCATCAGAACATTCAGTAACTCCAGAAAAATCCATACTATAACCAGGGATTGTAATCGTAACAGTTGTTACTCCACCCCTTGCTTGTAGGTAAAAATTGGGATAATCTTCTTGATGTTGCTTACGAAGAAGTAGCTTCTCAACTTTTCTACCCGTAAATCCATCATATCGAAAATATTTTCGATGATGACCGACCCGTACTTTCCAGCCTTTTTTTCGTAGTTCGTATACACTTGGTACTGTTTTCATAGTCTATTTATTATCGCACGACTTTTGTTCTTTTTCAAGAACTTTTTTCTTTTTCTTTCCAAAAATTAAATCAAAATTATCATTATATTGTTTGACATCTTTTACTGGACGTGGCTTATCACCCTTTCCGTTTTCTACTGTGTTTAATGACATATTTTAGTATTTGACAACAGATTGGGCGAAAACAGTAACAGACTCATACGGACTAACTGTCATACTAGTAGATATTCCACCAACCAATTGCCAACCTTCGTTTAAATGCTTAGATACTTCATCTTGAAGTTTAATATAGTCATTTTTAAAAGCCAATATTTTGTATTGAATTTTATTTGTTTCTGGTTCTGGATATTTTTCAGAATTCAATGAAGGCATATATACGTCATCTTCTTTCTTAGGTTCTTCCAAAACTGCAACCTGTTCGATTACTGTTGGTGTTTCATCTACTTGTTTGACTTCATGTAGACGTTTTGGTTGTGTTGGTAGTTTCTTTTTTGTAGTCATAATTTTATTTTGGTTCGTATGAATTTAACCAAGTTTGAAATCTATGTAATTTATTAGTTATTCTTGAAATAAATCTAGAGATCTTCGTAGATATTTGATAAATGAAATCATTATCTCGTTTAAATCGGTTCTCTTCAAGTTTTCTTCTATTTTCTAAAACATCTTCTACCAGTGTAATTCTTATTTCTTTTACACTTCCTTTGGACTGAAGCAATCCATCAATAAATTTAAAATCTATGTCAACAAATATCTCGTCTTTTGGATTATTGTAATCCATAAAAAATGCTCCAGCAGTAACAATTCCTGTATAAGGAATAAATATTCGTTCTCTGCTTTTTTCTTCTTGAAAAAATGGGGGATTCCATTTTTTCCTTTGCGGTGGATCTGGATTTTCTATTATAATATATTCTACTTTATCTAGAAACAATTTACCATTCTCGTCTACATAATAATCTTCCAATAAATTATCAAAATCTTTAGTTTGTAGGGAATTCAAAAAATATCCATTTTTTTGTATTTCTTTTATAAAAGGAAGAAATTTCTTATCTATATGAATTGTATCAAACATTCCCATAAAATGCCTTTATTTTAAAGTCAATAAGTATCTGAGTTTATTTACTTCCCCAAGCATGGAATCTCTAATATTTAGAAGATCTGTATGTTCTTCTAATTCATAACTAATATCTCTCATATAAGAGTCAAAATCTTCTAATACATGTAGAATATTTTCGTTAGAAAATGGTTCCAATACAAAGGTGAATTGGTTTGTGGGTTTGCTCTTTCCGAAAATTCCCATAAATGTTTCTACAAAATCATCAACTAATCCATCTAAGTTTTCGTAAAGTTTTCCAAATGCCTTATGTTGTGCATAAGTATCACTTTGCCAGTGAAAAATTCTTATTTGTTGCTGGAACTGAACAAGTGGTGTGATTACATTCATAAATTGAGAGATGCTCTGTGGTACAATCTTATTTTATACAGATCTGCAATTTTTTCAACCATTTTGAAGTCACAATTTTCGTATTTTTCTTCAAACATTACCATCTCTATTCCATATGCTGCCATGTTCTTTAGACAATCAATACAAGGTGATAATGTAAGAGCGACTCTATTACACTCATGAGGTTTTATATACCTCAACATATTCATTTCTGCATGTATTACATATTGCCTTCTTTCGTCTCTATTAGACCAATCAATCTCTATGTTAGGAGGAGCACCATTATATGATACCGCAGCTATCGAATTATCGTGTCTAATAGCAACTGCTCCTACTTTTTTGTAGGGATCTTCAGACATTGTAGAAGCAACTTGAGCAAGTTCTAGTGCCCACACCATTCTGTTTTTTCTATTATAAACCATTATTTTAATTTAGTCAAGATCTTCGTTAGAAATATTCGTCACTTTGGAAGATAATACTAATTCTAGTTCATCTTCTTCCAATTCAAATTCTTTACAAATGTCTTCAAAACAGTCTAATTCTGGTAAAAATTGTATTATATTGTTTAATAATTTGAGACACTCCTTCTTTGTCATACGAACCTATTTAGGTATTATACTGTATTTTTTTAAAAATGTCAAATATATTTTTTTTTGATAAATAATAACATGCCATATGTCCATGAATATATCAACCAGCAAGAGATGGCTGGAACAGTAAAGTATACATTAAAACTTACAGATAGTGATGGAATACTTCCAGAACAATTTATTCCTATAATATTACATAAATCGGAATCAAACGAAGAAAGATTATTTGATATTGCAAAAGATATGATAATTCAAGTTATTTTAGAAAATCAAAAAACAGAAACTGTTGTGTCTGATGAAACAGATAATATATCCCAAGAAAACGTGGATAATACATCCACAAACGAATTAAATATTCAATAACACAATAATATGGCTAATTTTTTCTCTTTACAAGATGGTAACTTACCAGATCATTCAATATACGGTTATTCATTAACTGGTGCTGAAATCATGAATAATACAACGGGAACAATGTTATTAACTAGTTCATTGTATTCTTCCAATTATTCTAGTGATGGAAGCACACTAAGTGCCGTATCTTTACACTTGTCAGCTAGAGCAGCTAGTCCTACTGGTACATTAGGATTGACCTTACAAAGAATAGCTAGTGCTGGAGTATTCGTAGATAGTAGTTCTAATAATTTAACTGTAACAACAGTAGGTTCAGCTTATCAAAATACATTTACTCCTTTTAGTCCTAATGGTTGGAGTGGTTATTTTAATGGTACTACTGACTATATCACAACTCAAACTAATTCTGTATTAAATTTATCTGGAGTTGCATATACTATTGAATTTTGGATAAATCCATCAACTATAGCTGCTGGACAGAGAGGCATAATAAATTTATATGTTGACGGTAGTGGAACTACAACAGGACTCAATTTTTATCAAGACGCAGCTAATATTAGATTCAACAATGGTGTCGTAGTTGGTACTGGAACGGTAACATCAAACAATCCATTATCTGCTGGCATTTGGACTCATGTCGCATTAATATCTCAAAATGTTAATAGTCATATATTATATGTTAACGGAGTATCTGCTGCTAATTATAATAATCCACTTATAACTGCTAGTACAAATAAAGCAATATTAGGAAACTGGAGTACATTAGGTGTAGCTGGATATTTTAATGGTTATATATCCAATGTTCGTATAATTAAAGGAACTGCATTATATACTTCTAATTTTACCCCATCCGCATCACCATTAACACTTTTAACCAATACCTCATTACTAACTCTACAAGATAATAGATTTAAAGATAATAGTACTAATAATTTGACACTAACTGCTAATGGATCAGTAGCTATTAAAGATACGAGTCCATTCACACCAGTGGCATTCGATCCTGCTGTTCGTGGAGGGTCTGTGTTTTTGGGTGGGATTCCTTATTTAACAGTTCCAAATCAAATCTCTACTCAAAATTTTATATTTGGAACTGGAGATTTCACAATTGAAGCTTGGATATACCCAACAATTACTCAAACTGGTCCGATTATTGCCGCAAATAATGTTGGAACTGCAACTGGTTGGTCGTTGTATTTACAAGGTACTAAACTAGGTTGGGAGAAATATGGGTATGGCACGAATGCCAGTGATTCATTTGCAACAAGTTTAACTTCAAATTCATGGTCCCATGTTGTGATATCACGAAAATTGAGTAGTTTATCCGCATTTGCAAATGGTGTATTTGTAGGAAGTATAACAGATTCTCAAAATTATAATTCAATACCGTATAATCCATCTATAGGAGCAGATCAAGACGGAACGAATCCTTTTAATGGTTATATATCTAATGTTAGAGTAGTAAAGGGTACTGCCGTTTATACTACTAATTTTACCCCACCAACTGCTCAGTTGACTAATATATCAGGAACTTCATTACTTTTAAACACTAATAATTATGGATTAAAATCTTCTGCTACTGAAACTTATGCTATTAGCAGTTTCACTAGTTATGACGGTTCTAATAATATATTAACACCATATCCACAAAATTGGCAGATATTAAAGTTAACTAATCCATTAAGTACAAACCGTAATGATGTTATTAACTATACATTAAGCACATCTAGTCCAAATCAATTATCATTGATGGCTGGTGCAGTTACTGCTACTGATACTACTGGACTTAATAGATTATCTACAGTAGGTTCTCCTACATTAACATCATTCAAGCCATATACGAACTTCGATGATAGTTATTTTTTAAATGGAACTACTGATTGGTTTGTAGCTCCTGCTAATACTAATTTTAATTTTTCTGGAGATTTTACTATTGAAATGTGGGTAAATACTTCCACATATACACCAGACACTTCTTTTAGAAGAATATTTACTTTCGGTCCTGATGCTGCAAATAATCTAGAATTGATGTTTTATACTACAGTAGCTGCTTCTAGTGTTTCTGTATATGCTAATACTGCTAATATTATAACTGGCACTATCAGTGTGGCTGATGGTAATTGGCATCATGTTGCAGTAAGTAGATATAATAATGCTGTTAGATTATATGTAGATGGCGTTCAGTCAGGCTCCACAAAGATTGATACTACAGTTTTCAATGCTGGTGTTACTAATGGATTAAGTATTGGTACTTATAATAATACAGCCGCTGGAAGACTTAGTGCTGCATATTTAAATAATTTCCGTATTGTCAACGGCACAGCAGTATATACTACATCAGCATTCACACCACCAACTACACCATTAACAAATATTCCTAATACTGTGTTCTTGATGAAGAATAGTGTTAGATATGATCAAGCATTAATTACTGCAAATTCAGTATTAACTGGATACGCTTCAACTAATACCGCAATTATATCTTCTTTAATTCCAAGTAATCCTAGAGATTCGTATACTTATTTCGATGGAGCTTCGTATGTAGAACCATCCATAAGTTCTGCGTTATTAAATCCGGGTTCTTCTGATTTCACAATGGAAGCATGGATACATCCATTAGCTTCTGCGGGTTCGATACTACACATAAATAAAGATACTACGGGAGGCACTGTAGAAATTAGATTTTATATAACAGGAAATCAATTAGGTACAATATTTTATGGAAATCAAAACGCCACTAATTATAAATTTTCTACAACTGGAGGAACCTTAACATTAAGTGCATGGAATCATGTAGCATGGACAAGAACTGGAAATGTTTCAGAAGCATATATAAATGGAACCAGAGTTATAAGTGGAGCAATGACTGAAGGAGCTGTTAATACCGAAATTTGTTTTGCTAGAATAGGTAAAGGGATTACTTCGACAGGAACTGGTGATAGTTTTAGTTATTTCAATGGTTACATATCAAATGTAAGACTTATAAAAGGTGTTTCTTTATATACTGGAGCAACTATAACTATGCCTACAGCTAGTTTATCTGCTGTTGCTGGGACAAATTTATTAGCATTACAAGGAACTCAATTTGTTGATAGTAGTATCAATAAATTTACATTAAATAAAACGGGAACCCCTTCAATATTTCCTTCATATATTCCTAATGTTACTACTGCGATATCATTTAATGCTTCTCAAGCTATAGGAATATCTAATATTAGTAATCTTAATTTTGCTCAAATGTTTAATTTAGAATGGTGGGTATATTTATATCCTGATTCTAGTTACGAACAAATACTTTTTGTAAAACATGGTGGGGGTGCTACTGGAATAGAAATTGGTGTTGATAGATCTGATTTGTTTTATATTCAATTTGGAGCATCTAAAACTACAGTAAACACAAAAGTTCCTAGAAACCAGTGGAATCATTTAGCAATAAATAGAGATTCGACTGGATTTATTAGAATGTTTATTAATGGTATTTTAGATAAAACATTCACATCAACACATGATCCAACAGTAACCAATTCTGCTTATATCGGAACTGGATATACTGGATCAGGAACTTGTATTTATTTGCTGGCAGGTATTGTAGGATCTAAAGATGTATATCCAATTTATACAAATAATTTTATTCCTAATAATTCCTTAAAGTTAAGTTTAGGAAATTCGATTTATTTAAATGCATCTACTTATAGTAATTTATCTTCATATATATATACACAATTATTAGGTGATATTAATATAGGCGGTTCTTTAAAAGGATTAATAACAGAATCTTGCACCATTCAAGCAGATACATTTTCAATTCCTAATTTATACGTCCACAATCAAGGAACACTTACATTTCCATTAACATCTAGCAAAACTTTAACATTAGTTGGTTCTGCTGGATTACAAATCACTAGTGATGGAACTTTGAATGTTGGTACTAGTTCCGCAGTAGTTCCACTATCTACTACACACACTATCAATCTTTCTAACACTCAAATTGATGTGCATAATGGTGGTAATTTGAATGTTTATGGTTACCCTAAATTGTTCACAACTAACTTAGTTTCTGATTATGCAGTAGGTACTAATACGTTTACAGTAACAGATCCCGTATCTTCTATATGGAAAGTTGGTGATGTGTTAACATTCAAACCAAACTTAACTGCTAGAACAGGATTTGATACACTTACAATAGCATCATTTACTGGAGCTAATACATTATCAACTACTTCTAATTCTTTGTTTTTTCATACTGGTTCAGCTACTTATGCCGATATTGCTGGTGTATATAATTTGAATAGAAATGTTATTATTCAAGGATTAAATTCTACAGCTAGAGGAACAATTAGAACAATTGATGCCGCTGAAACTTTCATAAATTATGCTCAATTAAGTAACTTTGGTATTAATTTTTCAAACAAAAATGGCTTAATAGTATCTAATAATTTAAATGGTGCAACTACATTAAGTGGAAATTCGTTCATAACTGATTCGGTATACAATAGTTTAACATTTTATGGAACGACTAAATCACTTTATTTCAATGGAGCAATAAATTCGCAATTAACTATTCCAGATACAGCAAATACTGGAATTTTTAGTTTAGGAACAGGAAATTGGACAATAGAATTTTGGGTAAATAGAACAGCTAACACAGGAAGTATTGGAATATTCTCATCATGTTGTGTGACTGCTGGTGCTTGGACAAGTTATGTAAACGGATTTCAAATTGCATATGATGCAACTCCGACATATTTATGTCTTCTATATAATTCAAATGGAGCTGGTGTATTTAGCACTATTAATTTAGTTGCTTTAACACAATTACCATTAAATACATGGAATCATGTTGCAGTAGTTAGAAATGCAACTAGTTTAAAATGTTTTGTTAATGGTATTCAAGTATCTGACAATACACTTAACGCAGGCCAAGATTTTAAATCCGATGGATTAGCTGGAATAGGAAGAAATGATGTAAGAACTAATTATAATTTTTCTGGTTATATATCAAATCTACGTGTAATTAAAGGAACTGCACTTTATACTTCTAATTTCTTTCCTTCTATTATAGAATTATCTAATATCACAAATACTGTTTTGTTATTAAATTCAACAAACACTTATGTTAGTACTGGTTCGGCAATAAATTATGGATCTACTGTTTTATATATTAAATACAGTCCATTTCCATTTAATAATAATATTATTTTTAATAACAATATTTTATATAAATCTATAAGTTCTGGAGGTATTTTTATACCAAATAGTACAAACAATAATATTAATATAAACAACAATTATATATTAAGTTCTGCTGGTATTGGTATGCAAATATCTAACTCTACTGGTTCTATAAGTATGTCTAATAACACAACTATTGGCTCATTAAGTTATGGAACTTATATAGCTAATAATACATTAACAGGAACCTATGGAGCTAACAATTTTAATAGTAGTGCTCAAGGCATGTATGTTGCTGGTAGTAACACTGGAACAATAATTGGGGGTGGATTAAACTCAGTTAAAGAAGGAGTTTACGTTGATGCAACAACGAGTACGTTAAGTGGAGTAACTTTTCAGAACATTTTAGCTAACAACAACAGTTCAGTTGGATTTAGGGTTTCTGGTAATAATTTAAATTACTTAACTCCCGTTGTATTGAATATTAACGGAATGACCGCATCTACTAATACAGATGCAGGATTTGAAGCTTATAATATAACTGGAAATATAAGTTCTATTATAGCTAATAATAATTTAAGTGCTAGTAGAATTAGTATTGGAAATGGTTCTACTATATTTGATGGAATTAGTTCTACCTTGAGTGGTAACTGTTTGAATATTTTAAGTGCTACTAATTATAACCAAACTATAATTAAAAATGTATTATTATCTAGTTTATCCTTGAATTCAATTGCATTAAACATTTCAAATGTGAATAAATTCGAAGAATTCCGTTTAGAAGGATCTACATTATCGGCTTCTACACCATTTCAAATATCTTCTGCTAGATCTAAATTAGAAGGTTCTTATATATTCCATAATTCAAATAGTGACAAATATGGTTTAAGTTCTTTAGCTCTTACTGGATATCAATCTGATACATTTACAGAAGCTGGAATTTCGGTAATAAATGAAAATGGATTATCTGGAAGTGCAATTCGTTATCTTGCTTCTGGTACTATATCATATGATGCATCAGTTAAACACATAACAAATAATATAGCTAGTGAAAAATTAGAACCAAAATCTTCTTTTATAAAATTAAGATCTAGTTCTAGATTAATTCCAATTAAATCGGGAAGTGCGTTGACGATAAGCGTATATATTAAAAAATCTTTAAATTATACTGGTGCTTCTCCTAGGTTAATGGTAGTTGGAAATAGTGCAATAGGATATAATGATCAAGTATTAGCAACTAGTTCTTCTATAAATGATACATGGGAAGCATTAACAGGAACTCTTCCGTCAAGTACCGATCCCGGAATAGTTGAAATTTATGTTGATTGTTCGGGTTCGACTGGCTCTGGAACGATAAATATTGATGACTGGAATTTTTCTTAATAACACAATAATATGGCTAATTTTTTCTCTTTACAAGATGGTAATTTAACAGATCCTTCAGTATACGGTTATTCATTAACTGGTGCCGAAATCATGAGCAATACTACTGGTACAATGTTATTAACTAGTTCATTGTATTCAGCTAATGTTTTTAGCGATGGATCAACATTAAGTGCCATAGCAGTTCATTTGTCTGCTAGATCAGCTAATCCCACTGGAACACTTGGATTAACTTTAAATAGAGTAGCTAGTGCTGGCGTATTTTTAGATAGTAGTTCTAATAATTTATCTATAACAACTGTTGGTTCAGCTTATCAAAATTCGTTTACTCCATTTAGTCCTAATGGTTGGAGTGGTTATTTTAATAATAGTGTTAGCTCTTATATGATAGCCCCAACAAATAATGCATTCAATTTTAATGGAAATCCATTCACTATCGAAGCATGGGTGTATATGAACAGTTTTGGTACTGCTGGCTCTAATATATTCCAATTAGGCACTCATGGGTCTGGTGTGGGTAATAAATTTATAGAATTTGGTGTATTTACCACAGGTGGTAATCCAACAGTTTATGCAAATATATACAATCAAAGTAATACTGGATATCTTGCTCAACCCACGTTAACTGGAATTAAAATAGGAACTTGGTCGCATGTATCATTTGTTTGGACTGGAACACAAGCATATGTTACATTTAATGGTGTAATAGGAACAAAAGTTACAGCAACTATAAATGCAAGTGATTTCGTATCTAACGGAAAACCTTGGATAGGTTTGTATTATCAAGGAACTACAGACTATGCATTTGATGGATTTATATCAAATCTTAGAGTTCTTTCTGGAACTGCATTATACACTTCTAATTTCACCCCATCAGCTTCACCTTTAACTAATATAACTGGAACATCTTTATTAACATTACAAGATAATAGATTTAAAGATAATAGCACTAATAACTTTACGTTAACTGCTAATGGTTCTGTAGCTATTAAAAATACTAGTCCATTCACACCAGTAACAATTGATCCTACTATACACGGTGGTTCACTTTATATAAATGGATCTGAATATTTAACGACAAATACATTTAATTTATCATATGGTACTGGAAATTTCACCATAGAATTTTGGGTGTATCCGATAGCTTACCCAACATCAACTGGTGGAGCTGATATTATTCAAACATATGCGGAATCAGGAACATCATCTATTGGATATAATATTTCGGTTATGCCTAATGCTACATTTTCATTTCCTTATGTAGTTGCATCTACATATTATGATGCTGGAATAACTCCTCTTAGTTCTATTAAATTAAATGAATGGACTCATATGGCTTTTGTTCGTAATGGAAATACTGTTACTATATTTAAAAATGGTAGTAGTATAAAAGTTACAACAGGATTAATAGGCATAAATTTCTCGTCAAACTCGATAGTCACTATTGGAAAACATAATGATGGGTATTCACCAAATGGTAATGATATTTTCAAAGGTTATATATCCAATCTTCGTGCAGTTGGTACTGCATTATATACATCTAATTTCACACCATCTGCTGCTCCTTTAACTAATGTGCCTAACACTTCACTACTTTTAAACACAAGCAACTACGGACCAAAAGCATCTGCTACAGAAACCTATGCTATCAGTAGTTTTACTAGTTTTGATGGTTCTAATAATCTATTAACACCATATCCACAAAATTGGCAGATATTAAAGTTAACTAATCCATTAAGTACAAACCGTAATGATGTTATTAACTATACATTAAGCACATCTAGTCCAAATCAGTTGTCTTTAATGGCTGCTTCTGCATTATCTGCTACCGATACTACTGGAGTTAATAAACTTTCGGTTGTCGGTACACCTACATTAACTTCATTCAAACCATATGCAAACTTTGATGATAGTTTATATTTTAAAGGAACTACAGATTGGTTGGTAGTTCCTGCTAATAACAATTTTAATCTGAGTAATGATTTTACTATTGAATGTTGGTTTAATAGTAGTTATTTCGTAGGAACAGGTCAACAGACTAGACTTTTTAATTTTGGTGCTGCTGGATTGGATGCATGTTTTTATACATCAACATTTAGCAATATTTTAAGAATAGATATTTCATCTGCTAATATTATTCTGGGCACGATACCAGTTGCTAATGGTTCTTGGCACCATATAGCATTAGTTAGATATAACGGTGTAATGAAATTGTTCGTTGATGGAGTTCAATCAGGAAATACATCAACTACAACTTCAACTAATTTAGCTCTTGGTACTGTAAATCCATTAAGTATAGGTGCTTATAACAATTCTGCTAATGGACAATTAAGTGCTGCATATTTAAATAATTTCCGTATTGTCAACGGCACAGCAGTATATACTACATCTTCATTCTCTCCACCAACTACACCATTAACAAACATTCCTAATACTGTTTTCTTGTTGAAGAATGGTGTTAGATATGATCAGGCATTGGTTGGTAGTACATCAGCAGTGCCCACATCCGTAGATAATATACATATTGGTAGTTCATTAAAAGGTTTAACTATTGAACCTCGTACAATAACAGCAACCACTTCTACTTTTCAGAATTTATATATTCATAATCAAGGAACATTAAATTTTCCATTAACATCCAGCAAAACATTAACACTAAATGGTTCTGCTGGTCTACAAATTACTTCTGACGGAACTTTAAATGTTGGTACTAGTTCAGCAGTAGTTCCATTAAGTACTACTCATACCATCGTGCTTTCCAATACACAAATTGATGTACACAATGGTGGTAATTTAAATGTTTATGGTTATCCTAAATTGTTCACTACTAATCTAATTTCCGATTATGCTTCAGGAATCAACACATTCACAGTAACTGATCCCGTATCTTCAATTTGGAATGTTGGGGATATATTAACATTTAAACCAAATTTATCAGCAAGAAATGGTTTTGATACGCTTACTATAGCATCCTTTACAGGATCTAACACATTATCAACAACTTCAAACTCGTTGTTCATGCATATGGGGTCTGCTACTTATGCTAACATACCTGGCGTTTATAACTTAAATAGAAATGTTGTTATTCAAGGATTAAACTCAACAAACAGAGGAACAATTAGAACTATTGATGCATCTAAAACTAGTATAAATTATGCAAACTTAACCAATTTAGGTTATAATACTTCATCCTATGATACTGGATTAGAATTATATAATAATTCTTCTGGTAATTTTACTTTATCGAGTTGTACATTTATAAATAATAGCCCAAAATTATTTAATACTAGTAGAATCTGTGCTGGATTCTTCAAAAATAGTCCTAAAGCATATTGCATTACAACAAATAATATGCCAGCAATAGGAACTGGTGATTTTACTATAGAACTTTGGGTATATCCAACTGCTAATGCAACAATAAATTATCTTATAGATTTAGCTACTTCTAGCACTAATATGGCTACTTATGTAAGACCTACCATATATTGTACGGGTAGTACTTATTATTATAGAGCAGATGGAGCCACAAATTTAATTACAGGACCATCTGTAGTATTAAATGCATGGACACATATAGCAGTTTCAAGAATAAATTCGGTAACTAAATTTTTTGTTAATGGAATACAATATGGAGGGAATTTATCTGATACTAGAAATTATGTATCAGATAGACCATCAATAGGTGCTCCTGCTGATTTAAATGGTACTTATGATGGGTATATATCTACTGTGAGAGTTTGTACTCAAGGTCTTTATGGTTCAAACTTTACTCCAAGTTTCTATCTACCACAATTATCTTCTACTATTTTATTAGTATTTTCTAATTCACTTGATAGAACTATAGTAGATAGAAGTACTTCTAATATCACATTTACTAATGTTGGTGGTGTAACTCTTAATACATTTACTAAAGGAACAAATAATTTATTTAATTTATATAATACAACAATTAATAATAACATTTTATCATCAACAAATTTTGTTATTAAAAATATAAATATACCAAATTCTATATTAGAAGTAAAAAATAATTATATATTCTCTACTCCAGTAAATAGTGGTTTGATCATAGATACAGTGTCTGGTTCTATAAGTATGTCTAATAACACAACTATTGGCTCATTAAGTTATGGAACTTATATAGCTAATAATACTTTAACTGGAACATATGGATCTAATAACTTTAATAGTAGTGCTCAAGGCATGTATGTTGCTGGTAATAACACTGGAACGATTGTTGGTGGTGGATTAAATTCAGCTAAAGAAGGTGTTTATGTTGATGCTTCTACAAGTAATTTAAGTGGGGTTACATTCCAGAATATCTTAGCTAATAATAACAGTTCAGTAGGATTCAGAGTATCTGGAAATAACTTAAATTACTTAACACCAGTTACTTTGAATATTAATGGATTGGTTGCTAATACTAATTTGGATGTAGGTTTTGAGGGTTATAATATAACTGGAAATTTAAGTTCTGTTGTAGCTAATAATAATTATGTTAATGGGATCAAAACTAGTATTGGTAATGGTGATACAATATTTGATGGATTGACTAGTACTATTAATACCATAGTATCATCAGGATCTTTAATTGCAACAGGAACTACATTATCTTCTGCTTCTCCTTATGGATTAAATGTGGATGGTAGTTTATATTTTAATGGAACTTCGGATGGATTAAACGCTCCATTTACTTCAAATTTTGATTTAATCAATACTCCTTGGAGTGTGGAATGTTGGATATATCCATTATCTAGTGCTGGTGGGTTAGAGTCTACGATACTTTCTATTTATAGGGAACCTGCCACTTCAGATCGAATGATATCTATAGGTCTAAATAGAACAACAGGAATATTAAATGTATCAAATAATGTGAACTTCATTTTTGCTCCTGTTGCTATACCATTTAGTACGTGGTCGCATGTATTAATTACTGGCCCCTCCCAAGCTGGTGGAGGCGCAGTTTCATTATACATAAATGGCGTATTTTCGGTATCAGGCACCAATGCTGGACCTAGAGCAGTCACACCAAATCAATTTAATATTGGATTCAATCAAAACACTAGTGGAAATGGTAGAACTAATTATTTTTATGGATACATGTCTAATTTTAGACTTATAAAAGGAAATCAATACTTTACATCTAATTTTACTACACCATCAGCCAGCCCATTGACTTTATTACCCTATACTACGTTATTATTAAAAGCACCATATTATTCATCATATACTTATTTAGTATATGCATTAGCTACTACTCCTTCAATAGTATTAAACATTTTAAGCGGATATAATTATGGTAAAATCATCATAAAAAATGCATTATTATCAGCTACATCAACAGACCCATCTTTATCAGCAACAATTGGATTGACAATGAATAGTACTAGATTTAGTAAATTTTCTTTAGATAATTCTACTATATCTGCTTCTACACCAATACAATTAAATATAACTAGAAATTTATTAGAAGGTTCGTATTTAATAAACAATTCCTATTTGGGATCTAATCCATTAGGTACTGGAATTGTAAATAAATATCAACCCTATACATCTAAATCAACTGGATTTGCTTTTACTAAATTTAATAAAATAGCTGGTTATAACGTAACATATTATGCACATGGAGAAAGAGCAATAGATAATTCAATAGCAAATAATGTTTTAGAATATCCAACAGAAAGATTGACACCATACTCTAAAACTATTAAAATTAGAAGCGGAAGTAAATTTGTAGCATTAGATGCTGGTGATAATACAATAGTTAGAGTTAGTGTTAGAAAATCTATTTCTACTGGAGGAGAAACACTTTATAATGGAAATCCACCAAGATTGATGTTAAAATCAAATCCCTCAGTTGGGGTTTATAATGACACGGTTTTGGATCAATTGACTCTAACTAATGATGTAAGTGGATCATTTGTTCAATTAACTGGATCAACACAGGCAATAATATATAATGGAGTATTGGAATTTTATATCGATTGTGATGGATCGCAAGGTTGGATAAATATAGATAACTGGGAGGCAAGTTAAAATTTATGGCAAAAAGAAATCCAAACGGAAAAATGAAATATTGGTATGAAGCTACGTCTTGTAGCTTGATTAAAGGTGGTATTGGTATATCAGTAGGAACACAAGACTACTGGTATAACGGACAACCACAAGGGTTTTTGTTGACTTCAACATTTATAGCAAAACCCAGATTTTTTGCTATATTGTTAGGATTCTAATTATAAAATTAAATTAAAAACCCCCACTAGTTGATTCTAGTGGGGGTTTTACTATTTTTAGTACTTAGTACATTTTAAACTTAATGTAATCGAAGTAGCAGCATTATTTGATACTAATTTGAATTTTAATATAGTATCAGCATTTAGAGATGATAACCAATCTGTTAATGATGATGTATTATTAGACTTTGTAGCTCCAACCAATGCAGGTGAATTTGTAGTTCCAGATATTAATGTATATGTAGGATAAGAATTGTAATCAGAACTCAATACCTGCAAAGTTGCTATAGTAGCAACATCAGCTAATAGTGTCCATGATGTTATAGAAGATTTATATGGTATTTGAACCATACCAAATGACCCCCCATCAATTACTGCTCCACCACCATCAAATATGAAGTTTATTTGTGCTTGTGATGAAGTTATACTCGATACATAAGAAGAAGCATCTTCATATCTTGAACTAAGCGATCTATAAACAGAATCCGTCCCAACTTTACCAGAATTTCCAGTTAAGAATGTATACGAAGAGAAATTAGATCCAGATTGAGCAGTTACAATACTATATGCAGCAGAATATAATGGATCATTAGCAACAATTGAAGTGAATGAACTAGAATTTGATGTTACATAAGTGTATGCAGTATCATATGAACCTTTAGCACCAGTCAAAGCATTGATTGAAGCCGATGTTTGACTTACATAAGTATATGCAGTCTCGTAATTAGCAGAAGCATTGGTAAATGCTGTATACTCAGATGGTCTTGAACCATAAATTGTTCCTGTAGCCGATATATTTCCTATAACAGTTAATGCTTCTGTCGGAGCATTGGTGTTTATACCAACTTTATTGTTTGGACTTATATACATAACGGAAACTCCGTTTGTGTTAAAGTCTGCTATTGCGCCTGTTGTTTGTGTTTTTGTAATACGCAATGCATCAACAAATCCTGTATTAACAACAGCAAATGAACTCGTTGCTACGATTTCTGTATTTAATTGTGTAGTTTCGCCATCTGCTGTTAAACTTCCATAAAATACTGCATTACCCGATACAATTAAATTATTTGCGGTGAAATTAACATCAGTTCCACCAGACAACCATTTTCCAGAATTTGTATTTACTGTAGTGTAAACGCTTTCCCATTTTCCAGAATTTGCTGTAACAGTATTATAAGTAGTATTCCAATCCGAAGAAGTGGTTAATAATAAGTTATATGCTGAATCATATTTTGGATAAAACGAGGAAACCGTATTCCATATGGTTGAACTAGCACATACTGTAGTGTATACACTATTCCATTTTGCCGAATTTGAAGTTAATGTAGTGAATGCAGCCTTATCACCCCATGAAGAAGAATTACCAGAAACTAATGTATAAGTCGATTGCCATCCACCAGAATTTGATGCATAATTACTGGTTAAACTTGATATACTACTATATGCTGTATTCCATTTGGAAGAACTTCCAGTCAAAAATGTATAAGTTATAATCCAATCAGCAGAATTTAATTTAACTGTTGTGGCTACATCACTATAATCCCATTTTCCAGAATTTGCTGTTACTAAATTATATGCACTATTCCAATTTCCAGAATACAAATTATAATTAGTAGATAACGAATTAAAGTTTGCGCTTAAAGAATTCCAACTACCAGATCCAGCCGTTACAATGGAATAAGAAGAATCCCAGTTTCCTGATTTTTGCCCCAATAAAGTGAATATTTCATTTACATCCCAAAATGTGGAATTAGCACACATTAAGGTATAAACGGTTTGCCAATTCCCAGAATTACCAATATAATTTGTTGATAAATTAGTAAATAAAGATCCAACATTATTCCATGCAGCAGAACTCGCACATACTATGTTATATGATGAAGTCCAATTCGACGACACGCCACTTAAATATGATTTTATATCTGTAATATCCCAATTAGAAGAAGTACCACATACTGTATTGTATACACTATTCCAGTTTCCAGAATTAAAATTGTAATCGGTAGATAAAGTATTAAAGTATCCAATTAAATTATTCCAATTTCCAGAACCAGCAGTTACAACATTATAGGATGAATCCCAATTACCAGAATATGCAGTAAGATAAGAAACTAGTGGGGTTGTATCCCAATTTGAAGAAGTTGCACATACAGTAGAATATACACTATTCCAATTACCAGAATAAGTGGAATAATTAGTTGTTAATAGTCCGAAGTTTGTTATGTTTTCATTCCATTTTGCTGATCCAG
>Ga0114974_10000270_pt1 | contig 43913 bp, 41 predicted proteins | sample S_130206_EF_Meta_FD_87318 | JGI IMG/M metagenome (GOLD analysis project Ga0114974, IMG submission 87318) | Freshwater microbial communities from Lake Simoncouche, Canada to study carbon cycling - S_130206_EF_MetaG | ecosystem: Environmental > Aquatic > Freshwater > Lake | place: Lake... | reverse complement strand
CGGGCAAAGGCGTGCTTGCCCAGCGCCATCCGCTGCGGCGACTTAGAAGCCAGCAGCTTCGCCAGATGCTAAGCGCTGGGCCGGTTCGGTACAAGTCCAATAATGTGAATGGCTGTTCAACTTATCGGGGCAAACCGCCCGCTGCCTCTCAGCCGTACAGCCAGGGTCGCTGGGTCCGATCGTGGGCCTGGAAGGCGGCGATTTCCGGTTCGCGCTGCAGGGTCAGCGCGATCGGATCGAGTCCCTGCAGCAGCGACTGCCGGGCCAGCGGCTCGACCTCGAACGCGATCACCCCGCCCGCGTACCGGATCTCCTGCCGCTCAAGGTCAACACGGACGCGCACGTCGGTCGGGCCATGGCGCAAGCGCTCGGCGACGGCCTCGATCTGCGCCGCCGGCAGCCGAATGGCGAGCACGCCGTTTTGCAGACAGTTGTTGAAGAAGATATCGCCAAAACTCGGCGCGATGATGCAGGCGTAACCGCGCTCCTGCAACGCCCACACGGCCATCTCGCGCGAGCTGCCACAACCGAAATTGGCGCCGGCCAGCAGGATGCGCGCGTCGCGAAACGGCGCCTGGTTGAGGATGCAGTCTGGCCGCTCCCGGCCCTCGGCGTCCAGGCGCAGCGTCTCCAGCGCCCAGGGTCCGAGTTCGCCGCGCGGGTACAGAGACATCCTTTCGATTCGGATGATGACATCGGTGTTGACGTTGGCCATCAACAGCGGCACCGCGATGGCGTCGAGGACCCTTACTTTTTCCATGCTCATCCCCGCAGTGCGCGCACGTCGGTCAGGCTGCCAGCCACCGCCGCGGCCGCCGCCATCGCGGGACTGGCCAGGTGCGTGCGCGCGCCCGGCCCCTGTCGGCCCACGAAGTTGCGGTTCGAGGTCGATACGCAGCGCTGGCCGGGAGCGACCATCTCGCCGTTGGCACCCACGCACAGCGAACATCCCGGCTCCCGCCACTGGAATCCGGCGTCTCGGAAGACCCGGTCGAGTCCGGCCGCTTCGGCCTCGCGTTTGACCGCCTGCGAGCCCGGCACCACCCAGGCCTCGACATGCGATGCGACCCGCCGCCCGCGAACGATCGCTGCGGCACGCTCGAGGTCCGCAAACCGGCTGTTGGTGCACGAGCCAATGAAAACCCGATCGATGCGGGTGCCGGCGATCGGCCGGCCTGGCATCAGGTCCATATACGCCAGTGCCGACGCGATGGCTTCGCGCTGCCCGGGATCGCTGCACTGCGCTGGGTCCGGAATCCTGGCGTCGATGGCCATCACATCCTGCGGGCTGGTGCCCCAGGTGATCTGCGGGGCGACACAGCTTGCGTCGATCCGCAGTTCGCGGTCGAACACCGCATGCAGGTCGGAGCCTAAACCGCGCCAATGCGCCAGCGCGCGGTCCCACATGGCGCCCTGGGGCGCGAACGGGCGGCCAGCGACATAGTGAAAGGTCCGCTCGTCGGGGGCGATCATGCCGACTTTGGCGCCCATTTCGATCGACAGATTGCAAAGCGTCAGGCGGCCGGAAATCTCCATGGCCTCGATGGCGGGGCCGGCATATTCGATCGCGTAGCCGGTGCCCCCGCCGGCGCCCAGAACGCCGATGACACTCAAAATCAGGTCCTTGGGTTCTACGCCGCGACCCAGCGTGCCGTCGACCCACACCCGCATGCGCTGCGGACGCCGCTGGACGATGGTCTGCGTGGCCAGCACATGCACGATCTCCGAGGCGCCAATGCCCCAGGCCAGGGCGCCGATCGCGCCATGGGTACAGGTGTGGCTGTCGGCGCACAGCAGCAATATCCCCGGCAATGTCAGGCCCTGCTCCGGTCCGATCACATGGACGATTCCCTGCTGTGGGTCGTTGACGTCAAACAGGCGAACGCCCCATTTGCGGCAACCACGGCGCAGACCGTCAATGTGCATCTGGCTCCACGGCGCGTTGCCTCCGGTGCGTCCCGGTGCCGTCGAGATCACATGGTCCGGCACCGCGAACACCTGCTCGGGGTTGCGCACGGACAGGCCCTGGCGCTCGAGTTCGGTGAAAGCGGCATGGCCGCCCAGGTCATGGACAAAATGCCGGTCCACATGCAGCAGCGCCACGCCCGGCGCCATCTCGGCAACGACGTGTGCGTCCCAAATCTTGTCGAACAGCGTGCGCGGCCCGGGCGGTGTGCTCATGGTAGGCGGGCGTATTTGCGCTCGAATTCCCAGACGTCTTCGAAGCCGACGAGTTCGTGCATCTCGGCCATGCTGATCGACGGCACGCAAGAGCCCTCGGTGCTTCCGTGCGCTTGCAGGTGCGCATAGGCATCGCGCAACGCAGCGCACGCGGCGTTCATGCCAACCGAGGGGTAGATGATGACGTTGAACCCAAAGTCGCGCAGGCGCTCCTTCGACACGACCGGCGACTTGCCGCTCGGCACCATGTTGGCCAGCAGCCAGGCATCGACCTCGCCGCCGATCCGGCGGAACTCCTCCTCGGTTTCGGGTGCTTCGACAAAAATGATGTCGGCGCCCGCCTTGGCGTAGGCCTTGGCGCGGCGAATCGCCTCGTCGAGCCCGAGCGCGGTACGCGAGTCGGTGCGCGCGATGATCAGGGTGTCATCGCTGCGGCGCGCGCCCAGCGCGACCTCGATCTTCTGCACCATGTCCTCGGTCGGGATCACCCGCCGGTTGGGCGTGTGCCCGCATTTTTTGGGCATTTCCTGATCCTCGATCTGGATCGCCTGCACTCCGGCGGCCTCATAACCGCGCACCGTCTGGCGCACATTGATCAGTCCGCCGAAGCCGGTATCTGCGTCGGCGATCAACGGCGCGGTGACGCCCCGCGCGATGGTTTGCGCCCTACTGACCATGTCGGTGTAGGTGACAAGTCCGGCGTCGGGCTGCCCGAGGTGCGAGGCCGAGACCCCGTAACCGGTCATGTACAGGGCGTTGAAGCCCATGCGGTCGGCGATGCGCGCCGAGAACATCTCAAATACGCCGGGCGCGACGATGAGTTCTGCGGAGTTCAGTAGCTGCTTAATTTTTTTGGGCATGCAATGGGTCTTTCAGGTAATGCGTCACGCCGCGTGGCGCAGGCGCCGGTCGACGGCGAGCAACATCGCGCTGGCGATGGTTGCGAAAGCCACCAGCAGGAGCGCCAGCGCGACGATGATTTCCGGCTCGTTGTTCTGCATCGCGTGCACCAGCATATAGCCAATGCCGCGCTGCGAAGCGAACATTTCGCCGATCAGCGTGCCCAGCAGCGTCAGCGCGAAGCCGACGCGAAAGCCGGAGAAGACCTCCGGCAGCGTGGCGGGCAGCAGCACATGCAGCGCCGTGTCGGTGGGTCCCAGTCGCAAGGCACGGGCGCTCTTGATGTGCACCGGATGGATGTTGCGCACAGCGGTCATGGTGAACAGCAGCACCGGAATAATGCCGTGCAGCACGCCGAAGGCGATCTTGGCCGACACGCCCAGACCGAAGAGCAGCAGTATCACCGGATACAGCGTAATTTTCGGAATCGCGTACAGCGTCACCAGCATCGGTTCGAATACCTCGCCGGCAAGGCGGTGGGCGCCCAGCAGCACGCCCAGGCCCAGGCCACCCAGCCACGAAATCAGCAGCGCGTAGCCAAAGGCGCGGCCGGTTTCGAATGCGTTGGCGCCAAAATCTGCGTCCGCCACCAGACGCTGCAGACGCCGCGCCGCCGCCATCGGCGACGGCAGCGCATCGCCCCCGACAAACAGGTGCAGCAATTGCCAGAGGGCGAACAGCGCCGCCACCAGCAGCGCCGTGTCGAGCCGATCCCGCCAGGCTGCAGCGTAGGGCGCTCGCATCCGGTCCGTCGACATGGTCAGCGGCCCCCCGTGCGTTCGTGCAGACGGCGCTCCCAGGCCGTCAGCGCCCCGTTCACCAGGCCGACGACCAGCAGCAGTATGGTCATCAGCCCATACATGGTGGAATTGTCAAAGTTGTTGTAAGCGAAGGCGATCTTGAAGCCGAAGCCGGCGCCGGCGAGTACAAACTCGCCGGCGATGACCGCGATGAATGCGTACACAACGGCGAGTTTGACGCCGGTAAAAATGTAGGGCGCGCAGGCCGGCAATATCACCAGGAAGGTCTCGCGAAAGGGGGACAGCCCCATCACCCGGGCGGTCTTGCGCAACGACGGTGACACCCGCTCGAAGCCGTTGAGCGTGTTCAGCGCCATCGCAACCATCGCGAACATCACGCCGATCGCCACCAGCGGCCACCGGTTCAGGCCAAAAAGCACGATGAACAGCGGATAGAAAATGAAGGTGGGCACCGCGTAGTAGCTCGCCAGTAGCGGGTCGGCTGCACGGCGCAGGCGCGCAAAGCGGTGCAGCAGAACGCCCCCCGAAAAGCCCAGCACCAGCGCAATGCCCAGGGCCATCGCCACATTCTCCAGCGTCAACAACATGTCATGCGCGTACTCGCCCGAGGCGATCACCTTCCACGCGCCCAGCGCCATCTTGCTCGGCGGTATGACCGACACCGGGTCAATCCAGCGCATCCGGCAAGCAAGTTCGAGCGCTGCCACGCACCCGGCCACAACCCCGAGGCGTATCGACCCGGCACGGGTCATGTCAGGGTACCCATGGCTTTTATCGACTCAGCGCGCAGACTCGACCACAGCCGGGCCGTCACGGCGCCGAACTCCGGGCGCGTGACGATCGTGCTGTCGCGCTCACGCGGCCAGCCCGTCGCCACCATGTCGATGAAGCAACCCGGCCGCGCCGACATCAAGCCGACGCGGTCGGCGAGCATCGCGGCCTCGTCGAGCGCATGGGTGATCAGCAGCACCGTGGCGCCGGTCTCGCGCCACAGCCGCAGTACTTCATCGCCCATCAGCAAACGGGTCTGCTGGTCCAGCGCTCCGAAGGGTTCGTCGAGCAGCAGCAGGCGCGGCCGCAGCACCAGGGTTCTGGCGATGCACAGGCGCTGGCGCATGCCGCCCGAGAGCTGCGCCGGGTAGGCGCTTGCGAATTCCCTCAGGCCCATGAAGGCGATCGCATGGCCGACCCGCTCGGCAATCTCGCGCTCCGCCACGCCCTGGCGACGCAGGCCAAAGGCGACGTTGTCACGCACGGTCAGCCAATGGAAGCTGGCATCTTCCTGAAAAACGACGCCGACGCCTTCGGGCACCCGGTCGGTCACCGGCGCACCCTCGAACTCAATCACGCCCTCGGTGGGGCGACTCAGGCCCGCGATCAGGTCCAGCAGCGTGGACTTGCCGCATCCGGAGGGTCCAACGACGGCGAAGAATTCTCCGCGTTGCAGCTCGAGATCCAGCGGCCCCAGCGCCTGAACCGGTGGATGGCGACCAACGCCGGGATAGACGCGCGTGACCCCCTTCAGCCGGGCCGCGATTGGCGGCGCAGCGCTATGGGCCCCGGTGGGCGCACCCGATGCGATTTCAGGCAATCACTTGGCCCGCAGATCGGCGGGCAGGTAGCTCTCGTCCATCACCTTCGACCAGTCGAAGGGTCCGGGCTCGATCGCTTTGACCAACAACAGCGCCTTGAGCATTTCGTTCATGCCTTCCATGTCAAAGCGGCCAGTGCTCCAGTAGACGCCCTTGACAGCGAGGATGCTGGCGATGGCCGATTTGGCGGCCGACTCCTCGATCTTGTACTCGCGGGCCATGATCCGCGCTGACTCGTCAGGGTTCTTCGTCAGATATTCGACCCCCTTGCGACGTGCGTTGATGATCGCGCGGATCTTGTCCGGATTCTTTTTCAAGTAATCCGTCTTGACGATGCCGACCGTCTGCGTGATGTGCGGAGCCCAGTCGGTGGAGTTAAACACCAACCGGTAATTGTTGCGCTCCTTGCTCCACACCGGTTCTGTCACATAGGTCATATCCACCGCCGATTCGCGCAGGGCCGTCAGTCCGGCGCCGATGCCGCCCACCGATTTGCGTTCGACCTGCCCGGTCAGTCCGTTGGCGTTGAGCATCATCGTCGTCACCATGTCGGTGACCGACTTCGGGCTGCTGTAGCCCAGCTTCTTGCCCTTGAGGTCGGCCAGCTTGGCGATGCGCATATCGTCCTTGCGGCTGATCCAGACCTGATCGGCAACGCTCACGACGCCGGCATGGACGATGGTCAGTTCGACGCCCTGCTGGATCGCGGCGATGGCCGCTGGCAGCGCGACCTCGCCGTAAGGTATCTCAGAGGCCAGCGCGTTGCGTATGGTGGTGCCACCGCCGTCGGATGTGATGAAGCCGGTGACGTCAATCCCGACCTCCTTGAAGAAACCCTTTTCGCGGGCAACTGCAAAAGGCGCTCCGTACATGCCGGTACCAAAGTGGGTGACCGTGAGGTCGACCGCGCCAGCGGCAGTGCTCAGAACGAACAGCAGCACCCCGGAGAGGGCGCGCAGGAACAGCTTGGGTGCGGGCATTTCACTGGCTCCAATAGGCCCGCCCTGTCTGGCTGTGTCGTTCGGATGCGGGAGGCCGTCACCAGTCTAGCATGGGGCCACCGCGCTCCCCGCCAGCGGGCGCCGGGCCCGCATCATCCTGTTTCGACCGCCGACGCCAGACTTTCTACAATGGATGACGCATGAAAACACCCAGCCGCACCACACCGCATTACACCCGCGCGCAGGCGCTGCCGCACATTCTGACCCAGCGCATCGCGGTACTCGACGGCGCGATGGGAACCATGGTCCAGCGGCTGCGGCTCGATGAGTCGCAGTACCGGGGCGCCGGTTACACCGGGGCGCACGCGCAGGGCGGGCGGTTCGAGAAGCACCCCCGGGACCTCAAGGGCAACAACGAGCTGCTGAGCATTAGCCGCCCCGATCTCGTCGGCGACATCCACGAGGCCTACCTGGCGGCGGGCGCGGACCTGATCGAAACCAACACCTTCGGCGCCACCAGCGTCGCGCAGGCCGATTACGGCATGGCAGATCTGGCGCGCGAAATGAACCTGACTTCGGCGCGCATTGCGCGCGCCGCCTGCGACAAATTCTCCACCGCCGACCGACCGCGTTTCGTCGTCGGAGCGCTCGGCCCGACGCCCAAGACCGCCAGCATCAGCCCCGATGTCAACGACCCCGGCGCGCGCAATGTGCACTTCGAGCAACTGCGCGCCGCCTACCACGAGCAGGCACTGGCCCTGATTGAGGGCGGCAGCGACCTCTTGATCGTCGAGACGGTGTTTGACACCCTCAACGCCAAAGCGGCGCTGTTTGCGATCGACGAGGTCTTCGAGCAAACTGGCGAGCGGCTGCCGCTGATCATCAGCGGAACCGTCACCGACGCGTCGGGCCGCATCCTGAGCGGACAGACCGTGACCGCCTTTTGGTACAGCGTGCGCCACGCGCAGCCGCTGGCGATCGGTCTGAACTGCGCACTGGGAGCGGCGCTGATGCGACCGTACATCCAAGAGCTGCACCGCGCGGCGCCCGACACCTTCATCAGCTGCTACCCCAATGCCGGGCTTCCCAACCCGATGGCCGAGACCGGCTTTGACGAGACCCCCGAAGTGACCGCGCGGCTGCTGCGCGAGTTCGCCGAACAGGGCCTGGTCAATATAGTGGGTGGCTGCTGCGGCACCACGCCAGAACACATCAGCGCCATCCGAGACGCGGTGCAACCGCTGGCGGCGCGCGCGCTGCAGCGCGCTTTTTTCTACCAAGAGGCGGCCTGACCCATGGACCACAACCCCCTGCCACCGATGCTGCTGGCGGGCCTCGAGCCGGTGGCGATCAGCGCGCGCTCGCTGTTTGTGAATATCGGCGAGCGCACCAACGTGACCGGGTCGAAAGCCTTCGCGCGCATGATTCTCAACGGCGATTTCGAGCAGGCGCTGGCGGTCGCGCGCCAGCAGGTCGAAAACGGCGCGCAGATCATCGACATCAACATGGACGAGGCGATGCTCGACAGCCAGGCGGCGATGGTGCGCTTCCTGAACCTGATCGCCAGCGAGCCCGACATATCGCGCGTGCCGATCATGATCGACTCGTCGAAATGGAGCGTCATCGAGGCCGGGCTGCGCTGCGTGCAGGGCAAGGCGATCGTCAACTCGATCAGCATGAAGGAGGGCGTCGACGCCTTCAAGCACCAGGCCCGGTTGCTGCGACGCTATGGAGCCGCCGCGGTGGTGATGGCCTTTGACGAAAAGGGCCAGGCCGATACCTACGCGCGCAAAACCGAAATTTGCGCGCGCGCCTACCGGGTGCTGGTCGACGAGGTCGGCTTCCCGGCCGAAGACATCATTTTCGACCCGAACATTTTCGCCATCGCCACCGGGATCGAGGAGCATGCCAATTACGCGGTCGACTTCATCGAGGCGACGCGCTGGATCAAGGCCAACCTGCCCGGCGCCAAGGTGTCGGGTGGCGTCAGCAACGTGAGTTTTTCCTTTCGGGGCAACGACCCGGTGCGCGAGGCCATCCACACCGTTTTTCTGTACCACGCGATCGCGGCTGGCATGGACATGGGTATCGTCAACGCGGGAATGGTCGGGGTCTACGACGACCTGGAGCCCGGGCTGCGCGAACGCGTCGAGGACGTGGTCCTCAACCGCCGCGCAGACGCTGGCGAGCGGCTGGTCGAGATAGCCGAGTCGGCCAAGGGCGCCTCGCGCGACGACAGCCGCAAGCTCGAGTGGCGTGGCAGCGCAGCGGCGCCGGTCGGTGTGGGGCAGCGGTTGTCGCACGCGCTGGTGCACGGTATCACCGACTTCATCGTCGCCGACACGGAAGAGGCCTGGCAGGGTGTGCTGGCCAAAGGCGGGCGGCCGCTGCACGTGATCGAAGGACCGCTGATGGACGGAATGAACATCGTCGGCGACCTGTTCAGCCAGGGCAAGATGTTCCTGCCACAGGTCGTCAAAAGCGCGCGCGTGATGAAGCAGGCGGTGGCGCACCTCATCCCGTACATCGAGGAAGAAAAGCGGCGTCAGGAGAGCGCTGGCGAAGACGTGCGCACCAAGGGCAAGATCGTGATCGCGACGGTCAAGGGCGACGTGCACGACATCGGCAAGAACATCGTCACGGTGGTCCTGCAGTGCAACAACTTCGACGTCGTCAACATGGGCGTGATGGTTCCGTGCCACGAGATACTGGCGCGCGCCAAGGTCGAGGGCGCCGACATCATCGGCCTATCGGGACTGATCACGCCGAGCCTGGAGGAAATGCAGTATGTGGCCGGCGAGATGCAGAAGGACGCGCACTTTCGCATGCGCAAAATCCCGCTGCTGATCGGCGGTGCGACCACCTCGCGGGTGCACACCGCGGTCAAGATTGCGCCGCATTACGAGGGGCCGGTGATCTATGTTCCGGACGCGTCGCGCAGCGTCAGCGTCGCCCAGGGCCTGCTGTCGGACAACGCCGACAAGTACCTGGCCGAGCTTGCGGCCGACTACGAGCGGGTGCGCCAGCAGCACGCGAACAAGAAGCAGGTCCCGCTGTGGCCGTTGGCGCGCGCGCGCGCCAACAAGACGCCGGTGGACTGGTCGGCCAGTGCGCCGACCCCGCCCAAGTTCATCGGCCGGCGGGTGTTTCGCAACTTCGACCTGGCAGAACTCGCCAGATTCATCGACTGGGGCCCGTTCTTCCAGACCTGGGACCTGGCGGGTCCTTTCCCGGCGATCCTGAAGGACGATCTGGTCGGAACCGAGGCCGTGCGCGTCTACGCCGACGGCCAGCGCATGCTCAAGCGCCTGATCGAGGGCCGCTGGCTCAACGCCAGCGGGGTGATCGGCCTGTACCCGGCCAACAGCGTCGGCGACGACATCGAGCTCTACACCGACGCGTCGCGTGCCGACGTCGCGATGACCTGGTACGGCATGCGCCAGCAAAGCGAGAAGCAAGTCGTCGACGGTGTGATGCGCCCGAGCCGGTGCCTGGCCGACTTCATCGCGCCCAAGTCCACCGGCGTTGCCGACCACATCGGCGTCTTCGCGGTAACAGCCGGGCTGGGCGTCGAGAAGAAGGAGCAATACTTCACCGACGACCACGACGACTACTCGGCGATCATGCTCAAGGCGCTGGCCGACCGGCTGGCCGAGGCCTTTGCGGAGTGCCTGCACCAGCGCGTGCGCACCGACCTGTGGGGCTACGCAGCGCATGAGGCACTCGACTGCAACGACCTGATCGCCGAGCGCTATAGCGGCATCCGGCCGGCGCCGGGCTACCCCGCCTGCCCGGACCACAGCGTCAAGCGCGAGCTGTTCAGCTTGCTGCGCTGCACGGAAATCGGCATGGGGCTCACCGATAGCATGGCGATGACCCCGGCGGCGAGCGTCAGCGGCTTCTACATGGCGCACCCGGCCAGCACCTATTTCAACGTCGGCAGAATCAGCCAGGACCAGTTGCAGGACATGGCACGCCGGCGCGGCCAGAGCGAAAAGGAACTCTCGCGTATGCTCGCGCCGAATCTGTGACCCGCGCCGCTCAGCGGCGCTGGCCGAGCGGCGCCAGCGCCCTGCGCTGCACCAGCAGCAACGAGGCGATCGCCACGCAGCTGACCCCCAGCAACAGCCACAGACCGTAGCGATAGCCAGCCTGCGGGCTCCACAGCAGACCCAGCGCCAGCGGCGCGGCCGCACGCGCCAGCGCCAGCGGAATTCCCAGCGCGCCGTTGAGGCTTGCGACATGCTCGCGGTCGACGTATTGCGCAATCGCTGTTCCCTTGACGATGGTAAGCATGCCGTTGCCCATTCCGTAGAGCAGGACGAACAGCAACGCCAATAGCAGCCCCAGCGTGGCGGCATGGGGCGCCGCCCACAAGGCCAGCAGCAGGGTCGCCATCGCCATCGGCATCAGGCAAGGGATCAGCAGATTGGCCCGGTGCAGGTCAAAGTGCCGCTCGAAGAAGTACAACAGCGCGCGCCCGAAAACCTGCAGAACACCGATCGCCGCCGGTATCGCGATCACCCAGGCCTCGGCCAGACCGCTCTCGCGCAGCAGGCTCACCATGTGCGCCGGCAGCGCGGCCGTAATCGCCATCATCAGCACGATGAAGCCGCCCGCCAGCAGGAAGGGGGCGCCACGCAGGTGGCGCGCGAGCGACGCCGCGTCGATTCGCGCGGTGCCGGCGGGCCCGGCGCGGGGGCCGCCGCGCAGCACCACGGCGTGCACCGGAAAGCAGAACAGGAATTGCAGGGCGGCCAAGCACCACAGGGCATGGCGCCAGCCAAAGGAGGCAATCAGCCAGGCGGTCAGCGGGATGAATACCGTGCTGGCCAGGCCGCCAAGAAAAGTCATCGTGATGATGGCGCGACGGAAGTCCTGCGGGAAACGCCGCGTGAGAACCGCAAAGACGGGCGTGTACAGCGTCGCGGCCATGGCCAGGCCGAGCACGGTCCACACGGCGTAGAAATGGGCCAAGCTGTCTATGAAGCCGTGCAGCACCAGACACAATCCGACCACCAGCGAACCGCCGGCCATCACCAGGCGCTCATGGCCCCGGTCGATCCAGCGCCCCACCGGGTAGGCGCCCAGGCCCTCGGCCAGCAACGCCAGGCTGAAAGCCAGCGAGGACTCGGCGCGGCCCAGGCCCAGCGTGCGCTCGACCGGCTCCATCAGCAGTGCAAACGTGTAGAAGACGCTGCCCCAGGTGACCAGCTGCGACAGCGACAGCCAGACAATCAGGCGCCGGTCGGCTCGGGGGTCTCGCGTCATGGGCCGATTATCGCGAGCCGGGGTCGCCACGGGGGGTCCCCGCACCCGCGGCTAATATGGGCGCATGCGTTCGCTGGTATTCGGGTTTGTAGTCGTCCCCAACTTCTCGCTCATCGCGCTGAGCGCCTGCGTCGACCCGCTGCGCATGGCCAACCATGTGCTGGGCCAGGCGGCCTACCGCGCGGTGCTGCTGTCGCCCGATGGCGGCCTGGTCGCTTCCAGCGACGGCATCAAGGTGATGACCGAGTACAGCCTGGGCGACGCACCCGCCCTGGACCTCATATTTGTGGTCGGGCCCAACCCGATACCCAAACGCGGGCTGAGCACGCTGACCGTCTGGCTCAAGAAGGCTGCCGGCGCCGGAATACCGCTGGCCGGGGTCGACACCGGCGCCTACCTGATGGCGCAGGCCGGGCTGCTCGACGGCTACCGCTGCACCATCCACTGGGAAGACCACGAGGCGATGGTCGAACGCTTTCCCGGCATCATCGTGACGCAGCATTTTTTTGAGGTCGACCGCGACCGCTACACCTGCAGCGGCGGCGTCGCGCCGCTGGATCTGATGACCTACCTGCTGACCCAAGCACCGGGAAGCCGGCAACTGGCCAACGAAGTGGCAAACCACCTGATCGCCGAGCGCCGGAGCCTGACCGACACCCAGCCCGTATCGGTGATCCACCAGGGCCGCGTCACCGGCGCGGCAATGATCGAAGCGCTGCGGCTGATGGAGGCCAATGTGGCCGAGCCGCTCACGATCGTCGAAGTCGCCCGTTTCTCGGGGCTGGAGCTGCGAAGCCTGCAACGCCAATTCAAGCGCAGCCTGGGCAAGTCGCCCGAGCGGGTCTACCTGGACATCCGGCTCGCGCGCGCGCGCATCCTGGTGCAGCGCAGCGACAAGAGCCTGCGCGACATCGCCGCCGAGACCGGTTTCGCCTCGAGCTCGCACCTGACCGCCCGTTACACGCCGCGCTTTGGCGCACCGCCCAGCGTGGAGCGGGTGCGTCGCGGACGAGGGCTGTCGTTCAAAGACAGTTCGTTGTCGTAATTCGGAATTTATCAAGCGGGGCATCCCGCCACACTAGCCGGCCACCCTGAGGAATCTGCACATGGCCATGCCCAACCTGATCCATATCGACAACGGCGAGCGCGTTCGCCACAGCTTCTCCGACGCCGAATACGCCACGCGTATCGCCAAGCTGCGCGCCATGATGGCGCGCAAGAGCGTCGACACCGTGCTGTTCACCAGCTACCACAATATCAACTACTACAGCGACTTCCTGTACTGCTCCTTCGGTCGCTTCTACGGCCTGGTGGTGACGCATGACAAGGTGGTCCTGATCGCGGCCAACATCGACGGCGGCCAGCCCTGGCGCAAAGGCGTGTGCGACCGCGCGCTGATCTACACCGACTGGCAAAGCGGCAACTATTTCCGCGCGATCCAGCAGGAAGTGGGCAACCACGGCCGGGTCGGCCTGGAGTACGACCATCTGCCGCTCGAGCGCATGGACAAGATCCGCGCGGTGCTTCCCGATGTCGAGTTCACCAACATTGCAGCCGACTGCATGCAGATGCGCATGGTGAAATCGGCCGAGGAAATCGCATTCATCCGCAACGGCGCGCAAGTCTGCGACGTCGGCGGCGCCGCCCTGGTCGCGGCGGTCCACGAAGGCGTTCCCGAGCACGAAGTCGCGCTCGCGTCGACGCAGGCGATGGTGCGCGAAATCGCCCGGCGCTACCCGCACACCGAGCTGATGGACACATGGACCTGGTTTCAGTCGGGCATCAATACCGACGGCGCACACAACCCGGTCACCACGCGCAAGGTCCGCCATGGCGACATCCTGTCGCTGAACTGCTTCTCGATGATCTCGGGCTACTACACCGCCCTCGAGCGCACACTGTTCTTCGGCGGCGTCGACGACGCCTCGCTCAAGTTGTGGGAGGTCAATGTGCGCGTCCACGAAGAAGGCCAGAAGCTGGTCAGACCCGGCGTGCGCTGCTGTGATGTGGCGCTCGCGCTCAACAAGATTTTTGAAGAACACAATCTGTTGCAGTACCGCACCTTCGGCTACGGACACTCCTTCGGCGTCTTGTCGCATTACTACGGTCGCGAGGCCGGCCTGGAATTCCGCGAAGACATCGACACCGTTTTGCAGCCGGGAATGGTGGTGTCGATTGAGCCGATGATCATGCTTCCCGAGGGTTTGCCCGGGGCCGGCGGCTACCGGGAACACGATATCCTCGTAGTCACCGAAACCGGCCATGAGAACATCACCGGTTTCCCTTATGGCCCAAAGCACAACGTGATCAGGGCGTAACTGCAGGCACACCGCTTGCGTGGAAGACCCTCCGTGACCCAGCCTTTCGTCCGATTCGAACACGTAGAGAAAACCTACGACGGGAAGCTGCTCGTCGTGCGCGACCTCAACGTCGACATCGCACAGGGCGAGTTCCTGACCCTGCTTGGACCCTCGGGCTCGGGCAAGACGACGACGCTGATGATGCTGGCGGGCTTTGAGACCGCCACCGCCGGCGAGATTTACCTGGACGGAAACCCGATCAACGCGATCGCCCCGGAAGACCGCAACATCGGCATGGTGTTCCAGAACTATGCACTGTTTCCGCACATGAGCGTGGCCGAAAATGTGGCGTTCCCGCTTTCGGTGCGCGGCATCCGCGGCGCCGAGGCGTCACAACGGGTGCACAAGGCGCTCGACAAGGTCGGACTGACCGGCTTCGAATCACGCCGGCCGGCGCAGATGTCGGGCGGCCAGCAGCAGCGGGTCGCGGTGGCACGCGCCCTGGTCTTTGAGCCCAAGCTGGTGCTGATGGACGAGCCGCTGTCGGCGCTCGACAAGCAACTGCGCGAACAGCTGCAATACGAGATCAAGCGCCTGCACCAGGATCTGGGCATCACCATCGTCTATGTGACGCACGACCAGACCGAGGCGCTGGCGATGTCGGACCGGGTTGCGGTTTTTCACCAGGGACGCATCCAACAGATCGACGCGCCGACCGCGCTGTACGAGCGCCCCGCCAATGCGTTTGTCGCCCAGTTCATCGGCGAAAACAACACCCTGAAGGGGCGCGTGGTCGGCATCGACGGCGCGCTTTGCAGCGTCGCGCTCGGCGATGGCAGCGTCATCGCCGCGCAGGCCGTGGCCGTCAGCCGGGTCGGCGAGGCCACCCGGCTATCGATACGTCCCGAACGGGTTCGCATCAACCCGGCGTCCGAAGCAGACGCAACCCGCGTCAGCGGCACGGTCGTCGACGTCACCTATCTGGGCCGATATGCCCGCGTGCGCCTCAATGCGTGCGGGTTGGAAGATTTCATCGTTACGCTTCCCAACGATGGACGCGATCTGGCGCTGGCGCCTGGCAGCACGCTCAACCTCGGTTGGAGTGCTGCCGATTGCCGGGCGCTGGATGGCGAGTGAGGGCGGTATTCTTTTTTGAATCAACAGGAGAACGACATGTTCACAAAGTTCCACTTGAGCGCGATTGCGCTCGCCAGCGCTGCCGTCCTTGCCGTCCTGCCGGGAACTAGCGCTGCCCAGCAAACCCTGACGGTGACGTCGTGGGGCGGCGCCTATACCAAGAGCCAGGAAGAGTCGATGCACAAGCCCTTTGCGGCTTTGAAGAAGGTCAAGGTCGTGTCGCAGGACTACAACGGTGATCTGGCCGAAATCGCCGCGCAGGTCAAGACCGGCAATGTCAAGTGGGACCTGGTCGACGTCGAGCCGGCCGAAGCCATGAAGGGCTGCGAAGAGGGCCTGTTCGAGAAGATCGACGCCAGCAAGCTGCCCGCAGGTGCCGACGGAACGCCCGCCTCCAAGGACTTTGGCCCCGGCCTGGTTCTTCCTTGCGCAATTGCCAACATCACCTATGCCAATGTGGTTGCCTACGACAAGGCCAAGATGGGGGCCAACGCGCCCAAGACCCTGGAAGACTTTTTCAATCTGAGCAAATTCCCGGGCAAGCGCGGAATGCGCAGCAACCCGAGCGTGAACATGGAGTGGGCGCTTTTGGCAGACGGCGTGCCGGTTGCCGATGTGTACAAAATGTTGGCAACACCCGCCGGTGTCGAGCGCGCATTCAAGAAGCTCGACACCATCAAGAGCAGCATCGTGTGGTGGAAAGCCGGCGCCCAGCCGCCGCAGCTGCTGGCCTCGGGTGAGGTCATCATGACCAGCGTCTACCATGGCCGCATCGTCGACGCCAACCAGAAGGACAAGAAGGACTTCGCGCTGGTGTGGGACGGTCAGATCCAGGTTCCGGACATGTGGGCGATTGTCAAGGGCGGCAAAAACGTCGAACTGGCTCATGAATTCGTCCGCTTTGCCACCGGCACCCAGGCGCTGGCTGACCAGGCGACCTGGATTGCATACGCCCCGGCGCGCACCTCGTCGATCGCCAAGATACCGGCTTCGAATCCGAACAAGGCATGGCTGCCCACCGCCGGCCACGCAGGGCGCTCGATGCTGACCGACGCGAAGTTCTGGACCGACAACGGCGACGATCTGAACAAGCGTTTCAGCGCCTGGATGGCCAAGTAAGACGTGTCGACGAACAGCGCGGCAGACCTGACGCGCCGCCTGCGCAAGGCGGAGTGGCGCGGCCAGTTGCGCGCCTACGCGCTGATAGCGCCGCTGTTCGTTTTTGTCGCCTTGAGCTTCCTACTGCCGTTGGGCAGCGTGCTGCTCAACAGCGTCTATGACCCGATGGTCCCGGACGGCCTGCCGCGCACATTGCGCGCGCTGGCCGAATGGAACGGCCCGCGGGACCAGGTTCCACCAGAGCCGGTCTACGCGGCGCTGGCACAGGACCTCAAGCAGGCGGTGCTGGCCGAGAACGCAGGTCCGATCGCGGGCCGGCTCAACATAGAAGAAACCGGCCTGCGCAGCATCTTCATGCGCGCTGCGCGCCGGGTCGGTGCGCAGGAGCAGGGGCCCTGGGCGCCATTTTTTGAAGCCGCCGACCCCGCCTGGGCCAAGCCCGCAATCTGGGGCACGATCCGCAATCTGGAGTCGCGCGAGCACAGTTTGTTCTTTTTGTCGGCGCTGGATTTCCAGCGCCAAAGTGACGGCGTGGTCGTGCGCCAGAGCGACGACCAACGCATCCATGTCACGATCTACCTGCGCACCCTGGGTGTCGCGCTGACGGTGACCGCCATGTGCATCCTGCTGGGCTTTCCGATTGCCTATCTGCTGGCGCATCTGCGCGACAAGACCGCGAACCTGTTGCTGATCCTGGTGCTGCTGCCGTTCTGGACCTCGCTGCTGGTGCGCACCACGGCCTGGGTGGTGGTGCTGCAAAAGGAAGGCGTTGTCAACGCGCTGCTGCAGGGGCTGGGAATCATCACCGAGCCGCTGCCGCTGATTTTCAACCGCTTCGGCGTCGTCGTCGCGATGACGCACATCCTGCTGCCGTTCACCATACTGCCGCTGTACTCGGTGATGCGCCAGATACCGGCGTCCTATGTCCGGGCAGCGCGTTCGCTCGGCGCCCGGCCCGCCACTGCGTTCCTGCGCGTCTACCTGCCGCAGTGCGTTCCGGGACTGAGCGCCGGCGCGCTGCTGGTCTTCATCCTGTCGCTGGGCTACTACATCACGCCGGCGCTGGTGGGCGGGGCGACCGACCAGTTGATCAGCCACTTCATCGCCGACAACATCGGACGCTCGCTGAACTGGGGGCTGGCGTCGGCGCTGTCGAGCATCCTGCTGGCCGCGGTGCTGGTCCTGTACTGGGCCTATGACCGTGTCGCCGGGGTTGGCAACGTGCGCTTGGGATGATGCAGTTCCCGCCCTACACAACGACGCTGCAACGCGCAGGCCACTGGGCGCTGTGGCTGGGCTGCGGCGCGATCCTGGTGTTCCTGATTGCGCCGGTGCTGGTCGTCATACCGCTGGCATTCAACAACGAACCCTATTTCAATTTTCCGGTGCACGCCTACAGCCTGCGCTGGTTCAGGGAGCTGTTCGGCAACCCGGTCTGGTTGTCGGCGATAGCCAACAGCGTCATCACCGCGACGCTGGCGACGATCATCGCAACGACGCTCGGTACGCTTGCGGCCGTCGGACTGAACCACCGCAACCTGCCGGGCAAGCGGCTGATCATGGCCTTGCTGGTGTCGCCGATGATCGTCCCTGTCGTCGTGCTGGCGGTCGGCGCTTACTTCTTCTTTTCGCGGCTGGGCATCGCCAACAACCTGCTCGGCATCGTGCTGGTGCACGCCGTCCTCGGCGTTCCATTCGTCGTCATCACCGTCAGCGCCACGCTGGCGGGCTTTGACATCGGCCTGCTGCGCGCCGCCCGTGGCCTGGGCGCTTCGCCGCTGACAGCGTTTCGCCGCGTCATGCTGCCGCTGGTTTGGCCGGGGGTGCTGTCGGGCGCGCTGTTCGCTTTCGCCACCTCCTTCGACGAGGTGGTGGTGGTGCTGTTCCTGGGTGGCCCGGGACAGACCACCTTGCCGCGCCAGATGTGGTCCGGGCTGCGTGAGCAGCTCTCGCCGACCATTCTGGCGGCGGCCTTCGTGCTGATCATCTTCGCCATCGCGATGCTGCTGGTACTCGAGATGCTGCGCCGACGCAGCGTCGCGCTGCGCGGCCTGAGCGAGCACTAGACCGCCGCGCCCGACAGCGCCGGCATTTCGCCGACCAACCGGTAGGAGCCACCGCACCATGACCCACAACGCGTACCAAAGCGGCCGCCTCGACCTGCCTTTCGTGGGCCATTGCACCTTCGCGAAGTCGCCGGTCTGCACCGACTGGAACGCCATTGACGCCGACGTCGCCGTAATCGGCGTCCCCAACGACATGGGAACCCAATGGCGACCCGGCGCGCGCTTCGGTCCGCGCGCCATTCGCGAGGCGTCGACGCTGTTTTCCTTCGGCCATGCGGGCGCATACGACCATGAAGACGATCTGCTGTACCTGACGCGCGAACAGCTGCGCATCGTCGACGTCGGCGACGCCGACATCGTCCACACCGACATGGCCAAGAGCCACGCCAACACCGAGTCGGCCATCCGCAAGATCCTGGCGGCGGGCGCGATGCCGCTGGTGCTCGGCGGCGACCACTCGATCCACGCACCGGTCATCAAGGCCTTCGACGCCGCAGGGCCGATCCACATCGTGCATTTCGACGCGCATCTGGACTTTGTCGACGAGCGCCACGGCGTGCGCTACGGCCACGGCAACCCGCTGCGCCGCGCGTCGGAGATGCACCACATCAGCGGGATGACGCAGCTCGGCATCCGCAACGTGTCCTCGTCCAACCGCCAGGATTACGACGATGCACGCGCCGCCGGTTCGCAGATTTTTTCGGTGCGCCAGATCCGCAAGATGGGGCTGGCCGCCGTGCTCGCGGCGATACCCGTCGCGCCGGGCTACTACTTCACGATCGACATCGACGGCTTCGATCCGTCGATCGCGCCGGGAACCGGTACACCGAGCCACGGCGGTTTCTTGTACTACGAGGTACTCGAAATCATCCAGGCCTTGGTGCTGCGCGGCGGCGGCAATGTACTCGGCATCGACCTGGTTGAAGTCGCGCCGGCCTATGACCCGGCCGGGGTCACATCCATCCTGGCGGCACAGTTGCTGCTGAACACGCTGGGCTTCATCTTCCACGCGCGCCAGCAGCGCCGAGCGCAGCCCTAGCCGGTTGACGCCGGCGCGCTAGACCACGCCGGCCTGGCGCAGGGCGGCGATCGCCGCGCCATCGAGGCCCAGTTCAGCCAGCACCGCGTCGCTGTGCTCTCCCAACGCCGGCGGCGGGTAGCGCAGCGTCGGCGGTGTGTCGACCAGCCGCAACGGGCTTGCCACGCTGCGCAGCTCGCTAACCCCCTCGCGCGCCACCCGCTCGGGCGGCAGCGGCTGGCGCACCGCCAGTCCGCGAGCGACGACCTGCGGGTCGGAAAATGCCTGTCCGATGTCATTGATCGGGCCGCAAGGAATCGCCTTGTCCTGCAGCAAGGCAACCCACTGCTCGGTGCTGCGCTCACGCGTGACCTCCTGCAGCAAGGCAATCAGGACCACCCGGTTGTGCACCCGCGCCGAGCTGGTGGCAAAGCGCGCGTCGGTGCCCCAGTGGGGCTTGCCGATGGTCTGGCAAAAACGGCCGAACTGCCCGTCGTTGCCGATCGCCAATAACATCGACCCGTCGCGGGTCGGGAAATCCTGATACGGCGCCAGGCTCGGATGGCTGTTGCCCATGCGCTGGGGCACCTGTCCGGTGTTGAGAAAGCTGCCGGCCTGATTGGCCAGGATCGCCATGCCGACGTCGAGCAGCGCCATGTCGATGCGCTGCCCCAGGCCGCTGCGGTTGCGCACCTCGATCGCGGCGAGAATCGCCGCGCAGGCGTAAATACCGGTGAACAGGTCGGTCACCGCGACACCCACGCGCAAGGGACCGCCGCCAGGGGCTTCGTCGGCGCGACCGGTGATGCTCATCATGCCGCTCATCGCCTGCACCATCAGGTCGTAACCGGCGCGTTCGGCGTAGGGGCCGCTCTGGCCAAAACCGGTAATCGAACAATAGATCAGCCGCGGGTTAAGCACGCGCAGGCTCTCGTAGTCCAGGCCATAGGCCGCCAGGCCGCCGACCTTGAAGTTCTCCACCAAAATATCGCTGCGCTGCGCCATCTGGCGCACCAGCGCCTGCCCCCGCGGGTCCGACAGATTCAGCGTCAGTGAGCGCTTATTGCGGTTGGTGCAAGCGAAATAGCTCGCCTGGCCGGTGTCGTGGCCCTGTGCGTCCTGCAAATAGGGAGGGCCCCAGTGGCGCGTGTCGTCGCCTTCCCCCGGGCGCTCGACCTTGACCACGTCGGCGCCGAGGTCGGCCAGCATCTGGGTGCACCAGGGCCCGGCCAGCACCCTGGAGAGGTCCAGAACTTTCAGGTGCGACAGCGCTCCCCGGCCGGCCGCGTCAGATGCCGCTGCCATGGCCTCAGTTCGCGAAGGCCGCGATGCCGGTCTGGGCGCGGCCCAGGATCAGCGCGTGGATGTCGTGCGTGCCTTCGTAGGTGTTGACGACCTCCAGGTTGACCAAATGGCGTGCGACGCCAAACTCGTCGGAGATGCCATTGCCGCCCATCATGTCGCGCGCCATCCGGGCGATATCCAGCGCCTTGCCGCAGGAGTTGCGCTTGAGGATCGAGGTGATCTCGACCGATGCGCTGCCCTCGTCCTTCATGCGGCCCAGGCGCAGGCAGCCCTGCAAGCCCAGCGCGATCTCGGTCTGCATGTCGGCCAGCTTCTTCTGGATCAACTGGTTGGCCGCCAGCGGCCGGCCGAATTGCTTACGGTCCAGCGTGTACTGGCGCGCACGCAACCAGCAGTCTTCTGCTGCACCGAGGGCGCCCCAGGCGATTCCATAGCGCGCCGAGTTCAGGCAAGTGAAGGGGCCCTTGAGTCCCTGCACTTCGGGGAATGCGTTTTCCTCCGGACAGAAAACGCCGTCCATCACAATCTCGCCGGTAATCGACGCGCGCAGCCCGACCTTGCCGTGGATCGGCGGCGCACTCAGGCCCGCCATGCCCTTGTCCAGTATGAAGCCGCGGATCGGACCGACCTGTCCGGACGCTGAAACCTCCTTGGCCCAGACCACAAAGACGTCGGCGATCGGGCTGTTGGAAATCCACATCTTGGAGCCGCGCAAGGTGTAACCCCCCGCCACCTTGTGCGCCCGCGTCGCCATGGAGCCCGGGTCGGATCCGTGGTCGGGTTCGGTCAGGCCGAAACAGCCGATGGACGCGCCGCTGGCCAGCGCCGGCAGGTAGGTGCGGCGCTGCGCCTCGGTGCCGAATTCGAATATGGGCAGCATCACCAGCGAGGACTGCACGCTCATCATCGACCGGTAGCCGGAGTCGACGCGCTCGACTTCGCGCGCGATCAGGCCATAAGCCACATAACTCAGCCCCGGCCCACCGTACTGCTCCGGAATCGTGGGGCCCAGCAACCCGAGCGCGCCCATCTCGCGAAAAATCGCCGCGTCGGTGCTTCCGTCGCGAAAGGCCTGCGTCACCCGCGGCAGCAGCTTGTCCTGGCAATAGGCGGCGGCGGCCTCGCGCAACATGCGCTCGTCGTCGCTGAGTTGCTGCTCGAGCAGGAAAGGATCCTGCCAATTGAATGCCGCGTGCGCCATGCGATCTCCTGCTTGAAAGTGCGCCATCCTAGCGCCTGCCGATCGCGGCGCCAAGCGAAAATTTGGCATCCAGATATGCACCTACCGCATGTCTTGCGCTGCGGCTTGGGCGCCGATGCCGAGCAAATTGGCGGGCGATGGCGTCCGACCCACCGCAAGTTGTGTATATTGGGCACACCATGCGCCGCAAGATTCCCTCCCTGCAGGCACTCGCCTGCTTCGACGCGGCGGCCCGCCACGAAAGCTACACGCGCGCTGCCCAGGAGCTTGCGCTGACCCAGAGCGCGGTCTCACGGCAGATTGGCGGCCTGGAGGCGTTCCTCGGCCAGCCCCTGTTTCGCCGCACCCGCCACGGCGTTGCGCTGACCGAGCGCGGCACCGACTATGCGCGCGCCATCGCGCCGCGCCTACACGCACTGGAACGCGACACACTCGAGGCGATGTCGGGTCAGGGGGCCGCCCGATCCATCGCGCTGGCCGCGGTGCCGACCTTTGCCGGCCGCTGGCTGATACCGCGCTTGCCGGCGCTCGCGCTCGCGCACCCGGAGTTGGTGGTGCATATCGAGACCCGCACCCGCCCCTTTCTGTTCGCCGACACCGAATTCGACGCCGCGCTGTACGCAGGCACACCCGAGCAGATCGCCAACTGGGCCGGCACCCGCTCGGCGCTGCTGATGGACGAGGCACTGGTGCCGGTGTGTGCGCCGTCTTTGCTGCCCACCGCCCGCGCGCTGTCGCCGCTGCAGTTGGCGAAGCTGCCGCTGCTGCAGCAAAGCACGCGTCCGCAAGCCTGGCGCCAGTGGTTCGATGCGGTTCGCGTGCCGGCGCCCTACGCCCTGGCCGGGCCGCGCTACGAACTGTTTTCGCTGACCGTAGCCGCTGCCGCCTGCGGTCTGGGCGTGGCGCTCGCGCCGCGTCTGTTGGTGGAGTCCGAGCTGGCGCGCGGCGAGCTGGTGGTGGCGTGTCGCCACAGCCTGCAAGGCGAGCGCGCCTACTATCTGGTGACCCCCGAGCGCAGCGACGCCAAGGCGGCGCTGGCACCGTTCAGCGCGTGGCTGCTGCGCGCTGCGCGTCCGCCCGCTCCTGCGCGAACTGCACATACCAGTCCAGACAGGCCGGGTTCGCCATCGCCTCGCGGTTGACGACCTTCTCCAGCGGCTGGCCGAGCAGCAGCTTCTTGATCGGCAGCTCCTGCTTCTTGCCCGACAGCGTGCGCGGCACTTCGGCGACCTGAAACATATCGTCCGGAACAAAGCGCGGCGACAGCGCGATACGGATCGCATCGGCGATGCGCCCGCGCAGCGCATCGTCCAGCGCCAGGCCATCGCGCAGAACGACAAACAGTGGCATGTAGCTGTCGCGGCCGAGGAACTCCAGGTCGACGACCATCGCGTCCAGCACCTCGGGGAGCGCCTCGACCGCGCTATAGAGCTCGCTGGTCCCCATGCGCAGGCCGTGGCGGTTGATCGTCGCGTCGGAGCGACCATAGATCACGCAGCCGCCGTTGGCACCGACCTTGAGCCAGTCGCCGTGGCGCCAGACATTGGGGTACATGTCGAAGTAGCTCGACAGATAGCGCTGGTTGTCCGTGTCGCCCCAGAAATACAGCGGCATCGACGGCAGCGGCGCGGTGCAGACCAGTTCACCGACCGTGTCGACTACCGGTTGCCCCTGCTCGTCCCATGCCTCTACCGCGCAACCCAGCAACCGGCATTGCATCTCGCCCGCCACCAGCGGGAGCTCGCGGTTGCCACCAATGAAGGCGCCGGCGAAGTCGGTACCGCCGGACATATTGCACCACCAGATGTCGTTGGTGCCGAGCTGCGCGAACTGCGCGGAACCCCATCGCTGCGCGTCGGCGCTCAGCGGCGATCCGGTGGCGCCGAGCGCGCGAACCGCCGACAGGTCGCCACAGCGGTGCAGCGCGACGTCGGCCTTCATGCAGCTCGCATAGAAGGCCGCGCCGGCGCCGAAGAAGCTCACGCCCAGGTCGGCGGCAAAACGCCACAAGGTGCTCCAGTCCGGCGCCAGCCGCTGGCCTGCATCGTCAACCGTCGGTCCGCCCGGGCTGCCGTCAAAAATGCAACAGGTGCTGCCGTTGAGCAGGCCCGCCATCTGGCAGTTCCACATCACCCAGCCGGTCGAGCTGTACCAGTGGTAGCGCTCGCCAAAGCTGCCTGGCGCGTAGCTGCAGCCGATGTCGTTGTGCAGCACGTTGAGCGCCAGCGCGACGAGGACGGTTCCGCCATGGCCGTGCACGATCGGCTTGGGCAGACCGGTGGTTCCGCTCGAATAGACGATCCACAGCGGATGGTCAAAGGGCAGCCACATCGGCTCGAAGCGGTGGGTCTGGGCGTCGTCGCGCGCCAGCACCTGCGCCAGATCGGTCCATGCCGCCTGCGCGTCGCCGGCGCCGGCCCGGGTGCCCATATGGTCGAGCAGCAGCCGATGGCGCACGCTCGGCAGCGCGGCACACAGCTCGCCCACCACCGCCATGCGGTCGAGCACCCGGCCACCATAGCGCACGCCATCACAGGCGATCAGCACTTTGGGCTCGATTTGCCGGAAGCGGTCGAGCACCGCGTTGCTTCCCATGTCTGGCGCGCAGATGCTCCACACCCCGCCAATGCTCACCGTCGCCAGGAATGCGACCATCGCCTCGGGAATATTGGGCAGGTAGGCGGCGACCCGGTCGCCGGGCCCCACGCCCTGCGCACGCAGGTGCAGTGCCAGCGCCGCCGATTGCCGGCGCAGTTCGGACCACGACAAGGTGCGCGGCGCGCCGCCCGCCAGGCTGCGCTCGTCGTGGCTGAGGATCGCCGCCACGCCCGCTGCGTCGGCGGCCTGCGTGTGGCGCAAAACCTGCTGCGCATAGTTGAACTGCGCGCCGGGAAACCAGATAGAGCCGGGCATGGTTCGCCTTTGCAGCACCGCGCTGTGCGGCGTCGGCGAGCGCAGGTCAAAATAGTCCCAGATGCTCTGCCAGAAGGCGTCGAGATCGTCGACCGACCAGCGCCGCAAGGCGTCGTAGGATTCAAAGCGCAGGCCGCGCTCGTGTTCCAGCCATTGCTGGTACCGGCGGATCTGCGGCGCGGCGGGTGCGGGTTGCGGGCTTTGCATGGACGCAGTTTATGGCAAGCGCCGGGCCCTCCGGCGCGTCCACGTATAGTTATAGGCCCCCCATCTGGAGACCCTATGCGCATCTGGAAGAAACCGATCTCGATCGAGATCTTGAGCGCCAGCCATGTCGGGACCGCGGTCGCGCATCTTGGAATCGAATTTCTGGAGGTCGGCGACAACTTCATCCGGGGCCGGGTTGCGGTCGACGCGCGCACCCGGCAGCCCTACGGCCTTTTGCACGGCGGCGTGTCCGTCGTCCTGGCCGAAACCCTGGGCTCGTGCGGCGCCGTCTATGCGTTGCCCGAGGGCTTTCGCTGCGTGGGCCTGGACATCAATGCGAACCACCTCAAGGGCGCCACCAGCGGCTGGGTCACCGGCAGCACGCAGCCGGTGCACATCGGGCGTTCGACCCAGGTCTGGCAGATCGAACTGCGCAACGACGACGGCGCGCTGACCTGCGTATCGCGCATCACCATGGCCGTCCTGGGGCCGCGTTAAGCCGCAAGCGGCCTGCGTTGACGCGGAGTCCGCCTCAGTCCTGTGCGCCGTCGGCGCGCGCCATGCGCTCGCTTTTCCAGTAGACATCGTCGCCCGCCGAACCGTCGCTGCGGTGGCGATTGAGCACCCGTGCCAACACAAACAGCAGGTCGCTGAGCCGGTTCAGGTATTGCCGCGGCGTGTCCTTGAGCGCCTCCTGCCCTTCAAGCGCAACCACCGCGCGCTCGGCACGCCGCGCAATGGTGCGGCTCACATGCGCCAACGCGGCAGCGCGCGTTCCCGCGGGCAGGATGAACTCCTGCAGCCTGGGCAACGCCGCGTTGTGCGTTTGCAGCGCCTGGTCGAGCACCAACACCGCCTGCGCCTTGAGCAATTCATAGCCCGGTATCGACAACTCGCCGCCCAGGTTAAAAAGCTGGTGCTGCACCTCGACCAGCAGTGTGCGCACCGCATCGGGCATGTCCTCGCACAGCAAAACGCCGATGCTCGAGTTGAGTTCGTCCACCTCGCCCATCGCATGCACGCGCAGGCTATCTTTCGACACCCGGGTGTTGTCGCCCAGCCCGGTTGTTCCGTCGTCGCCGGTGCGGGTTGCAATTTGCGTCAGGCGCTGTCCCATGGTCGGTCTCCTTGTGTCCTCGCATTGTCGGGGCTGTTCCCGGTTTTGCGCTTTGGCCATGCGGACGGCGTAAACTGGGACATCTGAAATCGGAGACTGTCGATGAACGCACCGGCCCATTTGCAGCAACTGCTACCGACCATCAACCAGCGCATCGCGCCGCCGGAGCTGATCGTCGCGCTCAAGGAGCGCTTTGGCGAGCGTTGTTCGACCGCGCTGGTGGTGCGCGAACACCACGGGCGCGACGAGTCGTCGTTCGCGTCGCCGCCGCCAGCGGCGGTGGTATTTGCCGAAAGCACCGCCGACGTGGCCGCCGCGGTGGCGCTGGCCGACCGCTACGGTTTCCCGGTGATTCCATTTGGCGTCGGCTCGTCGCTTGAAGGGCATCTGCTCGCGGTGCAGGGCGGCATCAGCATCGATATGGGGCGCATGAATCGGGTGCTGGCGATCAACGCCGAGGACCTCACGGTCACGGTACAGGCTGGCGTCACCCGCAAACAGCTCAACGAGGAGATCAAAAGCACCGGCCTGTTCTTCCCAATCGACCCCGGCGCCGACGCCACGATCGGCGGCATGAGCGCCACGCGGGCCAGCGGAACCAATGCGGTGCGCTACGGAACCATGCGCGAGAATGTGCTCGGGTTGGAGGTGGTGACGGCCAGCGCAGAGGTCATCCGTACCGGGACGCGCGCGCGCAAATCGTCGGCGGGCTACGACCTTACCCGGCTGATGGTCGGCAGCGAGGGAACGCTGGGCGTGATCACCGAAATCACGCTCAAAATTTACCCGCTTCCCGAAGCGGTGTCGGCGGCCATCTGCTCGTTCCCGAGCATCGAGGCCGCAGTACGAACCACGATACAAATCATCCAGATGGGCATACCGATCGCGCGCGTCGAGCTGGTCGACGCCAATACGGTCCGCATGGTCAACACCTACGCCAAGATGGCGCTGCGCGAGGAGCCGCTGCTGCTGATGGAGTTCCACGGCTCGCCCACCAGCGTGCAGGAGCAGGCCGAACTGGTACAGGAAATTGCCAGCGAACTCGGCGGCAAAGCCTTCGAATGGGCCAGTACCCCCGAGGAACGCACCCGTCTGTGGAGCGCGCGCCACAACGTCCACTTCGCCGCACTGCAGTCGCGCCCGGGCTGCCGCTCGATCGCAACCGACACCTGCGTGCCGATTTCGCGACTGGCCGACTGCCTGCTCGATTCGGTCAGCGAGGCCGACGCTTCCGGTATCCCGTACCTGCTGGTGGGCCATGTGGGCGACGGCAATTTTCACTTTGGCTACCTGGTCGACCCCGACAACGCGCAGGAGCGCGAGGCCGCCGAGCAACTCAACCGCAAGCTGGTCGAGCGCGCGCTGAGCATGGAAGGCACCTGCAGCGGCGAGCACGGAATCGGGCTGCACAAGATGGACTTTCTGGTCACCGAGGCCGGCACCGGCGCGATCGAGATGATGCGCAGCATCAAGCGCGCGCTGGACCCCAAAAACATCATGAATCCGGGCAAGATATTCAGCCTGTAGCGCCCACTCCTGTCAGCGGGTGGGTTCGACGCGAAGCCGGCCGCCGGGTGGCTGCACGCTTGGGGCCCGCGCTGATAGCGATGCTGCTCGCGCTGTGGGCGGGCGCCGCAGCCGCACAGCCGCTCCCCGCATGCGACGCCGCGCACCCCATCCTGCAGGCGCGGCGCATGGTCACGCAGCAGGACCTGATGCTGTCCGACGCGGTGGTGGACCTGCCCGACCGCTTGCCGCGCTCCTGGCGCGACGAGCGGGTGCAGATCGTCTACGAACTCGACGTATCCGGCTGCGCTGGGGTCGACGACCGGGTCGTGTGGTTGCCGCGCGTCGGCGCGGCTTTCACGGTCCGCGCGCAGGGCCAGGATCTGAAGCCGCTGACGCGCAGCGGGTACCTCGGCCGGCCGGCGGCAGACACCTCGGGTCCGGTCTACAACGGTCGGGTGGCGACGCTGTTCGCGCTGCCTGCAAACGCGCACAGCGTACAGGTGCGACTGGCGGCGGTGCCGTACATGGCGACCGGACTGCTACCGGCGCAAAGCGGCGGCGAGGAGTTGCTTGCGCCGGCGGTCGCCGCAATCGACTCTTCGTCGGTGATACTGAATATCACCACCGCCGTGCTGCTGCTGATCACCGCAGTGGCGCTGTTGCTGTGGCTGCGCGATCTCCATCATGTCGGCTTTCTGGCGATGCTGCTGGTAGCCGGTTGGTGGGCGACGCGCGCGCAACTGTATTCCAGCAGCGTGCTGCCCATGGCGCCTGACTGGTTTGATAGCTTCAACCGGCTCAATGTCCTGCTGACCGTCGCCAGCCTTCTGGCCGCAATCCTTTGGCAGCTTGCGCCCGACGAGCCAACGGCGCGGCGGCGCTGGCTCAAGGCGCCCCGCCGGATTTTGCCGACCGCCACGCTGGCCGGCGCCGGCGCAATGGCTGGCGCGCTGGCGATCGGATCGGGCAGCTTGCTGGCGCGTGACTTTTCCGACCTGTGCGCGATGGGGCTGGGCCTGTGGCTGGGCTGGACGATCACGACCGCAACCGGCCGTTACAAAGGGTGGCGCCGCACCGCAATGCTCGTCGGGTATTCGGGTTTTCTGGGGTCCGCCCTGCACGAGACGGGCGTCCTGAACGGGGCGCTGGATCCGGGCGCCCCCCTGCTGCTGTTCTGGGGCATCGGCCTGATTTTGTTGGTCTATGCGACGATCGTCGGCGACTACATCGTGCAGGTGCTGCGGCGCGAGGAAGGCGCCCACCTGGAACTGGAGCGGCGCAGTGCGCTGCGCTCCACCGAGCTTGAGGAGGACTATGCCCGGCTGCGCGACACCGAGTGCATGGTCGCCAACGCCGCCGGACGCCAAGACGAGCGCGACCGCATACTGCGCGATATGCACGATGGGCTGGGCGGGCAGCTGCTCTCCTTGTTGCGTGGCGTCGAGCGCGATGCGCTGAGTCCCGAACAGCTCAGGCAGTCGCTCAGCGACAGCCTGGCCGAACTGCGCATGCTGATGGACAACGCAGCCCTGGACGCCGAGCTGGAAACCACGCTGGCCAACTGGACCGCGCGATGGGACGCGGCGCTGGCCGCACTTGGCATTGCAATGGTCTACGAGCCGGACGACCAGCTGGCCGACCTGCACATCGACAGCGCGACGCAGCGCCAACTGATGCACCTGCTGCAGGAAGCCGCCACCAACGTGGTCAAGCACGCGCAGGCGACGTCGCTGCGCCTGGTGGTGCGGGTCGGCCAGCCTGCCGACGGCAGCCGGCTACTGCAGCTTGAACTAAGCGACAACGGACGGGGTCTGGGAAGCGGCGCATCCCGCCAGGGCCAGCATGGCCTTAACAATATGCGCCAGCGCGCCCACGCCATCGGCGCGCAGCTGTCGGTGGATAGCCTGGTTTCGCCTGCGCAAGGCTGCCGGGTGTTGCTGACCTTACCGCTGGCAGCGCCGGCAACAGCGCAGGCCCCCGGGCCCGAGCGGGTGCTCAGCCCACCAAACCCCGCCTGATCGCCTCCGTCGCCGCCTCCGCGCGCGAGGAAATGCCCAGCTTGCGATAGATATCGCGCACATAGCTGGTCACGGTGTGGCCGCTGATCCCCAGCAGGTCGGAGACTTCGAGCACCCGGTATCCCTTGCCGATCAGGCGTAGGACGTCGCGTTCGCGCTCGGTCAAGTCGACCCTGGGCACCTTTGCCTCCCGCGCCGCGCCATCGGGCTGAGGGGTCACCCGAAAATACCGCAGCACGCGCCGCGCCACCGAGGGGGACAGCGCGGGCTCACCCATACGCAATCGCTGCAACTGTGCCGTCACGACGGCGGCAGACTCGGACTTCAGCAGATAGCCGCTGGCACCCGCGCGCAGCGCCCGGAACACATGGTCGTCATCGTGATGGATGGTCGCGACGATGACCGTCACCTGGGCGAGCTTCGCCACCAGCGCGCGGATCAGCTCTTCGGAGTTGCCGTCGGGCAAGGTCCAGTCGATCACCGCCAGGCCATAAGCATGGTCCGCGATGCAGCGGTAGGCTTCGGCCAGCGTCGCGGCGCAATCCACCGGTCCGACTTCGGGCAGGGCCGTCCGAAGCAGACCGGCCAGCCACTTTCTGGGCTGCTCCAAGTCCTCGACAATCAGGACGCGGGCATTCCCCAGCCAGGGGGGACGTTCCGCCACGGGATCCAACAGGTCCATCCCTAGTCCCTAGCGAAAATAGTGGTTAAATTTGCCGCCAATGAGGCGGCGCAGCTTTTGTCGAACGAACACCTTGACAAGAAAGGCGCCGCCATGGCTGACAGTAGCACCTTATCGACACGATGTCTCCCCCCCATATCAAGGGGAGCCGGGTCGATTCGCAGCGCAGGCGAGCGCGCCCTGCTCGACTCCGCGCGCGCCTCAGGGCCGCGGCACTGGCTGCTGCGCAGCAAATGGAGCGCGGTAAAGCCAGACCGGCTTGGCGTCGCCGTCGCGCAGCACCTGATGCGGCCCAATCTGGCGGGCCTCAAACTCGAGGCTGACCAGCCAACTGCCGGGGCGCATCTCGGCGCGCGCCTTGCGCACCGCGCGTGGCATGCTCTCGGGGCGCTGGAACAGGTAGACCAGGTCATAGGGTCCCCAGTCCGCGCGCCAGATGTCGCCCTGGCGAACCCGCGCCCACGGGCAGCGCAGCGCGCATAGCGCGCGCAATGGCCAGCTCCATTCGATCCCGTGCAGTTGCGCCTTCGGATAGGCGCGGCGCAGCGCCACCAGCGCATGGCCCAGCCCACAACCGGCGTCGAGTACCAGCGCGCCTTCGGCCAGCGGCGCGCTGGCAGCCAGCCGTTCCAGCGCGCGGGCGGGGGTCGGAAACAGAGGGGCATCTCGCCAGGCGTTCACCGGGTAGATCAGCAGCAGCAGCGCCAGCGGCGCCAGCCAGCCCCAGGCCGGCAGCGAGGCGCCCGATACCGCCAGCGAAATCGGAAATCCGGCGGCAATCGCCAGCCTGCGCCACCAGGTCTGGCCGAGCAGGCTGAGCACGACGCCCAGCGCGCAGGCGAGGCCCAGCGACAAGGGCCGCACCAGGCCCCCTGCCTGCGCCAGCGGCCCGGGCCATAGCGCGGGCAGGGCGTCCTGCAACACGGTGTACGCGAGCCATGCGCAGGCCCAGGCCATCAGCGCGGGAAGCGGCCAGCGCAGGCGCGACAGCATCGGATCTAGCGCGTCGCGCCCTGGCTGAGCTTGTCGATCAGTCCGTTGAGTTCTTCCAGCGAGCCGAACTGAATCGCCACCTCACCCGCCTCGTGCATTCTGCCGGCGCGCTTGAGGCGCTTCTTCACCCGTACCTCCACTTGCGCGGTGAGCAGGTCCGACAGCTCTTCTTCCACCCGGCGCAGGTCGCGCGACTTCTCCTTCTTCGGCTTGCTCGCCGTCAGGGTGAATTCGGCGTTGAGCTTTTTCACCAGGCTCTCGGTTTCACGCACCGTCATCTTGCGCGCCGTAATCTGCGCTGCGGCCGTGATTTGCGCCGCACGGTCGAGCGCCAGTAAGGCGCGCGCATGGCCCATCTCGAGGTCGCCAGCCATCAGCATGCTTTGCACCGGTTCGGCCAGGTTTAACAGGCGCAGCAGGTTGCTGGCTGCGCTGCGCGAGCGCCCTACCGCCTGCGCGGCCTGCTCGTGCGAGAGTCCAAACTCCTTGACCAGCCGCTGCAATCCCTGCGCCTCTTCCAGCGGATTGAGGTCTTCACGCTGCATGTTCTCGATCAGCGCCATGGCGGCTGCGGCCTCGTTGCCGACGTCGCGCACCAGCACGGGCACGCTGTCGAGCCCCGCCAGCCGGGCCGCACGAAAGCGGCGCTCGCCGGCGATGATTTCGTAGACCGGCCGACCCTGGCGCTCGTCGGCGACCGGATCGGTCGCGCTCGGTGCCCCCTGGCCCAGGTACGCACGTATGCGCGCCAGGCCATCGGCCTCCTGAAGGCGACGCACCAGAATCGGCTGCATGATTCCCTGCGACTTGATCGACTCCGCCAACTCATACAGGGCGCCCTCGTCCATCCGGGTCCGCGGCTGATACTGTCCCGGTACCATGTCCGACAGCAGCAGCGAGGCCGGCTGGCCCGGGCTGGTGCCAGCGGCGTCGGGCCCGTCGCCAAAGGAGACCGCAGCCCCGCCCATCGCCGTGGGCCCTAGCAGCGCCTCGAGTCCGCGGCCAAGGCCTTTTTGTTTCTTGCTAGCCATCTATTGCTTCCTTTCAGCGTGGGGGTCTGCTAGGCGCGGGCGAGACGCCTTTGCCGTGGGTAAGCCGGCGACCGAAAAGCGGCCCAGCCGGCGGTGCGCCATGTCCCACGAGCCCAGCCCGGAGTCGGCATTGAGGTGGCCCCGCTCGCCACAGTCGACCAGCTCCGAACCCCAGGCATCGGCGAAGACGCGCGAGCGGGCCATGCTGCAGTAGGGGTCGTCGCGGCTTGCCAGCAACTGGCTGGCAAAGGGCAGCGGCTGCAGCGCAGGCGGCGACCAGCTGCGCAAGACGGCGGCAAGTTCGTCGCTTTGCAGGTCGGCCGGAGCGACCAGCAGCGCGCCGCGCACCAGGCTGACGTGGCGCGAGTGCGAGGCCCAGGCGGCGACCAGCAGGCAGCCCAGGCTGTGCGCGACGAGCACAAAACCGCCGGGTGCCGCCGGAGCCTTCGCGATCAAGACTTCTTCAAGGCGCGCAACCCAGTCGCCGCGCAGGGGGCGCAACCAGTCGTGCTGCTCGACCCGGATGTAGCCGTATGCCGACTCCCAACGGCTTTGCCAGTGGCCGGGGCCGGAATTCTGCCAGCCCGGCAGCAGCAGTACCTGCGCCGGCGCGGCGGGGACGCCGGGCGCCGTGGGCACTTGCGGGCTCATGCGCTGGGGCACGCGCCCGCCCCTTCGCGGACGCGCCGCCCATCCCGCCAGGCGCTATTCATTTTATAGCTGCTCCGGGCCTGCATCGCGTCCTGGCATCGGGCGCAGCCAGGGCGGTAGCCGCAGGCCGGGCATGCCGCGTTACCCCGTGCATCAGAGGCGGGCAACGCGCGCCACCATTTCATTCGCAAAAGCGATATAGGCCTGCGCGCCCCTGGACGAGGGGTCGAATACCACGCCGGGAAGGCCGTAACTGGGCGCCTCCGCGAGCCGCACGTTGCGCGGAATCACGGTCTCGAAAACCTTGTCGCCAAAATGCGCCTTCAGCTGTTCGCTGACCTGCTGCTGCAGCGTGATGCGCGGATCGAACATCACGCGCAACAAGCCGATCACGGCCAGGTCCCGGTTGAGGTTGGCGCGCACCTGCTTGATCGTGTTGACCAGGTCGGTCAGTCCTTCCAGGGCGAAGTACTCACACTGCATCGGAACGATGACGCCGTTGGCGCAGCACAGGCCATTGAGCGTGAGCATGGACAGCGAAGGCGGGCAGTCGATCAAGATGAAATCGTAGTCCGGGGAGACCGCGGTCAGCGCGGTCTTGAGCCGGCGCTCGCGGCGCTCGACCTCGACCAGTTCGACCTCTGCGCCCGCGAGCTCCCGGTTGGCGCCCAGCACCTGGTAGCCGCAGCCGGCCGCCTGCAGCTTTTCGCTGGCGACGCGCGCCTGCGCCACGGTGCTCGACTCCAGCAAGACGTCGTAGACGCTCAGCGCTAACTGGCGCTTGTCAACGCCCGAGCCCATGGTGGCGTTGCCCTGCGGATCCAGGTCGACGAGCAAGACCCGCTGCCCGACCTTCGCCAGACCGGCTGCCAGGTTGACGGTGGTGGTGGTCTTGCCGACCCCACCCTTCTGGTTGGCGATACAAAAAATCTTGGCCATGCGCGCGGTGTCGGTGGAGGGTTGCTTCGAGGCGGTGGCGCGCTCAGCGCGAAAGCGCGAGCTTGACGCCAAAGCCGATCAGGAACAGGCCGGCGAACTTTTGCAGCGCGCGCGACAGCCAGGGGCTGGCCCGCATGCGCGCCGCGAGGAAGTGCGTCATGAGCACCACCGACAGGCCGTAGGCAAAGGTGAGCGCGGCGATGGTCAGCGCCATGAAGCCGAAGGTCAGCAGGCCCTGGTGCTGCGCCGGGTCGACAAAGAGCGGGAAAAAAGCCATGTAAAAGACGATCGCTTTGGGGTTGAGCAGGGTGATCATCAGCGCCTGTCGGACGTACTGGCCGACGCGGATATGCAGCACCGGGGCATCGCCCGCCTTCGCCAGCAGCATGCGCGCACCCAGCCAGGCCAAGTAGCTGGCGCCCGCCCACTGCAGCGCATGAAACGCCGAGGGGTAGCTTGTCAGCAGCGCGGCGACCCCCGCCACCGCCAGCCACATCAACACCTGGTCGCCGATGATGACGCCCAGCGTGGCAGCGAGTCCGCCACGGATGCGGCCCTTGCTGGTGGACGTGATCAGCGCCAGATTGCCCGGTCCCGGAATCAGCAAAAAGATGATGATCGCGATGACAAATGCACTGTAGTCGGCGACGCCGAGCATGGGTTTCCTTTGGATGGTCAGGGCCTGCGGGAGGCCCGCAAGCGACGAGTTTAATCGTTCGCCGGCGGTGGGCCCTGCGCTGCGCGGCCAGAAGGCCCGTTCGCGACCGGGTTGCTGCCGCTCAGACAGCGGCGCGCCGGCGCATCCAGACCAGGCAGCGCTGCGCGTCCAGGCCGGGGACAAGGAGTTGTTCCACGTGAAACACCTCGACCGCCCTTGGCAGCGCCGCCAACTCGGCGTCGGACGGCCGACCCTTCATGGCCACCCAGACACCGCCCGGCGCCAGCGCCCGGTCCGAGCACCGGGTGAAGTCGGCCAGCGAGGCAAAGGCGCGCGCGGTCACGATGTCGAAGCGCTGCACAAGGTCTTCAACCCGTGCGTGGAGCCCGCGCAGCCCGGTCAGCTTCAAGCTCAGCGCCACCTGCCGGACGAAGGCGGCCTTCTTGCCCACGGCGTCGACACAGCTGACCCTCACTTCGGGGCAGCACAGCGCGACCACCACACCCGGCAGCCCGGCGCCCGCACCCACGTCGAGCAGGCTGGCGTCGGCAAGCCCCCGCTGCGCCAGATGCCGGCGTAGCGGCGCCACCAGGGCCAGGCTGTCGAGCAGGTGGTGGCTGAGCATCTGTTGCGGTTCGTGCAGCGCGCTGAGGTTGTAGACGCGGCCCCATTTGCCCAGCAGCTCCATGTACCCCAGCAGGCACTCGACCTGCGGCGGCGATAGGGCCACACCGAGCGACGCGGCGCCCTGCTCCAGCGTCGGGCCCAGGCTGCGCAGTTCAGGCGCCAGCATGGTCGGCGGTCGCGCCGGCTTCGGGCTCAGCGGGCTCCGGCTTCCTGCCCCGTCCTTTGCGCAGGTGGACCAGCAGCAGCGCGATCGCCGCCGGCGTAACGCCCGACAGCCGGGACGCGAGCCCCAGCGTCTCGGGCCGCTGGCGGCTGAGGATCTGGCCCGCCTCGAAGCCCAGTGCCGGCACGCGCATATAGTCCAGGTCTTCTGGCAGCCTGAGGCTTTCGAAATGGGCGGCGCGCTCTATCTCCACCCGCTGGCGGTCGATGTAGCCCGCGTATTTGGCGACGATCTCGACCTGCTCGGTGACGACCGCTGAAAACAGCGCCTGCTCGGCGTCCGCCGCCTGCGCCACGGCGTCCGGACCTTCGGCTGCGGCCGAATCCTGCCGCGCCAACTCGGGGGACGCGTGGCGCCCGCCGGCCAGCGACATCAGCCCGGCGTAGCTGACATCGGGACGTCGGAGCAACTCGGCAAGGGTGTACTCGTGGTCGATCTCCTTGCCCAAAACACGCAACGCCTCGGCGGCATCCAGATTTTTGGGGCTGACCCAAATCGATCGCAGCCGCTCTGTTTCACGTGAAACAGCGTCGCGCTTGCGGCAAAAGGCGTCCCAGCGCGTGTCGTCGACCAGGCCCAGCCCGCGGCCGGCCTCCGTCAGCCGCATGTCGGCGTTGTCTTCGCGCAGTTGCAGCCGAAACTCAGCGCGGCTGGTGAACATCCGGTAAGGCTCGGTCACCCCCTTGCTGATCAGGTCGTCCACCAGCACGCCGAGATAGGCCTCGTCGCGCCGGGGCGTCCAGGCCGCCTCGTCGCGGCACAGCAGGGCGGCGTTGACGCCCGCGTACAGCCCTTGCGCCGCAGCCTCCTCGTATCCGGTCGTCCCGTTGATCTGGCCTGCGAAGAAAAGTCCGCCGATGGCGCGCGTTTCAAAGCTGGTCTTCAGGCACCGCGGGTCGAAGTAGTCGTACTCGATCGCGTAACCCGGGCGCAGGATATGCGCCTGCTCGAGCCCGGCCATCGAGCGCACCAATTCGTACTGCACATCAAAAGGCAGGCTGGTCGAAATGCCGTTGGGATAGACCTCGTGCGTCGTCAGTCCCTCGGGCTCCAGAAACACCTGATGGCTGCTCTTGTCGGCAAAGCGGTTAATCTTGTCCTCCACGCTGGGGCAATAGCGCGGCCCCACTCCCTCGATCTTGCCGGTGAACATCGGGCTTCGGTCCAGGCTGCGGCGGATGATGTCGTGCGTGCGCTCGTTGGTGTGGGTGATCCAGCAGGGAAGCTGCGCCGGATGGTCCGCCGAACGGCCCAGGAAGCTGAACACCGGAACCGCCCCGCCTGCGCCGCCGGGCATTCCGTCTCCCGGCTGCGCGAGGCACTTGGCGTAGTCAATGCTGCGGCCGTCGAGGCGCGGCGGCGTTCCGGTCTTGAGTCTGCCCTGCGGCAGCTTGAGCTCCTTGAGCCGCGCCGAGAGGCTCTGCGCAGGCGGGTCGCCAGCGCGGCCGGCGGCGTAATTGGCCATGCCAACATGGATGCGGCCGTCGAGAAATGTGCCGGCGGTCAGCACCACCGTTCTGCTGCGAAAGCGGATGCCAACCTGCGTCACGGCGCCCACGACCCTATCGCCCTCGACCATCAGGTCGTCAACCGCCTGCTGGAAAACCCAGAGATGGGGCTGACGCTCTATGCGCCGGCGGATCGCCGCCTTGTACAAAATGCGGTCGGCCTGCGCGCGGGTCGCACGCACCGCCGGACCCTTGCTCGAATTAAGGATGCGAAACTGTATGCCGCCCTCGTCGGTCGCCTGCGCCATCGCGCCGCCCAGCGCGTCGACTTCCTTGACCAGATGGCCCTTGCCGATGCCGCCGATGGACGGGTTACAACTCATTTGCCCCAGCGTCTCGATGTTGTGCGTGAGCAAGAGCGTCCTGCAGCCCATGCGCGCAGCCGCCAGCGCGGCCTCGGTACCGGCGTGGCCGCCGCCGACCACGATGACGTCGAATTCCTGTGGATAAAGCATGGCTGGGGCTGGGTGGGGCCGGGTTCGCTGGCACGCGCCGGCCGCGCTGCAAAGGCCAGCGCCGATTTTACCGGGAGTGCCTGCGGCCAAGGCAAGCGGACCCGACCGGTGACCGGAAACGCGCACAGCCCATGGCGCCACATGTCCTCCATGCTTTGGGGACAATGGCCCGATGCAAACCACCCAGCACCCCGCGGATCAAGACCGCCGACAGCTATGATTTTAATAGCGGCCGAGGGTCCCGTACGCTGCCGCCCGGGCTGCGGGGCCTGCTGCACGGCGCCCTCGATCAGCTCGCCGATACCCGGCATGCCGATGGGCAAACCGGCGGGCGTTCGCTGTGTGCAGCTCGACGAGGCCCAGCGCTGCCGCCTGTTCGGCCAGACCGGCCGGCCGGCCGTATGCGTCCAACTCAAGCCCGCCGCCGATATGTGCGGCGACAACGCTGCGCAGGCCGAGGCCTGGTTGGCGCGCCTCGAACACGCCACGGCGCCGCTGCGCCCCCCGCCCACCCCATCGCCGCAGGCAACGCGTGGCCCGGCCAGCGGCCGCGCAATGCCTTAGGATCCAGCCTGGCCCGCTGCGGCCCTTCGCCCCATTTCAAAACCACCCAACACGACCATGAAACTCTATTACTCCGCCGGCGCCTGCTCGCTCTCCCCCCATATCGCGCTCGAAGAAGCAGGGCTGGCCTATCAGGCGATATCAGCGCCCACCAAGACGCACAAGCTCGATGACGGAACCGACTACTACAGCATCAACCCGCTGGGCTATGTTCCGCTGCTGGTGCTCGACGACGGAACCTTGCTGCGCGAAGGCCCGGCGATCGTCCAGTACATCGCCGACCAGGCGCCGCAAAAGAGCCTGGCGCCCGCTAACGGAACGCTGGCGCGCTACCAGCTGCAGTCCTGGCTCAATTTCATCGGAACCGAGTTGCACAAAGGCTTCAGTCCGCTGTTCAGCCCAGCGTCGTCCGACGAGGTGAAAGCCGCCGCCCGCGACCGGCTCGGGTCGCGACTGAAGTGGGTTGAGGGCGAGCTCACGGGCAAGCAGTACCTGATGGGCGAGCACTTCACGGTGGCGGACGGCTACCTGTTCACCGTGACCAACTGGGCCCCGCGGGTCGGCGTGGACCTGTCCCCGTTCCCCGGCCTGCTCGCCTATCGCGAACGCGTCGGCGCGCGACCGGCCGTGATGGCGGCGATGCGCGCCGAAGGCTTGATCAAGTAAGCCCGGCGGCGCTGGCCGCCAGCGGCCGCTGGCGCCATGCGAGCAGCGCGCCGACCCACAGCGCCAGTGCCGAGATGCCCAGCCCACGCCCCAGCCCGCCGGGGCCGTCGGCTATCCAGCCCACCACCACTGGGCCGATGATCTGACCGGCCGCGAAGGCCACCGTGAAGGCACTGATTCCCGCCGCCCAGCCGGACTGCGGCAGGTTGTGGCGCACCAGCGCCGTCGTCGAAGCGACGATAGACAGGAAGACCCCGCCGAACAACACGCCCGACACGAGCACCAGTGGCCACGCTGCCGTCAGTGCGGGCAGCAGCGTCGCCAGCCCGAGCAAGGCGCTGAGGATGGACAGGGCCTGCCCGCCATGAAATCGATCGAGCAGACGCGCCCACACCCGCGACGACAGTACGACCGCCGCACCGAGCAAGGCATAAAACTGCGTGACCTCGCCCACACCCGCGCCCTGCTCGCGCAACAAGGCAATCACAAAGGTCATGTACCCGATGTAACCGACGCCGAACAAGGCGTATCCCGCTAAGGCGAAGGAAAAGTCGCGCCAGTCAAAGCGCAGCCGGTTCGCTGGCGCGAACGCCGCGCCAACGCCGGCCCTGTCGTCCAGTACCCGCGCAGGCCAGACCAGCAAACCCGTCGCCACCACGCACGCCAGGGACAGCGCCCACCAGGCCCAGGCCCAGGGATGCGAGACGGCCTGCGCGGCCTCCAGCACCACCGGAACCAGCAGCGCCGACAGCACAATGCCAAAGCCAGTGCCTCCGTAATACAGCCCGAGCAGGAATCCTGCGCGCGCCGGCGCCTGCGCCGCCAGCCGGGCGGCCAGCAGGCCCCCGGTGATGAAGACAAAGGCACTCGCCACTCCGGCCAGCAGACGCTGCGCCATCAGCGGCGCAGCGGCGCTAAAGAAACCGCTCAGGCCCATGAACAGGCTCGCCAGCAGGGCGCCCCCCAACAGTAGCCGGGTCGGCCCGAAACGCCGCAGCAGGCCGGGCGTCGCCAGCGCGCCGAGCAAATAGCCCAGCGCGTTGACCGTGTTCATGGCACCCGCGAGCGTGTACGACCAACCAAGGTCGGCGCGCATCGATGGCAGCAACAAGCCATAGGCAAAGCGGGTGACCCCGAGCGAAAGGGCAGCCCCCATGGAAAGCGCTAGCGCCAACCAGACCAACTGCGACGCAGACGCCTTGGGGCTGAGGGGTAGGGACGACATAGAGCCGCTATTTTGCGCGCAGCCCTGGCCGGGGCCCGCCCCCGGGCGCTGCGGCTTCGCGCCCCCACGCGGGGCCAGTCTACCGCCCGGATCCGAACCAGGATGCCTACACGCTTGGGCCGAGCCCGATCGGTTCGGGCGCCGCCATCACGATGCGCGTGAAAAGGCGGTCGTACAGGGGCTCGCACGGGTAGTTGCCCGTGAGCGGGTCGCGATTGCCGGCAAAAGCCGCGTCGAGCTCGCGCCAGTCGGCGTCGTCGAGCAGCTTTTCGGCCGCCGGCAGGATGACCGACTCCTCCAGCCGCATATGCTCGAGGTAGAACGCGACATAGTCTTTCGCCGCCGTGTCAAAGGCGGCGCGTCGCGGCTCACCCAGCAGCTCCCAGGCGAGCAGATGGTGCTGCAGTTCGCGCACCGCACCCTCGCCCCGCATATGGTCTTGCTCCAGCCGCTCCACCGTCGGCATCACCTGCGGCGCAACCCGAAGCACCTTAGGGAACAGCAGGTCGGACTCCTTGGGATGATGAAGGCGCTCGGGAAACTCGTCGATGTAAAACAGCATGGCGCGCAAGACGTCAAAAAACCGGTCCGGTTCGTTGCCCGGTCCGCGCCCGAGCATCAGGCTCAGCGAGCGCAGCATCGCGGCCAAGGCGGCATGCTCGTCGCGGATAGTGCGCAGGCTTAGGTGGCTCATGCAATCGCTCCTTCGAATCGGTGGGACGGGCGCAAGCTTCCCATCCGGCGAAGACCGCCGTCTTGATTCAGGTCAAACGGGGTTCGGCAGGCACCGGCGGGCGCCAGCGCTGCAGCAGCAAGGCATTGGCAACTACGCTCACCGAGCTCAAGGCCATGGCCGCGCCGGCCAGCACCGGATTCAGATAACCCAAGGCGGCGAGCGGTATACCCGCCGCGTTGTAGGCAAAGGCCCAAAACAGGTTCTGCCGGATCTTGGCGACCGTGCGCTCGGAGATCGACAGCGCTGCGGCCACCAGCATCGGGTCGCCCCGCATCAGCGTAATTCCGGCCGTGTGCATGGCGACGTCACTGCCGTTGCCCATGGCCAGTCCGATGTCAGCTGCCGCCAGCGCGGGCGCATCGTTGATGCCGTCGCCCACCATAGCGACCACATGCTGCCCGCCGCCGGCGCCCGAGGGCTGCTTCAGCGCCGTTATCCGTGCGGCCTTGTCGCCGGGTAGTACCTCGGCCATGACGGAATCGGGCCCGATTCCGAGCCGCTGTGCCATGGCCTGGGCAGCACCCTGGTTATCGCCAGACACCATCACGGTTCGAATACCGCGGGCGTGCAGCGCGGCAATGGCCGCGCGCGCGCCTGGCTTGGGCTCATCACCAAAAGCCAGCAGCGCGCGCAGGCTGACCCCCTCCTGGTTGCGCTCAGCCAGCACCGACAGTGTGGCGCCGCCTTTTTGCAGCGCGCTTGCCCGCGCCTGCAACCCACCAAGATCGACCCGCAGCTCCTGCGCCCAGCCTAGGCTGGCGATCAAATAGCTGCGCGGCCCGAGCTGGGCCTCGGTACCCCGCCCCGGTATCGCCCGCGAGCCAAGCGGCGCCTCCCACGCCAGTCCCTGCTCCTGCGCCGCAGACAATACCGCACGCGCGAGCGGGTGCTCACTGCCGCTTTGAAGGCTGGCGGCGATCCGCAACACGGACGCTTGTTCCTGGCCTTCGGCAGGCAGGATTTCGATGAGCCGGGGCCGCCCTGTCGTCAGGGTTCCCGTCTTGTCGAAGGCCACCAGATCGACCTTGTGCGCGATTTCCAGCGCCTGCGCGTCCTTGATCAGGATCCCATGCCGGGCCGCCACGCCCGTTCCCGCCATGATGGCGGCCGGCGTCGCCAAGCCGAGGGCGCAGGGGCAGGCAATGACCAGTACCGCAACCGCATGGATCAGCGCCAATTCAAAAGGGTGGCCACTCACCCACCAGCCCAAGGCGGTCGCCAGCGCGAGCACAAGAACCACCGGAACAAATACCGCGGAGACCTTGTCGACCAGACGCTGGATCGGCGCCTTCGCGGCCTGCGCATCCTCCACCAGCCGAATGATGCGCGACAACACCGTTTCTGCCCCGACCGCACGGACCTGCATCACAATGCGCGCGCCACCGTTGACCGACCCCCCCGTCAGCGACGCGCCCGGCGCCTTGTCGACCGGCAGCGGCTCGCCGGTCAGCATGGCCTCGTCGACCTGGCTTGTGCCTTCAAGCAGCAGGCCGTCGGCCGGCAGGCGCTCGCCGGGGCGAACGACCAGTCGGTCGCCGGGTAGCAATTCGGCGACCGGCACATCCGCCTCACCATCGACCCCCAGCAGATGCGCGATATCGGGCCTCAGTCGCTGCAGGGCGCGGATGGCCACGGTCGTCTGCCGTTTCGCCCGTACCTCCAACCATTTCCCCAGCAACACCATCGTGATCACGGCGGCCGAGCCCTCAAAATACAGGTGCGGCGTCGCCTGCGCTGGCGCGCTGACCCACAACCACACCGACAGGCCCCAGCCCGCCGAGGTGCCGATGGCGACCAGCAGATCCATGTTGGCGCCCCGCGCGCGCAGAGCGTTCCAGCCGGCCCGATAAAAACGCGCTCCGAGCACGAACTGCACGGGCGTTGCGAGCACAAACTGCCACCAGGCTGGCAGCATCCAGAGCCAGCCCAGCGCCTGCGCGAGCATGGGCAACAGCAGCGGCCCCGACAGTAGCAAGCCCAGCCCCACCGGCCCGAAACCGGCCCAGCGCGAAACATCGTCGCCCGCAGCGACCTGCTCAGGCGTTCGCGGTTCGTAGCCGGCGTCACGAATGGCCCTGCGCAGCAGCGCTTCGGCCTGCGGTACCGGCGCATAGCGAACCCGCGCCGACTCGGTCGCCAGGTTGACGCTGGCGTCCTGTACCCCGGGCAACTTCTTCAACGCGTTCTCGACCCGCCCGGCGCACGAGGCGCAGGTCATTCCTCCAACGGCTATGTCAAGTTCCAGCGCGGCGACGGTTGCAGGTCGGTCCATGCTGCTAGCCTAATGCATAGCGCACGGTTTGCGCTATGCTGGCATCCGCACACCCTACCGAGCACATCATGAACCAGACATTTAGCGTCAGCGGCATGACCTGTGGCCATTGCGAAAAAGCGGTGATCCGGGCCATACAGCAATGCGACCCGCAAGCCGACGTGCGCATCGACCGGGAGCAATGCCGCGTCGACGTCGTGTCGCAGCAGCCGCGCGACGAGCTTGCCAAAGCCATCAAAGCATCGGGCTACACCGTAGCCGGGGCCTGAAGCCCAATGGAGGATCTGCCATGCGCTTGAAAATGGCGCCGAATTCGCTATTTGCCGTCCTGCTGCGATCGCCGTGGTGGATCAGCTTTGCAATCGTCATCGCGCTGGCGCTGCTATCAGGCGCCCTGCTGCCGGAAGCCTACCGGCTGCTCGGTATGCTCAGCGGCGGTCCATTTGCCGTCATTGGCGCCATTGCCGCCGTGCGCCAGCTGCGCGCGCCCAGCGCCGGCCGGATGCAGGCCACGCTGGAACAGGCGGCGGCAATGCCCTGGCGCGCGTTCTGCCACGCGCTCGAGCAAGCCTACGGCCGCCAAGGCTACCGCGTCAGCCGCGCCGATGGCGACGCTGCCGACCTGTTGCTGGTCAAGGGCGGGCGCAGCACGCTGGTCGTCGCCAGACGCTGGAAGGCGTCCAACCATGGCGTCGAGACGCTACGCCAGCTCGACATTTCTAGACGGGCGCAGGATGCCAGCGCCTGCGTCTACATCACGCTGCTTGCGCCAGACGCCAACATCACGCGCTTCGCCGCCAGCAACCAGGTGGACCTGCTCAACGGCACCGCTCTGGCAGTCTTGCTCGACCATCCGGCCGCGCGCTAAGACCGGCCCCGCGGACTAGGCGCCGCGGGCATTTAGCAACCGAAAGGAACCCGCCATGCAGCCCCCGGTCGACCTGATAGGGGCCGAGGGTCCCGACCTGCGCAGGAAGATGCACGACGACATGGCCAAGCTGAGTACGCCGGAGCGCATTGACCGAATGGGCGAAATAAGGGTCCAGCACGACGCCGAAGCCCTGCGCGGTGGACCGGGCGGTGGCCGCCCCTGGCACCTCAACTGAAAATACACCACAAGGGCTTGG